>Ga0316217_10007004_pt1 | contig 10909 bp, 6 predicted proteins | sample 1anoAmetaG_FD_203633 | JGI IMG/M metagenome (GOLD analysis project Ga0316217, IMG submission 203633) | Freshwater microbial communities from Trout Bog Lake, Wisconsin, USA - 1anoA | ecosystem: Environmental > Aquatic > Freshwater > Lake > Hypolimnion/Profundal zone | place: USA: Wisconsin... | reverse complement strand
CGCCAGGAAACGGAGCACCGCCAGCTGACGCAGCAACTCGGGAGCATTCAGGCGGAGCATGCCGCGTCCGAGAAAGATCGCGCCCAGCGCCTGGCCAATGTCCAAGCGCTGGAAAAGTTGCTGGCCGACTCGGAGCGCGATCGCGCCCAGCGGTTGGGCACACTTGAGACGCAGGGCGAAGAAATCACCCACTTGCGGGCGGAGGTGCACCGCCAGGAAGCGGAGCACCACCAGCTGACGCAGCAACTCGGGAGCATTCAGGCGGAGCATGCCGCGTCCGAGAAAGATCGCGCCCAGCGCCTGGCCAATGTCCAAGCGCTGGAAAAGTTGCTGGCCGACTCGGAGCGCGATCGCGCCCAGCGGTTGGGCGCACTTGAGGCGCAGGGCAAAGAAATCACCCACTTGCGGGCGGAGGTGCAACAACGCGCCGTGATCCACCAGCAACTGAGTGATGCCCAAATTCTGACAGCCAAACTTGCCGAGGCTGAAACCCAACTGCGCGACCGGGTCAAGATTTTGACCGACCAGCTTGCCGGTGTCAACCGCGACCGGGACGGCCTGCAGATCAAGCTGGCGGAGACGGAAATGGAGCGCGCCACACTCCGTCAACAACTGACTGAAAAACAAATTCTGACAGTCAAACTGGCGGAAGCGGAGACCCAATTGCGCGACCGGGTCAAAACCCTGACCGGCCAACTGACGGGCCTGACCCGTGACCGGGACCAACTCCAAGCCAAGCTGGCGGAGACGGAGATCCGGTTGCACAATGAAAGTGATCGGCGCCGCGCGCTCGAACTGGAACACACCGGCTTACAGGCAACGTTGACGACTACTGAAGCGGAACGCGCGGCGCTCCGGCTTGAGACCACCGCGCAGCAGCGCGCGTTGGGCGAAGGCGCCGCTGAGCGCACCCGCCAGCAGACCACACTCGATTTCCTCAAAGCGGAAGCCGCCGTCACACACGCAACGCTGGCGCGCTTGGATCACAGCTTCCTTTACCGGCTCCTGCGCCGGCTGGGGCAATGGCCCTGGCTCGCACAATCCATTGAGCCGCCGGTGCCAGCAAGCCAGCGCGGAACCGCGCCGTTGCGCCGGGTGGTGGTGGATCTGACGCCGGTTTTGCCGGGCGGCGAAAACGGCGGAGCTAAATTGGTGGCAACGGAATTGATCCGGCATTTGGCCAAGTTGGCGCCGGCCTGCGAGTGGGTTTTGCTGGCTTCGGAAAAAGGATTTGCGGACTTGGCGCCGTTGGACGCGCGCAATGTGCGCCGGGTGCGGGTCGACGCCAATGGCCGGGTACTGGATGGTCAGCGTTCCTGGCGGGTGCGCCGGCTGAGCGTGGTGCGGGAGTTGGCGGCGGACTTGTTGTTTTGTCCATTCACCACCGCGCGCTTCTTCGATCCGCAGGTGCCGATGGTGACGATTGTGTATGATTTGCAGCATCGGACATATCCGGCCTTTTTTAGTTCCGCGGAATGTGCCCATCGCGATCGGGAGTTCCAGGAGATTTGCCGGCTGGCGGCACATCTGGTGTGCATTTCTGAGGACACCCGCCAGGCCGTCTTGCAACACGGGCACATTGAGCCGGCGCAGGTCTCGACCATTCACATCGGACTCTACCGGCGCTTGGCTGAGTTGCCGGCAACCGACACCGCGGCGGTCTTGAGCCGGTTGGGCCTGGCTGCGGAGCAATTTCTGCTTTATCCGGCCAATTATTGGCCCCACAAAAACCACGAGATGTTGCTGACGGCATTTGGGATTTATCACGCCCGGCATCCCGAATCAAAACTGAAACTGGTCTGCACCGGCGGACTCGATACCCGGCGGCAAGCCCTCCAGGAAACCGCCAACCGCATGGGCTTGGGCGCGTGCGTGGTCCTGACAGGCTTTCTGCCCGACGCGGAATTTGTCACGTTGTTGCGGGAGTCGCGGGGGCTGATTTTCCCATCGTTATTTGAGGGGTTTGGGATGCCGGTATTGGAGGCGATGGCGTTTGACAAGCCAGTCTTGTGCAGCAATGTGACCAGTTTGCCGGAGGTGGCCGGTGACGCGGCGTTGCTGTTTGATCCGCGCAAGCCGCTGGAGATTGCTGGCGCGATCGAACAACTGGAAGGCGATCCGGAGTTAGCGGGCGCGTTGGTGGAACGCGGCCGAAAACAGTTGGCGACCTTTGCCGATGCGCCTGGAATGGCGCAGCAGTATTTGGAGGTATTTCAAGCGGTGTTTACCGGTGGTGCGCATTTCTCAACAGCCGTCCACGGGATCCAGGCCGACGGGTGGACCGGTGATTGCCTTAGTGTGCTCCATGGCCCCAGCGACGTGCCGCGTTATCTGGAGCTGTCTTTGTTTGCGCCGCCATGGCTGCCGCATAAGACCGTGGCGGTCACGCTTACCGGCGCCGGCAATGACCATGCGCCAACCCAGACAATTCCGAGTGGCCAAACATTAATCGTGCGCCAGCGGTTGCCGGCGACGGGCGGTTTGGTGGAGGTGCAGATTTCGCCGGTCTTTCAACCCAGCGCCCATAACATCGGCACCGACTCGCGAACCTTAGGCTGTCTCTGCCGGGGGTGCCGCATTCTGGCGGCCGACAAAGTCGAGGAATTGTTCCACGGAGAATGAAATTGATCCCGCACATTACCGTAATTACGCCTTCCTACAACCAGGGGAAGTTCATCGAACGCACAATTCAGAGCGTGCTGACACAGGCGATTGACGGGCTGGAGTATCTGGTGATTGACGGCGGCAGCACGGATGCGACGGTGGAGATTTTGAAGCAGCATGCGGACCAGTTCTTCTGGGTATCCGAACCAGACCGGGGCCACGCCGACGCCATCAACAAAGGGGTGGCCCGTTCGACTGCGCCCATCATTGGTTGGTTGAATTCGGACGATATTTATACTCCCGGCGCGCTGGCCGTGGTGGTGGAGTTTTTTGCAACGCATCCGGACGTGGACGTGGTGTATGGTGACGCCAACCACATTGACGAGCACGATGCGTTCATTGAGAAATACCCGACCGAGCCGTGGAATTGGGAGCGGCTTTGGGAAACCTGTTTTATCAGTCAGCCGGCGGCGTTCATGCGGCGGAGTGTGATTGACCGGTACGGTTTGATTGATGGCCGGGCGGCGCCGAGCATTGATTACGAGTTCTGGATCCGGCTCGGCAAACACGGTGCGCGATTTGAGTATGTGCCCAAACTGCTGGCCGCAACGCGGTTGCACGCCGAAGCCCAAACCGTGGGATCACGAATTGCCTGTCACCACGCCAATAACCGCTTTCTGCGCGCGCATCTCGGCCAGGTGCCCGACCGGTGGCTGTATAACTACGCCCATGCCATCGTGGAAGCCCAAGGATTCCGGCGCACCGATCCGTTCCGATTTGCCGTGGCCGTCGCGATGGTTTCGCTCTACGCGGCGGTGCGTTGGAATCATTCAATTTCACGCAGCATGTGCCAAACGACGTGGGGTTGGATTTATGGCAATGCACGCCGCGTAGTGCTGGAGATGTTTACCCGATGAAAATTGGTTTTGATATCAGTCAGACCGGCGCGGCCAAGGCGGGCTGCGGCTGGTTTGCCGACAGTCTGATCCGGCATCTGGCTAAACTTGATTCGGAAAACGAGTACGTATTGTACCCTACTTTTGGCGATTCGTGCTGGGATGCCGACGGCCCCGAGTCGACGCTGGCGATTGCGCAACCAAATTTCTGCCGCGGCCTGTCCCATCGCAGCCACGCCGAGTCCCAGCAGTTTTGGCGCAATCCACCGGCGGATTTGGAAGCGCAACTCGGCGCGCCCGACATCATTCACGCCAATAATTTCTTCTGTCCCACCGGCCTTGTCAAGGCGCGGTTGGTTTACACATTGTACGACCTGTGTTTTTTGGAGCATCCCGAAACAACCTCCGAGGCGAACCGGTTGGTCTGTTTTAACGGCGTGTTTCAGGCGGGGTTGCGCGCGGACTTAATCATCGCCATCTCACAATACAGCCGCAACCATTTCTTGCAAACCTTTCCACACTATCCAGCGGATCGAATTGCCGTCGTCCACCCTGCCAGCCGGTTCGCACGGCAGGGAAACCTCGCCCCCTCCGGTAAGTTGGCGCGGCTGCAACCGGACCGGTTCTGGTTGACTGTCGGCACGCTGGAGCCACGCAAGAATCACCGCTGCCTGCTCCAAGCTTATGCCCGGCTCAAGGCGCAGGCGGGCCCGACGTTGTTCCCACTGGTTTTGGCCGGTGGCCAAGGCTGGCTCATGGATGGATTCGCCGAGCTCATTAAAGAATTGGGACTGGAACAGGACGTAATCGGGTTGGGCTACGTGGACGACACCGAGCTGCAATGGCTTTATCAGAATTGTTATGCTTTTTTGTTCCCGTCGCTGTTTGAAGGGTTCGGCATGCCAGTGTTGGAGGCGATGACGCTGGGGGCAGCGGTTATTGTTTCTGATCGCAGTTCATTGCCGGAAATCGTCGGCGCCGCCGGTTTACTTGTGGACCCGCTGCAAGAGGAAGTTCTCGCGGGCGCCATGCACAGCTTGCTGACCGGGACCGCTAAGCGGAACACACTCCGGCAACAAGCCTTGACGCAAGCAAGGGAATTTTCCTGGCAGACTGCCGCCCGCCAGGTGCACGATCTCTACCGGCAGGTTGGCCAACTTCCGTCGTATGCACGGCCCGGCGGCAGCACCTTTGCAACATAAACGTCTACATTTCTGTGGTATAACTGTCTTGAACCGATTCGGCAGTAGGTCATTCTGTGATTCGATCCGAAAGTTTTAATTGTCGAATTGTGAAAAACAACCTCCGCTTGTCTGCTGGCGCATTGAGCCGTGGGACGCGTGCAACAAAATTGATGGTCTCTCGACCATGCGATTCAAGACCTAATTGAAAAATGATGTTGGTTGGTACCGCAGATATCATTGTTGAACGTGTTTCATGTTCTGTTGAAATATCAACAAATCCCGCATTTTGCGAATTGATATTAAAGGAAACTGATACAGCGTGACACCTGTTATCAGGGTTTCGGAGAACCAGACTTGCCTTTTCTTGCACCCATCGAAACTCTTCTACCCCGTCTGGTGTGTGCTCCAAATCATAAAAGCCAACCGCATTTTCAAAAAACACACCAGTTAGCAACTGGCGTGCTTCTTGCTTAAATGTTTCTTCGCCTAAATCGGTTTTCAGTTTATTTACAACATCTCTAATATCCAGAATCACATACCGGACGCTAATTCCAGGCAGCACATCCTTTGCACCTAATGATATAAATTTTGAAATTAGTTGCTGCCCCTCGTCCTCATAAGCGAATTTGTCAATCCAAATTGCGCTAAATCCCGACACTGCGAGTGCATGAATAAGTTGTGGTGGATTCAACTGGTTGATTTTGGCCAAAAACATTTGTTGGTGCGCCCAATCGTCACTCCCCGGCAGGGAGGAGAGACCACGAATACCGTTGATTTTAGCCAACCACGCTCGGTGAAGTCCGGAGAACGATGGCCAACTCCACCGGAGATATTTCGACCAAAGGTAGGGGCGACCGTGATCATAGGTACCCATTTTCCGAAGTCCGGCGTCTGTAGGAAAGTCAGTTATTGGCAACTGGAATACCTGTGATTGCGACGGAAAGATCGCCTCCATTTGGCGCACAATCGACTTCTCTATTGAAGCAAATGCAATATCGTTAGTATAACGTGCAGCTAACCACTTTGCGCCAAGTAACTGATCGTAGAGGCTAACGACTATCAATAGAGCAACCAATAGAATGGCAAGGCGCCTGACTGCTGGCCAGCGAACGGCAAGAATCCAAGACGATAACCAAACACAGAGTCCTGCAATTGCGAAAAAAGCAATAAACACTGAAAACCGATTGTAACACCGAATATCTGGAACAGTTAGCACGTTGAAAATAGCACCGAATCCACCAACCGTGGTAACTAGCAATGAAAACAAACAGAGTGACGCAAGTGTTTTCATTATCGAAGAATCCGTTCCGTTCGGAGGTGTCCATAAAGATAAAGAGGTTGCCAGCAGTAGAAAGAAACCAATTGTGCCAAACATACCAAGCCGAGCAGCTTGGTTTTCGTTTTCGTTGGGGAATTCTGCCTGCTTGTCTTTCTTTGCCCAAGTTCCAAGGAAGGGCAACTGATTACCTTCATGGGGAAGAATGAGGTGACGAATCTTCAGGCCATAGATTTCTGATTCCCTCTGGATCTTGTATGAGATATTCAGGGGAGGCCCATTCCGGTGCCAACTCCAGGCTGAAGGCGCTAGGTTAATGACCGTTGTAAGCCCGATGATTGCAATGCTCAGACCGGCAATGCGCAGCGGCGCAGAGGATCGCTGCCGCAACATGCCGATGATCGCAGAAAAAGCCAAAAGAATTACAGCAAAGACGCTATAGTAGATGTAGTCAAATCCTTGAATCGCGCAGGCAAGATATCCAATCCAGATAAGCTTGCGGTCGTTTGCGGCCAATTCCCGTCCATGGGCGACACGGATTGCTTGGAGCGACAGCAGTGGCACGCAATAATATACAAGGCATATGTGACACGTATTTCGTATGAACGTGTACGGCAGAAGCGCATATAAAACACCCCCCCAAAACACCAAATGTCGGTTTACTTTAAGATATGTTAAAGCACAGGCGGCGGTCCAACCGGTCATAATGACCGTCAGCAACCAGAAGATGTTGAGTGTCAAGCCTGCATCTCGTAATATTAATGTCAGCACCTTCTCGATTGCCCAATCGGACTCGGTCATACAAGGGAAAGCAACAGCATCAAGCCCAAAGGGAGCCGATAATTGTGGAACATGGAACGTCCAGGCATTTTGGAGTAGTGACTTAACCTGTACAATCGGCCATAGGGTGTCGCCAGCATACGGGATAGGGATGCGAAGGTCGCACTTCCAGAGTTTGAGCGAAAAACACAGCAACAGGCCAACGACCAATGCCTGCATTGTCGCAAAGGCTGCAACAGCTAATTTGGTTCTTTTATTAAAGTTCACAGCCATCCCATTGGTAAAAAAACGGAATATCTAGTTTAGCCCTGCCATCCGGTAGCAATGAATAAATACATCAAGAACATTCCAACTGCTGTAAGAGTGAACTTTCTGCGCCAGATTTGCACCCTAATTCCCGATTTACTAGCCTGACTTATTCATTAAGTTTTTGTAGGGTGCGATGCCCCGTGTCGTTTCGGGGGTATCGCGCCGACAACAGCCTGTCGAAATTTTGTGTGCTTCATGAATAATCCGGGCTAACGTCCCTAACTTCCGCTGATTACTGTTGCTGTGGCAACGTAGCGGGCAACTGCGCATCTTGTTCCTTCGCAAATCCGATAGTTTCTTCCACCACATAGCGTGGCCGGTTTTTGGTCTCGATGAAGACTCGCGCGATGTACTCACCGGTGATTCCTTGTGCAAAAAGAATCGCACCACCGAGGAGGCCAAGCAGTGCCATCATTGATGTCCAGCCCGTTACCGGGACGCCAACACACGCCCATTTCCCCAAGGCAAATAGAAAGTAAAAAAAGCCCAGCGCCGAAATTCCCAGACCAACAAGTGAAACGTACCGGAGCGGTTTGGTGGAAAAAGAAACCAAGCTACTAATCGCAAAGTTAATCTGATGCCAATAGCTGTACTTGGTCTTGCCGTGCTGACGGGAGCCCGAAGTCACCACGACCTTTGCGGTCGGGAATCCAATGAATCCCATAATGAACGTCAAACTCGGCTCCCGTTCTTTGAAGCACAACACCGCGTCGGCTACGCGCCGGCTGATAATGCGAAACATGCTGGTATTGAAATCGAGTTCGTAATCGGACAGGAATTGCATGGTTTTCACGAATACCTTTGAAAAGAAGTTGCGTACGATCGAATCGTTCTTTTTCTTCTTGATGCCGTAAACGATGTCGTAGCCTGCGTTCATTTTGGCGTACAACGCAGGAATGTCTTCCGGGCAGTCCTGCAAATCGCCGTCCATGATCACCACGGCGGTGCCGCGGGCAAAGGCCAACCCGGCGTAGACTGCAGTATGATGCCCGAATGAGTTGGACAACTTCAGTATTTTCAGGCGCGCATCAGAGCGATGGATCTCTTTCAGCATGCCCACTGTGTTGTCGTTGTTGGAGTCGGTCACGAAGATCAACTCGAACGAGGCGTGCATTTGCGCGAAGACACTTTGCAGCCGCGCGGCGAGCTCGACGACGTTTTTCTCCTCATTTCGAACGGGTATGACGACCGATACATCAGTCATGACTGCACCTCCCGGTGACAGGGAGAGTTCGGAAGCGCGTGGTATATCTTCAGAATATATTTGTGCCCGTTTATCCGAAAATATACCGGGTGATGCTCATTGTCAGAGATTCTCAAGTGATTAAATTGCGCCGCCAGCGTCTTATTCACATCCAGTTCATCATCCTTGGTCGTTCGCCGGCGGTAGATGGTTTCACTGCCTGTTTGGGGAGTCGCTTTCAGCGTTTCGGACTGGCGGACGTATTCTCGACACATTTCGATAATCCTGCCGGCCAGCTTTTCCCTCAATTCGTCGTACAATTCTGTACCGTCAAAATGCAGACATGATTTGAGATAGTAGGGACCTGCGTCTGTCCCTAACGCCGCTTCAAACAAGGTCAGCACAATTTCACTCATACCTTCCAACACCTGCCATTGCATTGGCGCAAACCCCTTTCCTCGTGGCAGATCGCTGGCATGGACGACGATGTTGTGCCGGTGTAACTTCAAACCCTGCTCGTCCACCAGCCGCTCACAACTCAGCAGAAAGCAGATGTCTCCACTATCAAGATCTTCTTTGCGGTGGACGTATTTCACATCGTGTCCAATCGCGGTAATTTGTCGCGAAAGTATATATCCGTACGGAATAAACCAACTGTTTTGATTGTCAGTTAGAATGGTTATTTTCATGGAGTTTTTACGGCCAATGCTTCAGGAGTTGATCTGCGATGTAGTCGACCTTGTCGCTCCCCAGCGCCGCATACATCGGCAGCGTAATCACATTGTCAGCGACGTACTCGGTGTGCGGCAACCGGACGATCCCTGTGCGGTGGATGCTGAAGCGGTGAACGGCGGGGTAATGCATGCTGGTTTGGATGCCATCATTCTGGAGCTGTTCACGAACGGCGTCCCGGCGGCCGGCCGTGCCGTCGCGTAAGACCACCGGGAAGATGTAGTTGGACACGAATCCGTGATGATCGGCAAAGGGAATGATGAGGCTGTGCAGATGGCGCAGGCGTTGGAGGTAGCGTTCGCGGACATGGGCGCGGCGTTCCAAATCGTGGCGCAGTTTCTGGAGCTGAACCAGTCCGAGGGCGGCGCGCAGGTCGTCCAGCCGGTAGTTGTAACCGAGGTCCACCACGTCATAGGTCGTGGCGTGGCCGCGCGACCGTTCGTAAGATAGCGTGGTCATCCCGTGGGAGCGCAGCAGGCTGGCGTGCCGGTGATACTCGGGGCGGTTGGTGACCAACATCCCGCCTTCGCCGGTCGACAGGTTCTTGTTGGAGAAGAAACTAAAACAGCCGATGTCGCCAATCGTCCCCAGTTTGTGACCGTGATACTCTGAGAGTGGTCCGTGACAGGCATCCTCAACAATGAACAAATGATGTTCGCGCGCGATCCGCGAGATTTCATCCATGGCGCACGGAAACCCGCCGAAGTGCATGACAATAATGGCCTTGGTCCGGCTGGTCACAAGTGATTCGATGGCGGCGGGATCGATGTTTAGATCGGCATGGCTGGTGATGTCGGCAAACACGGGAGTTGCGCCGACATAACAGACGGCATTGACGGTCGCCACGAAAGTCAGCGAGGGTACGATCACTTCATCGCCCGGTCCGATGTCCAGAACGCGCAAAGCCAGATGCAGCGCCGCAGTGCAGTTGGTGACTGTCAGGGCATGCTTAACATCCAGCGCGGCGGCAAACTTGGCTTCCAGATCAGCGGCTCTGGGCCCCATCGAGATCCAGCGCGAGCGCAGAGTCTGCAGTACGGCGTCTTCCTCCGCCTGGTCATAGTTCAAATCGAATAGCGGTATCTTGTATGGTGAATCAGTCCCACTCATTGTCGTTAGATGGTGTAAGCCGCGGCATTCGCCACCGGCGGTCGGTCCCGGAATGATTGGATGGTTTCGCGGAGGCCGGTTTCCAGCGTATAGGCCGGTCGCCAATCGGTGTGTTGCAGCAGTTTGCTGTTGTCACAGCGCAACCGGTCCACCTCACTGTCAGCCGCGCGGACGCGCTCTGGTTCAGCCGCGACTTCCAGTGGACAGTCCATCAGTCGGCCGATCATTTGCACGAGATCACCAACTGAGATCTCGGTGTTCATCCCGATGTTGGTAACTTGGCCGATCAGCTGTGCTGACCGGTAGATTGCCTCGAAGCCGCGAACTGTGTCTTTCACGAACGTCAGGTCCCGCGTCGGGCGCAGGTTCCCCAAGCGCAGGGTCTTCTGGCCGGCCAGTAGTTGGGTGATAATGGTGGGAATAACCGCCCGCAGCGACTGGCGTGGGCCGTAGGTGTTGAACGGCCGCACGATCTTAACCGGTAGCCCGAAGGAGCGATGATAGCTGATCGCCAACTGGTCGGCGCCAATCTTGCTGGCGGAGTAGGGCGACTGGCCGACCGCTGGGTGACGTTCGTCCATTGGCACGGACTGGGCTGACCCGTAAGTTTCGCTCGTTGAGGTGATGAGGACCTGAGATACGTTGCGCTGGCGGGCGGCTTCCAGAACGTTGTAAGTGCCTTCGCCGTTCGTGCGGATGTACGCCAGCGGTGAGACGTAGGAATAGGGAATGCCAATCAGTGCGGCGAGATGGAAGACCGCATCGCAGCCCTCCATGGCGCGGAAGACTGCATCAAAATCGCGGACGTCACCAATCGCAACTTCCAACTTCGACA
>Ga0316217_10007003_pt1 | contig 10909 bp, 11 predicted proteins | sample 1anoAmetaG_FD_203633 | JGI IMG/M metagenome (GOLD analysis project Ga0316217, IMG submission 203633) | Freshwater microbial communities from Trout Bog Lake, Wisconsin, USA - 1anoA | ecosystem: Environmental > Aquatic > Freshwater > Lake > Hypolimnion/Profundal zone | place: USA: Wisconsin... | reverse complement strand
TCTTGGGCAAGTCCGTATTTCGAAGCCGTCCCGTCAGGTTGGTCCCTAGCGCCATGGGGGGTCCCCTTGTCCATCAGACGATACCAGCCCATCACCGAGATCCGGACCAACAAAGGCGCCGGCACGACCGAGGACACGGGAGAGGAGGGGTCAAACAAACCGAACACCCCCTGGTGGTGTAATTGGCCTGGGCTACTGGTTCGATAGAGTAACGTCAGAGTAACGAAGGGCAAGTGTTGATGGGCCCTTGGTGGCCCGGTTTGACACGCAGGCAAATAAAGCCCCGACCTGTAAGGGTTCGGGGCTTCTGGTTACTGGTGCCCGGAGACGGAGTTGAACCGCCGACACATGGATTTTCAGACATAGTCCGCAATGTCTACCCATGCTCATGGGCGTTCAGGCATGTCTGTTTACCATTGAAAACAAAGGGTTTTTTGTGTCTGTGGTTTCCAGTGAACATCTCTTGACATCCCTTGAGAGTGATTTGTAAGAGATTTTTCTGATAGGCTCAAACCTGAACTTTCTTGATTGAAGAAGGCCAGGATGAAACGAAGTGACCACAGGCTGTCAGACACGTTCGTTCAACGGTTGAAGCCCACCGACAGGTTGGTTCGGTATTGGGATCTTGAGATTCCTGGGTTCGGAGCGGCCTGCACCCCTTCCGGCGCAAAGCACTTCCTCGTCTACTTCAGCCGGGGAAAAGCCAAGGTGTTCCAGACCATCGGCAGCTTCCCCGCCTGGAGTGTCGCCAAAGCGCGCGAGAAGGCCCGGGAGCTTCGGAGGATGTTCGAGGATGGCCGCGACATTCGGGCCATCGTGAAAGAAGAGAGAAAGGCGCAGCCATTGTCAGAATTGGTAAAGATCTGGCGTGAGGAATGTGCCCCAGATCTCAAGCCCAGCACTCTTGCCAGCTATAACAGCCTCATCCAAACCCACATCCTGCCTCATCTTGGCAAGCGTCTTGTGAAGGATTTGACCTATCAAGACGTAAAATCCGTTTATACGTTGGTCCGTAAGCGAACCCCAATCTCGGCAAACCGAGTGGCGGCAATCCTTAGCAAGCTATTTAACCTTGCAGAAAAAGAGGGTTGGCGCCCTTCGGGGACCAATCCTCTTCGGCAGCTTGAACGCAAACCGGAGAAACCAAGAAGCAGGATTCTTTCTCCGTCTGACCTAGCCCTCTTGGAGGCTTGCCTCGGAAGGCTAGTCGCTGGTGGTTCCCTGAACAAACTGGCCGCCGATCTCACTAAATTTCTGGCGCTCTCCGGGCTCCGTCGCGGAGAAGCACTGGGTCTCCGTTGGACCGACATCGACAACGATCTCAAAACGATGGCTTTTGGAAGTCACAAGACTGACCAGTATGGGACGAAGGTCCTGCCACTTAATTCCCACCTATCCAAGATCCTTGTGGAACGAGCAAAGGGCGCTCTAGGGCAATTTGTGTTCCCCGGGAAGAACCCAGCTAAACCCTACCAGGGCTTCAACAAGAATTGGGTGCAGATTCAATCGGAATGCGGGATTGGCGACTTCACGCCACATGATCTTCGAAGGACCTTTAACTCTGTGTGTGCCGAGCTTGGATATCCCCCTTCTGTCTTTGATAGCCTTCTTGGACACAGACTCCCCGGCGTACAAAGTATTTATACAATTCTCAATCCGAACGGGATTCTTGCTGAGGCATCCCAAGCCACTGCGGATTGGGTATCTGCAGCCATTCACGGTCAAAACCCGCAGCACGGCTTGAAGGCCAATCGCGGCCCCCAGCAAAAGGAAGCCTGACTCCCCACACCTGCGCAAATTCCCCTTCCATTGTAAATTCTTCACCAACCTGATCCCGGGAATGTGACAAAATGAGCGAAACCGAACCAGACGCGCTATCTTTCCTACGGGTTGCCCCACCGATCCGAACGAGGAACTCGATGACAAAACCATTCAAAATGAAAAATCCACCGATCAACGAAGTTGTCTGCGGGTTTATTTTTGATCCTTTCGATATTCCAAGCCCATTTTTACTTACCGATTATGTCCAAGAAAAGTCTCAATACGGCTTTGTGTCTGCAAAAATTGTTGACCCAATCATTGAACAAACCGCAGGAATTAATTTCCAAATAAGAGGCACATCAGGTAATGCTTTACCTTTCCGGATAATGATAGAAAATCCCGAAACTGGTTTTCTGATTCAAATCCAAGGGGATCGGTTCTATCTAAATTGGAAAAGACAAACGACAACATCTGATTATCCATATTTTTGTCGACCCCATGGAATTCAGGAAATTGCGATTCGTGAGTTTGAATATTTCCAAGAATACGTCCAACGCAAATTCTCTATTAAGCTCAACTGCAATAGAATTGACCTTGCGAATGTCGACATATTCGACCGAGACATATCGCACGACGGCTTAACTAAATTTTCCGAATTAATGCCAATGCTTCAATCTTTGGCTGCGATCCAAGGAGCTGGTTCTTCCCAAGAATCTGATGCCTGCAACATTAACATTGGTTTCAATGAGACTGATGGCAAGTCAAAATTGACCCTGAGCCTAACATCTGGATTCCTTATTGCTCCGCCCAGTCATCACAAGCCAATCTATAAGCTTGAAACGGTTATAAATACTCAAAGATCCGACGGGGCGGATTTGAAAGGGAGCCTACACTCCAACCACATCAGATTGAGAGAGCTCTTTTTCGCTCTATTGAAAGAGGACACCGCAATATCAATGTTTGGAATAGAAGATTGCGAAGAGGTGATCCCATGATTTCATCTTGGACATCTACCGACTTTATCCCTAACAAATCAAACGACCTTCCATCCCCTTTATCTGGATGGTATAGCAACGAATTGCAGGCCCAGATATCTTCCAAAGAGAAGCATCTGCAAACAGATGAGCATTCCTGCAAGTCAAGAGAAGAAAACCCAGCTTCAACCACAGCGATTTCATCAGAGGAACTTTCTAAAAATTTGATCAATTGGTTACAGAGCTCAAAGCCAAACCCCTCTCAGGTGTATTTCGCCACCCAAGACATTTCCCTATTCCCATCAATTGAGATTCTCACCTTCTTTAAAGAATTATTGAAATCAACAAACCCCTTACTTCGAGAAGGTGCGACCCGAGGCGTTATTTCATACATCAATCAAACACCGTCTGAGCAAGCGATGGGATTGCTAGCGGATGTGGCGAATGCCGATCCATCCTCTGAACTACGAAGGCTTGCCCAAGAGTCTTACGAAATCTTATCTGCATGAGCGTTCGCCTGATTTTTCGAGCACTGAAATCAATCCCTCCAGAGTCAGAAGAAGGGGTGGAGGATTTTTTTCAGGTAAACTTCACAAAGAAATCAGAACAAGGCAGTGGACAAATTGTTGATAAAAATATTAGCGTCTATGTGGTGGAACCTCCAGAAGTAATTCAAATTTTAACTGAACACTACATCAGTCTCGGCAGCAATTTGACTCGCAGAGATATTTTAATTATTAAAGAGACTCCATCCACAGGTGATCTCATTAAATGGCCTGGAAAAACAAAATTCTCATCGGCAAATGACAGACACCATGAGTTACGATTTAAAAATGATACCGAAGTTCGCAATTTTGTTAATACACTCTTGAAAAATGTAAACTCAATCCGCCTTTCATTTCCTCCATTATTACAGTATAAACTGGCTGCTCATTTTATTGAAACCAACGATCCAGATTGGAAGGCAGTCTATGAATCTGATACATTAGACAACACCTGGAAGAAACCTATAATCAAAGAGATTCAAAGGGTTATCGCGCAATAAATATCCGATGGGCGAGATAGCACCCATCATTTCCATCCCCATTTGCCGCGGTGGGTTCAAGTTGGTTTTCTGAATGGCATCAGTTCGCTGTTGCCTGCAAAAGCATTCCACCCGCTGGACCACTACTCGGCCGACTGGAAGCAGTTACAACCCTGGGAAGGAGGCTTGCCGGGGTAGCACCTACAGGGACCTCTTCGGGGCTGCGGACTTGGGTCTTCAAGGTCAGCGGGGGCAGGTTCTTCACGATCTTCATGGTTGCCAGGCTGACCGTGATGACACCTTGGAAGAGTTCCAGCGGATATTTAGGGTTGCTCATGGTTTCGTTACCCCCCCTCGGTCTTTCATAGCCCACCTGGGAACAGGCTCCCCGGTGTACAAGGCATTTATACAATTCTTAACCCGAATGGGATTCTTGCTGAGGCATCCCAGGCAACCTCTGACTGGATATCTGCGGCCGTCCATGGTCAAAACTCGCAGCACGGGTCAAAGGTGAATTCCAACCCAAAGCAATAGGAAGGCTCGGGAGATAGACCTCGTTGTCGAGAAGGCATTCCCCTTCAACGATTCGTTCGGAAGCTTTTTTGGTAATCTGAACCTCCGGCTCTTCATCGAGTGCAAGTGGATCGCTCAGGGCTTTGGCTTGGCTGTCGTGATGGTAGACCTATGTGGGGGAAGAGTCACTTCGATGTCCGACCAACCTTCAGCTTGGTCGACGATCCGATGGGAAGTAAGCCTGGACTGCAAAGCAGCGGCACGATTGTGAAAATCAATGTGGTCTATGGGTGAAAGGAACACTTCCTTCACAGGTTCCCAACACCCGCCTGCGACGGTGCCCTCCGGGCGAGGGTAGTCTCCGTATCCATCCTGGTCCTCCTCCACCAAGGCCATGTTGGGGATCTCTTCATCGCGTTGTTCGGTAGATTCGCCAAGTGTCGGAGAAACGTGATGCGGTAGGTTGGAGCCGAAACCCCGGATGAAGGCTATCGTTTCGGCCGAACCGGATATTGAAGCCGACTCCAAGGCGTCTACCCCCCTGTTATCTGCAAGTCTGGGATCAGCTCCCGCCTCCAAGAGGAGCCTGCAAATGTTGGTGTGGCCTCTTCTGGCCGCAATCTGGATGAGTGTACGGCCACCGGAGTCGACCGAATCTGGGTGACCTCCAGTCCCCAGATAGTCCCGGATCATCTCCAGGTTTCCTGCGTATGCACCAAGTCTCAACAGCAGGGGCAGCAGCTTCATGATCAAGCAATCACGCCAGTTCGGAAGCGCGGAGAAAGTTTTGCGATGCGCCTTTTTTTGACCCTGGTGAGGTGGCGGACGATGGCTTCCATCACGGGAGGAGCGACACCATTGCCAATCTGCTTGATTTGTTCCCGCCTTGATCCGGTGAATTCAAAACCGTCCGAGTCCTCGATTCCCATGGCTCGCATCAACTCTGGTACCTGGAGCATTCTTAGCCAGGGTTCTCCATTTCGCCAAGTCACAAGGCCGAATCGATCCAGGGTTGTAATGGTCCTTAACGGGCGATCAAGAGATTGCCATCCACCAGATCCGTCGGAACCGTAATAGACGATCAGGAATGGAACCCCTTCCCCAAGTGCCTCCACACCACGCCGGAAACGCTCCAGGGTCGGCCCTGCGCGACGACCGTTGTCCAGCAACGTGCTGGGCCATTTGTCTTTCTTCTTCTTGTGGTTGTAGTCGAGGATCTGCCATGCCGAAGTGGATGCGAATACAGGCCGCGGAACCTTGTCAGGGATTTTACCCTTCTCGCACAACAGAAAGAGCCGCCTGCGCGTTTGAGGGATGCCGAACTCGGAGGAATCAATGTCCTCGACTCGAACACCATACCCGAGGCCCTGCAGCCCTTCCAGGAGGGGCTGGTACCCCACCCAGCTTTTCATGTGGATGACGTTTTCGATGACAACCCATTTTGGTGCCAATTCTCGAGTGAAATTCAGGACGTAGTTGGCCGTTCTCTTGCTGTCTTCAGACCGGGCTGCTGACCCTTTGGCGCACGTGTGATTGGTGCATTCCGGCGATGCGAGGAGAAGATCGATCTTGCCACGATGCAACCCGAAATCGGAAGGCACTGTGTGAGGGGTGAGCATGTACACTTCGCCGCGGCATCTGAAATTCTGCCGGTAGGACTCGATGGCCCTTTCCCAAGCGTCAACACCCATGACAATTTCCGCACCGGCACGTCGAGCGCCGAGACTGCTGCCACCACCACCACAAAAAAGGTCCAGAACTCTCACAGTCACTTTATTTGATCCTTACCAAGGCACTCATTCAACGTTATACATATCCTTGAGATCGCCTGAGGAAGGTCCTTCTGGATCTGATGCTCCCAGATGCGAATGACCGACCACCCCGTGCGCCTAAGTTTCCGGAAATTTCTTTGGTCCCTCGCCCTATTACAGTCGATCTTGTATTCCCATGCCTCGGTTAATTTGTCTTTCCAGATAGGGAATCGCCATCCGTGCCAAAAGTCCCCATCCACAAAGACGGCAACTTTCGCGTCCCGGAATACAAAATCAGGGCGCCCTGGGAGATCACTTGCATGTGATTCCCATGAAAGTCCCAAGGTCTCTAGCGCCGCTGAAACCACCCGTTCCGGCAAGGTATTCTTGCCCTTGATCCGGGACATCAGGGCACTACGCTTTTCGGGAGACATGATGTCACCTTTGTGTCGTCTTGGTTTTCCCCCCGCCGTTGGCTTGCTCATACTGGCCTTCCCCCACCAGGCTACCTGGTTTCCGCCCCGGGTCCCAGCTCAGGGATACCCTCAGCCTGTTGAGAATAGGTCGCATCCCTTACGGCATCCCAGCATTCTGGCCTTTTTGCCCATTCGGAGACCATCCTGCCTGCGGCCGTGCCGTGGAGAACGGCATTTACCTCGCCGGTCCAAGCCTGGATCTGCTGCTTCAGTTGCTGAGATATATCCTGGGTTTGCCATACGAGATCAAGGTTGAATGTGTCCCCGAAACGAGCCGAGAGGAGGGATACGAGGTAGGTTGTTACGTTGGCTGCAAAGGCCTGGACGAGAGGCCGCACCAGGGACTGGGTCCTCTTGAACAGGATTGCCTGGGCCATCATCCGCTTGTAGGCCTGTACGTCAGGTAGCGGTGGGGGTTCCACTCCCTCCTGCTCCCGGAATGAATCCATGAATTTTTCGAAGTTCTTCTGCCCTCCAAGACTGACCAGGTGAGGCTGTTGCCCCCAGGCATTGAGATACTTGGCGAGGTCGGTCTTGTTCACGCGACGAGCCGGGGGAATGGATTCGCGCAACTGTTTGAGCTTTGCCGAACCTTCCTTTTCCCGCATCAGGAGAACGTTGTAACTCCCCGCCGCACGTTCATAGAACCACCTTCCTACGCCATCCGGACAATAGGTAGTAATTGATAGTTTTTCCAGTTCCACATGGAAGGCTTTATTGGCGGACAGGTCGGACAGCTTCACGGAGTTCTGGCTGTTGGCAAAGCGGCTGATGTCGGAAACCAACCCTTCCTCCATTGCAGAATCCATTTCCTTGAAGACGATCAGCTTGGCCGGAACCCGAACCTTTCTCAGATCAATATCCGGATTCTTCTTTTTCGTGAAGTAGATGGAGGCCGTTGTCTGTCCTCCATTCACAATCTGCATGCCCTTCAACCAGAGAATGCCGTTGCCCCCTTCTTCTGTTCTCTGAAGCATGGCCTCGTCCGCGACCACGACGATTCCATTGTTGAATGCGATGAATTGTTCCGGCTGCTCCCGGAGGGTTTTCCGGATACCAGCGTTCACCTTCCCTGATGCACTCAGGAAGGACCTGACGTTGGCCTCAAGGAGGCGGGCTCCGTACTTCTCGTAGACGAAGCGGAGCGCCTCTCCCGGGAAAACGGTCAATGCATAGTCACACTGGCTATCGCCAGGAATCCAGATGCACGGGATCGGCCCACCGCAGACATCCTCGAAGTTGACCACGACCTCGTCCCGCGGCTTCCCCTCCGACCAGTGCCTGTGGAGGCGCTCGATATCCATCACTTCCAGCTTTACGGTCTTTCCGCTCACTTCGCGGGACTGGAACTGCTTGGATTTTGCAATGCGATCGGTAATGACGTAGATCCGTATCTGGTCGATCCTTGCATAATTCTGATGGATGTTGAGAGCCAACTGGTAGGCGTCATTCGACTCGTCGATGGATGCCACCAGCTTTCCATCCGCACATTTTGAAAGGAAACGTAGACACTGGTCCGCAGCGGTCTTCGTCTCGGAATCAGGAACCGAAACCAGTTCCTCCACCTCTGAATAGAGACTGACAAAAAGATCAATCTGGTCGGCATCATCAGAAATTGCATACCCGCTCAGGCGAAGGTTGCCATTGCCCACCTTAGCCTGGAAATGGCATGGTTCAGGATCGAAGGTCATCCCCACATCCGCCATGTGTTTCATGACGATTTCCGAGAACACTGATTCATGGAACGGGAATGGAGTCCCCGGTTGTCCTATGCGGTCGTTTATTTCGGCCCGCACCTGGTTCTGGGTCTGGATCAGGAAGTCTTTCAGTTCCATGACTGGGGTACTCCTAGCTGTTCAATCGCTGCCGCAAGAGTGGTCTCGGTCAAACCAAGACCATCCAATTCGATTTGGTATTTTGCCTTCTTGACTCCAGGTGGCACGATCCTGCGGGTTACCCTTGGCAGGTTGCCCTCAACCGGCAAGATGCGGGGCAAGCATTCCTGGAACCGGCGCTGGTACAGCGGTGCGGATGAAAAAAGGTAGCCGGCATGAAGCAAGCGGTTCTCGAACATGCTTGCTGCAATTGGATCGGCATTCAGCCCAACCCGGATTTCCTCCACAAGATCAGGGAGAGTCTTTCCCCCTTCATGCAGTGGCAAACGAGCGCAGGCCAGGAAAAGAGGTGCAACCAGGGCCTCATCGAGCTGTTCAAGGGATCCAATGGTTGCCTCGAAACCAACAGGCGCGATTGTGCTCTTCACTTCGATGGCCCCCTGCCCTAGGACGTAATCGTGGAGACCATCCAATGGACCTTGCCAGGATTCCAAGACCCGGACCTGAGGTAGCCCGGCGGCGACCAGAGTCTTGAATACTACGAGTTCTCCGAACAGGCCAACTTCCGCCTCCTTCGAAAGAACATCCGGACGTTCCCTTTCCATGAAATCCTGCCAGGCAGCCACCCTGGAAATGAAACCGCGGAGCATCGCCTGTTCACCTCCGCCCTTCAGGTCGGCAAGCACGCCAAGAACGTCTTCGGCCATGGCAGAGAAGAGATCCTGGCTTCCACCTCCCTGACGAGACAAGGAAATCCAGTTGCCCTTTCCCTCATCGGCCCCGAGATCTGGCATCGAGACGGAGAAACCCCTTCCTGAGGGAAGGCTGGATTTGGCTGAAAGGTTCGCTGCCGGAAATCCTGCCAGCAGGGCCTCCTCATTGCCAGGGAAATGGCGCCCAGCAAGGACCCTTACCGAGCCATACCGGCCAACCTGGATTGTCCGCCAGCCTTTCCCTTCCACGTGGTCCGAGAGTGCCCTCCAGGCGGCCCGGAGGGACTCGGCCTCATTCGGCTGCGCCATAATCCTGCTCCCATTGCTGCCATAGCACGTTGTTGACAGAGTACCGGACCTTCCTGCCGGCTTTGCTGGCAGGGAAACTGATCCCGAAACCGACGACTGGCAGGGTATCGGCGTCGAATTCCGATTCTGCCAAAGCCGGATCAAGGGCATAGAGGAGGAGCAACCCTCGTTCAGGGTGGGCTGGAATTCCATTGACACCCATTCCTCTGACCTTTCGGATACAGGGACCGCTCGGTTCAGATGGGACTTCGCGCTTGGAGGTCCCGGAAAGACGCCCTGGGTCGGCGTGGTAGGCCTTGATTGTTTCCTCCAGGGCCGCATTCCACGCTGCACCATCGAGGTCTACCGCTTCGTCGGGCGGATCCAGGAGACGGCCAATCGAATAACGCCCTTGATAGCCTTTGTCCTTGCGTTTCTGCAGCTTCACCTCAATTCCGTCCGCAAACCGGTGTGCTGCACCCTTCCCGCTTCCAACCAGAGCAACCGTCCAGGACGTCAGTTCGCCGGTCTCGTTCATGGACTTAATGAATTCAGCAAGGAGGAAGTTGATGGTCTTGTGGGATTCGGGATGGGTCTGGTAGTCCGAAAGGAAGTTAATGACTGCCTGGGCATCCACGGCCTCCCAGACATGCCCGGTCCACACGGGTGTAGCCATCCCCCGTTCCAGGGTCGGATTCGACTTGTGGGGCGAACCTAGTAGATCAATGAGCTTCGCCAAGGCTAGGTAGTTGTTCCTGATCTTCACCTTTTCCCGGAAGAAAACCACAGTTTCGGAAACATCCCCACTGAAGGACAGCCACAAGTCGCGAGCCGCCCGCATCTTAAGCCGGGAAGTGACTGTGAGGACCGGATGCGACTGCACCTTCAAGCCATACTCCCTCGGATCCGAACCACTGGCGACCATGAGGTCGAATTCCTCACGAAGCTCCTCCGAGGCATCGGCAATGTGGCCGAACCATTCCACCAGGTCGGAGGTTGTATAGAGACGGCAGACATCAAGGTAGCCAGGCCTGTATCCGAACCAGCGCCCCATCTGCATCAGCGTGTCGTACATTTTCGAGGCGCGGAGGAAATAGCTGACACAGAGGCCTTCAAGTGTGAGCCCACGCGAGAGCTTGTCGCCACCGATCGCAATGACCTTCAGGCCGGGACCGTCGGAGTCGGAGTAGTCGAGTGCATCCTTGGCAGTCCCATTGATCGTTTTCACCTGCACATCGCCCACGGTCTCGGACAGGACGCTCAGGATTCCAGACCAATCCAGTGGCGAGGGAGAAGCCATTTCAGGATTGTTTGCGGAAATGAATCCAGTGGTTGGCAGGAAATCCGTATCCCAAAGGGCCTTCATACGGAGCAGGATCACCTCGGAGTCGATCCCTCGCGAAAGCCTCTGATGGGTCCGGTGAAGATGCTCAGTGACTTGCCGAACCACTTATTAGGGCTCAGGCTATCTGAGAGTATTCCGCCCAATTTGAGCAAGAGCGAACCACGGTTCAGTGGTCTTGAAGCCCGCCCGGCGAGGGCAGAGAGGAAACGCCGTGGAGGCAACCATGGGC
>Ga0316217_10007002_pt1 | contig 10909 bp, 7 predicted proteins | sample 1anoAmetaG_FD_203633 | JGI IMG/M metagenome (GOLD analysis project Ga0316217, IMG submission 203633) | Freshwater microbial communities from Trout Bog Lake, Wisconsin, USA - 1anoA | ecosystem: Environmental > Aquatic > Freshwater > Lake > Hypolimnion/Profundal zone | place: USA: Wisconsin... | reverse complement strand
CGTGCTCTTTATTCCTGCGATTCTGGCGGAAGAGGCAATCAGCACCGCGGAGTTTACTTCTCTGAAGGACGACTATAACTTTGAGCTGAATCGCCTGGGCAAGAATGGCGCAGAGTTTGAAGGCGGATGGACGCTGGCGAAGTATGACGGGTTTACAAAGTGGATTGATGCCCATCCTGACAAGTTAAAGATGGAGCGCAGCGAATTTGATGCACTACTGGCCAAGGCGCGAGCACACGCTGACCACTAGATTATGACCCTGATGAATATTTTGGTATCCCATTCTTTCCGCAGAGAACGCGGGAAGAATGGGATACCTGATTCCTAATATTTATGGCCTATAAACTATGCGTTGGTGAAGTGATGCAGGCCGGTGAGGCTGCCTAGCATGGGAGGCAGTTCTTTCATGGGGCCCATCCACTTTAGCTCGCGATCTATGTCTGGGTGAAGCTGATACTTTTTTTCGACCGCGGCGATGGTGGCGCCTACGACGTCAATTTTAGAAAGATCGTATTGGCCGAGCGTAGCCTGTGCACAGTAGCGGAGGTACCCAACCCAATCAGGATTGATTCCCATGGCTGCAAGTCCGACACGGTCTGCAGCGATGAAGTCAGTGGATGCGATGGCGAGATGGGAAGGCACGGCTCTACCGTCATTTGGTCCTTCGCCTTCCATTCCTTCAAAGCCGTCAATCACGGCCGCTCCCCAGTTTGGTTGCAGCTTTTGCGCGGTGAGCAGCATGTTGTAGTGTGTCTGGCGAACGCCCACGTGATATTTGCGCTTGTCATTCCATGCAGTCTGACCGGGGGCGCTGCGCAAGGGGGTACCAAGGACCATGTTTTTGACCGACATGGTTGCGACGACGGTGTTGTGCGTCTTGAGCATGGAGCTGCTGATCACGTAAGCATCTGGGTCCAGAAGGCGCGCTGCAAGGCGCACTGGAGTCACATGGAGGTCAAAGTCAATGAGCGGAATCGTCTCGAATCTGCCCTCGCGATTGAGGTCAACCAAGCTTACCTTTTGCGAATGCCGTTCCTTTGCCAACTCGTTGTACTTGAAGTTTTCGAAGACGGCGAGGGTGTCATCGGCGGAGGATTCGGCAATGACGATGGGTCCGCGGAAGCGAGGCTCGAGGTAGTCAAGGATGCCGGCCAGCGCATCCACGTGGGTGGAGGCGAGCTGATTTCTGCTATTGACGCCGTTGGGCTTGATGACGACTGACTTCTTGTGCTTGAGGTCGGCCTGGATCTGATCGTCAATAGCGACGAGCGCCTGGTAGACATTTCTGCGGCGGCTCTCGCCCTGAACAAGCGCGACCTTTGATGAGGCAGAGAAGTCTGGAGCTGCCGGAGTGTTTTGCAATGCTGTTTGCTGCGCCTTCAAAAGCTGCGATGGCAACAGCAGACCTGCGCCTGCGCACTGAACAAAATCTCTACGCGAAAGAGTCATGAATCACCTTCTTGTTGCGTGCTTACTATCGTGGGCCTGGCACCACATGGCTGGATGTGAGCGCGGGCACAACTTCTGGCATTCGCGTTCAGACAGCTCTCTCAAGAACCAGCGCGGCCTGGAGCATGGCCTTTGCATAGGCGATGTCGTAAAGGTCGCCTGCGTAACCGCCGCCGCCCGGATAGCCTTTGATGGGGCCGCGGGCGCGGTCATAGTCCAGTGCGCGTGGATGCTCTGGATATAACTCACGCGGGTACTTGAGTTTTACCAACTCCCGCATCACGGCGAACATGTTTACGTCGCCCTCGTCGATGAAGCCTTCGTCGTATTTTACATAGGGCTTGATCACGTGCGGATTGCGGTAATGCACATGGTTGATGCGGTCTCTGGAACCGAAGTAACGGCAGACCGCGACGGGGTCTTCTCCCATCTCCTGCGTCACGCCGCAATCGAAGGTGATTCCGTTGGCTGGACTGCTCACGATCTCAATGAGGTGCTTCCATCCGGCGAGTGTGGCCATGATCTGCTGAGAACCGCGGCTGAGGGGGAAGGGCGGATCATTGGGATGCAGGGCCAGACGCACATTTGCCTTTTCCGCGACCGGGACAACAGCTTTAAGAAAGTAGGTGATGTTGGCCCACATTTCATTGAGTGAATGGGCGCCCTCTTCAGGCAGCGGAGGTAGGTCTTTCATGCGGTCGTAGTCCACGCCGGTCAATCCTGCGCCGCCTCTGCCAGTTTCTTCGTAGTAGCCCTCCATGGCGCGATGGGAATAGAAGTTGTACTCGACAACAGGTATGCCGACCTGGCCTGCGGCCTGGATCGATTGCCTGAGCTTCTCAATCTCCTCATCGCGTCCGGGTTTGCCGTAGATGGTGTTGGGAAAGCCGCCGATCATGAGGTTGCCGAGCACTACGCCGCCGGCTTTGAGCTTGTCTACCATTGGCTGCAGTTCAGTTACTGTCCACGGAAGGGCAGGGCCGCCGCCGAGGACGTAGCTGACGCCAAGCTGGACAACAGCACGAATGGCTGCCTCACTTATATCGCCAATGTTGATGGCGCAAGCGATCTTCGGCGTACCTTTGCTTTGTTGCGGCATGCCATTACCGAGCCACCACGGCTTGTTTTGAGACTCGGCCGTGGCCGCAACGGGAAGGAGCGCGGGCGCCATAGCTGTGGTTGCGATTCCCTTGATCAAAGATCTACGCGAGATAGCGGACGCCATGCTGGGACACTCCCATGAATTGAAATGTATTTCGGCTAAGGATTCTTCCACAAAGCGATCTGGTCCGTCTAGATGGCGCTGGAATTGGAGAGGAATCAATATTTACGGAGGGGTGAAGGAAGTAGGTTCCAGGGCGACTAAGGGCGATTTCAGAGGCGATTGACATCCGCAAGTGCGGGAGTAAGATGGTTTGACAAAAGTTCTGAAAGGAATGCGTGGCAATGTTCGAGAGCAACAGCCCCAACGTGAATCGTCGCAGTGTTCTGAAGTCTTCCCTGGCAATGCTGGCCGGTGGAGCGCTTGGCCGCACAGCCGAGGGCGCGGAACCCGCGATCAAGAATGTGAATCTCGCCTCAAGTCCGTCAACACTGAAGATTACGGACATGCGCTATGCGGTGGTGGTAAAGCCGGGGCCGAGCCCGTGCGTGCTGATCCGCATCGACACAAACCAGGGTGTATATGGACTGGGGGAAGTGCGTGATCTGGCAGGGCCGCAGTATGCGATGGTGCTGAAGAGCCGCATTGTTGGCGAGAACCCGCTGAATATTGATTTTCTTTTCCAGAAGATTGCACAGTTTGGCGGCGGCGCCCGGCAGGCAGGCGGCGTTTGCGCAGTGGAGATGGCACTGTGGGATATCGCGGGGAAGGTTTACAACATCCCTGTCTACCAGATGCTTGGGGGCAAGTGGCGCGACACGATTCGCATCTATGCAGACACAGAGGAGTCACTGGATCCGAAGATATACGGGCAGCGCGCCAAAGAGCGCAAGGCGATGGGGCTTACCTGGATGAAGATGGACCTGGGCATCAACGTGCTGGATGGGATTCCAGGCACGGTGATGCAGCCAGCGGGCATGGACAGGTGGGAGTTGCGGAATCAGCCTCACCCGTTTATTGCGACAGAGGTTACGGACAAGGGGATTGAGCGGCTTTGCGAATACGTTTCCTCGGTGCGGGAAAACATTGGCTATGATATGCCGCTGTCACTGGATCACCTTGGTCACATAGGCGTGAAATCAGTTATCCGGCTGAGCAAGGCATATGAGAAGTACAACCTGGAATGGATGGAGGACGTGATTCCCTGGTACATGACCGATCTATTGAAGGAGATAAAAGAGGCCAGTCCGACTCCGATCCTGACCGGTGAGGATATTTATCAGTTCACGGATTTCGAAACGCTTTGCAAGGACCATGTGGTGGACAAGATTCATCCGGACCTGGCGACCTCTGGGGGGATTCTGCAGACGCACAGGATTGGGGACATGGCCTTCCGTTATGACGTGCCGATGGCCATGCACTTTGCAGGGACGCCGGTGAGTTGCATGGCCAACGTACACTGCGCCGCAGCCACGCGCAACTTTCTGGCGCTGGAGAATCACTCGCTGGATGTGCCGTTCTGGCAAGACCTTGTTACGGGGATTGAGAAGCCGATCATCAACAAGGGCTTTATCAAGGTTCCGGAGACTCCCGGGCTGGGGATTACGTTGAATGACGATGAGGTGAAGCGGCATCTGAAGCCGGGCACAGGGTATTTTGAGCCGACGCCCATGTGGGATGAAGCGCAGTCGTGGGATGACGCGCTTTTCAGCTGACCAATGGCTGGTTGGCGACCAACGGAGCGATTCAAGACTCAGTGTGCGTCAATGGGGCGGTCGGGGAAGGTGCGATAGGCGATGACCTCGGCCGACAGCGGTGTTCCGACCAGCTTTGTTGTTTTTAGCAGTACCTCGAAGTAAGGCAGTGAGTGGGTCTGGAGCCGATCCTGAAATCGATGGAAAGGCTCTTCGGAAGTGAGGAATTCTCCCGCGGCCTCAGTGGCCTCAGATGTGGTGCCAGCGATGATGAGCACATTGGCGGTGTGTTCGCGGTTTGGAATGTAGTCAATGACGCTAAATCCGTTGGAACTGCCGGGGTCAACAGGGGACTCGTAAACGGAGCTTTCGCCAGATTGCGGACGGCGGTTTCTGACGAGCATCTCACTCATGCTTGGGTCGTAGTCAAGGATGAAGTTGAGGCGATCTTGAAAGAGCTCGCTCCAAGGGTTTGAGCGGCTGCTGCCGATGAGGATGACATTGTTAGTCTTGATGGCGCCGGGCCGGTAGTCACGGCTATATTGCAGGTGTGCCCGTTTGGAGATGGGGTCGAAGGCGAGTATCTTCTGCGCCACGCGGAAGTCTCCGAGGCTGGCGTTGTTCCTGGAGGCGATGGTCTGCAGGTCCTTCTTCAAGTCGGGACTGAGGTCGGAGGCCTGGATTTGCCTCATATAGTCGTGATTTAGATAGTCATTGAGCGAGATGCGCTTCTTGAGGATGTCTTCGACGAGCGAAAACGAGGTATCTGCAACCACAACGTCTGTTTGGCGTGGCGACTCGATGAGCCCGCGCCAGAAGGGGCCGAGAGTGGGCTCGCTCTTCCATGCGTAGAGATCGTTCTGCGTGACCCTGCCGCGAAAGACGAGAAACAGGCAGGTAACTGCAAGCACAAGGCTCAGAGCCGGGAACGCGTATCGAGGCCACCATTTGATGACGGGTTGAATTGAAGGGGTGGGAAGAGGCCTGGTCTCGATAATATCGGGCACTGTGACTGGGGCTGGCGGCTCCGCACAGGGTACAGCAGCGATAGCGCGACGGTGAAACTGCGGTGTATAGGTTCTAAGGGGGATATCGAGCAGAATAGACTCGTTGACGCCCTCGGTGGCATAGTAGGCGGCTATGCGCTTGCGCAGCTCCGATGCATTGACGCGAACTATATTATCGGCGCTTGTATCGTAGTTCTCGCGACGCTCAAAGACGTTCAATCCGATTTCATGTTCGGAGATTGGAGCGCCGTTGGGTTCGAGGGAGCGGTTGCCGACATAGCGCAGAAAATCGCGGAGCCTTGCGGCCCGCTTCAGCTCAGTGCTGGAGCAAATCCTCTCAAGTAGCTCGAAACAATGCGTACGGCCGAGTGATTCCACTTCCAACTGGGCTTCTGTGATCATGGACGGCCTCCGATGCTCGCCTGACAAGTAGAGTCAGATCATGGATATTCCATGAAAATCTGAGGTCACGAACATAATCGGCCCATTGCGAACTTCCTTACGTAATGAAACTCGTCAGGAACTCGCCTCCGACAGGCGGATCGTTTGGCTAGGTGCAGTTCGGTAGCAGACCTTGGTTTCCACTGTTTTCAAAGTCAATTTTAGCACTCCTATAAATGTTCACATCTGCTGAAGAGGCAGATCGAATCTTTTGTTGTCTGCAAGCCGTAGCCCTGGCTGGAGCAAATTTGAGCTAAAGCGATTTTTGGTCTGCCGAAACCCAACGACGAACATCCCTCCCTTCCGATGGATTCCGGTACTGGGTAGTGTGTCTTTGAGTGGACAAGAATAGGCATGCCGCCCGGTGCCAAGTTCTTCCATCTTTCACAGGAGCAGGAGCCAAGAGACAGGAGTTCTAACGAAGATTGCTGGGAGCGCTCTTACGTAAATTCACTTGGCAGGCCTCTAGTGCAGAACGGAGTATCTTACCGTCACGCGGATTTTGCCGTGGCATGCCACAAAGAAAGCAAATAGTCGCAGAACCTTGAAATTGGAGGACTACAAACGGTGTATTCAGTGAACTTAGGAAATCGTTTTCCAGGGACATTGGCCAAGATGAGATCGAAGTGCTTTGGAATCATGGCGCTTTTCGCTCTTGTACTGACCATGGGAATCACGGCGTCTGCCCAGCAGACGACCGCGACCATCCTGGGCAATGTTGTAGACAGCACAGGTGCTGCTGTCGTAGGTGCAACGGTCAAGATCACCAATAAGGCGACCAGCGCAGCGCGCTCCACGGTTACAGACGCTGCCGGTCAGTACTCGATTCCAGCGCTTCCCGCCGGAGATTATTCGCTTGCCGTGGATGCGGCTGGATTCCAGGCGCAACGCGTGGAAGCTATCACCCTGCAGGCCAGCCAGACCGGCCGTCAGGACTTCAAAATTACCGCAGGCAACGTGACTGAGACTGTCACGGTGGAGACGGGCGCAGCAGTGGCCCAGCTCCAGACTGAGAACGGCACGTTGGGAGCTGTCATCGACTCAAAGAAGATTGTCGATCTGCCCCTGAATGGCCGCAACTTCATTCAGCTTGCACAGCTGATTCCTGGCGTCAACGCTGGAACAGAGGGCTCCATTACTGTTCGCCGCGCTCGCGGCGCAGTTGGAAGCACCGACGCGACCGGCGGATCAACAGCGATCCAGGTGAACGGACAGCGCGATACGCAGAACCGGTATTCAATCGATGGTATCGAGTCAATGGACTACGATGCCTGGACTTATAGCTTCTCCACATCCGTGGACGCTATTGCCGAATTCCGCGTAGACACAAGCAGCAGCGGCACGGACTCTGGAGCTGCGGCCGGCGCCAACGTGAACCAGATTCTCAAGTCCGGTTCGAACGGGCTGCATGGCACACTGTTTGAGTTCAACCGCAACAACGCATTCACGCAGACCTATGATGCGGTTGCAGGCAAGGATTCGACACCTGCCCGGCTGAATCGCAACCAGTTCGGCGGCAACGTGGGTGGGCCCATCTACATTCCCCACATCTACGACGGACACAACAAGTCGTTCTTCTTCTTCAACACCGAGACGGGCTACAACCTGATTGGCTCAAACGCGCAGCAGGCGACGGTGCCAGATGCCAGCGTCCGTACCGGAGTTCTGGATGCCAGCGTGTTCGCCGGTCCTATTGTGAGCGGAGTGGTTACGACGCTTGCGGTGACCGATCCCTATACCGGGAACCCGTATCACCTTGGAGACACTGTTACAGTGAATCCGAGCTCGGCTGTGATGATGAGGACCAGCATCACGCCGGCCGCTACAGTAGCGGGCGCGCCGACGGCTGCCAACGCGACCAACTACTTTACGACGCCGATCAAGGCCTTGAATCACCAGCATCAGTACATTGGTCGCATCGATCACACGATCCGCGCCAGCGATACGGTGAGCGGGCACTTTATCTATGACGATACCTACAGCGCAGGCGCGCCTTTCTTTGGTAACGATCAGGATAATAACAACGCCGTCACGAAGCACATTGCGGTGTCAGAGACTCACGTGTTTTCTCCGACGATCGTCAATGAGTTCCGCTATGGCCGTCAGAATTTTGCCGAGTTCGAGACGTTCGGCACCACCAATAATCCGGCCTACAATATTTCGAATGGCCTCATGAACATTCCCCTCTCTTCTTCAGACCCGCATTTCTTTGGCGGTCCGAACATCACCATCAGCGGTCCGGGCCAGTCGTATCGCCTATTCGCCGATATCAGAAACATAGGCCCGCGCAACCGGAACAATGGTATCAACCAGTTCTCCGACAGCATTTCATGGCAGCGTGGAAAGCACTTTCTCAAATTCGGCGCGGACGTAGGCCGCCGTACCGACTACTTTAGCCAGGCGCGCGATCCTCACGGCACGTTTGGTTTCGATGGCCGTTATACCGGCTCTGCGCTTCTTGATTTCATGCTCGGCTATGTGGATGGCGATAGCATTAACCCCACTGTAACCAGGACGAACATCTCCAGCTTCATCCAGGCCTATGCGGTCCAGGACAATTGGAGAGTCACTCCCAAGCTGACGTTGAACTTCGGCATACGCTGGGATCATTTTGCTCCCTACACACAGGATGACGACAAGTACGCGGACATCTACATTGGCGCGGACGGACTCAATCCTGGCACAGCGATAACGCCGGCGACATCAACTTACGGGCGTGGCCTTATTCAGCCTGTGTATCACGATTACCAGCCCCGAATCGGCTTTGCATATCAGCCATACGGGATGGAGAAGGTTGTAATCCGCGGCGGTTACGGAATCTACTTTACGCCGGAAATCGACAACGCATACTTCACGATGGGCGAGGGCGCACAGGCGCAGTCCGGAGCCGTGTTGACGGGCAATCCTGGACTGACCGGCACCACACCTGCCTTGAAACTGCCCAATTTGATTTTCAATAATCCGTTTCCTGGAATTTCAACCGGTGGAACACCGACCTATCCGTTCGCAAATGCAATCGACCAGCACCTTCAGGACCAGATGAACCAGGAGTACAACCTGGTAATCCAGGCCCAGCTCCCCGGCAAGGTAACTGCCGAGGTCGGCTATGTTGGGGCGCGCGGAACACATAACTTTATCTCGCCAACGGTCAACCTGCCGAGGCCGATTGATCCCTCAACCACGACGCTTTCAGTAAATGCAAGGCGTCCGAACCAGAACTTTTTGCGCAACGTTTCAGGTGACTTCTCAGAAGGTTCTTCTAGCTACAACTCTCTGCAGACGAAACTGGAACGACGCGTTGGACAGGGCTTGACGGCCTTGATCTCCTACACATGGTCCAAGTCGATCTCAGGCTCGGGCGACATCGGCGGCATCGTTGGCGGCGGCAACTTCGGCGCTGGTCCTCTTAATCCTTACAGCCCCAAGACAGATCGCTCGCTTTCGGTGTTCGATATTCCGCACCGTTTTGTGGCGACCGTGCTTTATGACATCCCGTTCTTCCACAGCACCACTGGATTCAAGCGGGCTTTGTTGGATGGAGTTCAGCTTTCAACGAACCTGGTTGCAGTGTCGGGTGACCCGGCGGCAGTAACCGATACGGCCCAGACAACCGCAACTGGCGTAGCCTCTCGCGCAGACCGTGTTGTAGGACAGACGGTCAGCCTCGGGCGGTCAGGAAGAACTCCCACCAAGATGTTCAACACGGCTGCGTTTGCCGTTGCCCAACCGGGCGAGTTCGGTACATCTCCTCGTACCGGCGCTGTCCGGCTGCCGGGCGTCTTCAACGATGATTTCTCTGCGACCAAGGGAATCAAGTTTGGCGACGAGCGGAACCTGCAACTGCGCGCGGACTTCTTCAACCTCTTCAAGCACTACAACCCAGATCCCTCAACGATCAGCCTGGCGCGCAATTCAGCAACCTTTGGAAAGATCAACAATGGTCTCTCCGGCGGTTATGCAACGCGCATCATTCAGATCGGTGCAAAACTGTACTTCTAGCTTCACCATGGCGAGGAGGGCCGCGAGTCTGCGGCACTCCTCGCTGTATTTATATGTAAAGCACTGTTGCAGGGAAGTACTACCAGCCCCTTCTATTCGCAAAGCTAGAGAATCCGGGAAAGTTCATCGCTGGCCAGGATGCCGTGAGGTGAAGAGCGCATGACCGGTTCTCGAACCAACTTCAATTACAACTAATGGAAGTCGTGGGAGCGGATGTCGGCGCTTGTAACATCGAGCAGCGCAATGCGCTGGGCTTTGACGTGGACAACGCCGTCCTGGTTCTGTACGGAACCCTCGATGAGCATGAAACGATTGCGGGTAATCACGATCCGGTCGCGCTCAAGGATGTCTGGAGTGAAGATGACCCATGACGACAAGCGCAACGGAACAACTACCCTCTTAGCCGCGCTCAACAAGGCTACCGGCGAGTTCTATGGTCTGTGCCAGGAGTGTCATCGCCATCAGGAGTGGCTGAAGTTCTTGCGTCTGATCGAGGAGGCGGTCGATGCAGACAAGCAGGTCCACATCATCTGCGACAACTACGCCACGCACAAACATCCCCGTATCCAGCGTTGGCTTCAAAAACACAAGCGATTCCATGTGCACTTCACGCCAACCTCGGCCTCTTGGCTGAACATGATCGAGCGGTTCTTCCGCGACCTGACCGATAAGAGAATCTGGCGCGGCGTCTTTCAGAACCTAGAGCAGTTGATCATGGCCATCGGGGATTACATCGATAAGCACAACGCCAATCCGCAGCCGTTCATCTGGACCGCTAAGGCAAACGACATCCTGGAAAAAGTCACCCGCGTTCAGGCGGCCCTCAATAATCGCTTATCTGTGTGACGCACTACACTAGCACGTTGATAAGATAACGCGCCCTATGTGAAAATCGCTGCCGCAGATTCCGCGATTCTGTTGGATCGAGCTTCAGGTTCAGTCGCACGTGGCGCACATGTACACAGTGCGTGTGACTTTCTATTTTATATGCACTCGATGGACTCAGTGCTGTGATTCGCCTGGATGCTGCGCTTTCGCTATGGAGCATCAGTCTATGGGCGGGTCGTCCTCCATGATGCCGGTAGCAAGGATGAATGAGGTGACTCCGGCAAAGGTGTTGATCTCATGCGGGCAGTGGATGTAGGCGTCGTAGTTGTTTTGGATGCCGATGCTGCTGCAGTCGACAATGTCCGTGAGTCCGTCGGTGGCGGGAACCA
>Ga0316217_10007001_pt1 | contig 10912 bp, 7 predicted proteins | sample 1anoAmetaG_FD_203633 | JGI IMG/M metagenome (GOLD analysis project Ga0316217, IMG submission 203633) | Freshwater microbial communities from Trout Bog Lake, Wisconsin, USA - 1anoA | ecosystem: Environmental > Aquatic > Freshwater > Lake > Hypolimnion/Profundal zone | place: USA: Wisconsin... | reverse complement strand
ACATCTTTCTGGGACAACTTTAAATTTGTAATACTGGCAATATTATTAATCCTTGTAGTATTGGCATATTTCTTTGTAAGAAGTAAAGTAAAACAATCTCAGGAGATCGTTTAGTAGAGACAGCTTTTATAGTTTACAAATTATTTCTCAACTTATTGTATGGCTAATTGTGCATTAGATAAAATGGCTGACCATGGATTACTCGATCTGGAAAAACTGGAGAGGATTCATGAGATTGCAGACATGTATAGTTATGCACCTATAAAAGCTGCACTTAATTTCGGGTTCCTTACCAGAATAGAATATATTCATTTTCTGGAAAAGGAAAACTATGCTCTGATTGATGTAAGGACAGAAGAACTGGACGAAGAGTACATACATCAATGCGATATTCAACATATCAATTCTTATTTGTATCTGCCATTAAGAAAAGATGATGAAGGTAATTTATTGATAGCTGCTGCTGATCCATTTGATGAAAAGCTGATTAGTAGTCTTGAGATAAAATTCAAGATGCCAGTGAAAATGATGGCTACTTCCGATCTGGATATTACCTGGCTTGGACACAAAATCAGAGGAGAATATTATGTAAAGGAAGCAGTGTTTAGTTTAATGAAAAGGGATCCTAACAGTTCCGGATTGATTACTTTTACACAGGCTCAGCTGGTTTTTATATTTAGTTCTATTGCTATTACATTTATACTGGCTGTAGTATTCTTTGTAAATACGGTTATTATTATTAACCTGCTTTCCAGTATGTTCTTTCTGTTCGCAATTACTTTTAAACTCTACCTAGCGTTAAAAGGATCTATGTCTGAGCTGGAAGATATGGTTTCGAAGGAAGATATTGCCGCTGTTGATGAAAGTACCCTTCCTGTATATACTATTTTATTACCAGTATTCAGGGAAGATAAACTGATACGAAAACTAATCTGGAATTTAAGAAGTCTGGATTATCCAAGAGCTAAGCTGGATGTTAAGTTGTTGATAGAAGAGGTGGATGATAAAACTTTGAATGCAGTAAGAGTATTGGATTTTCCGGCAAATTTCGAAGTTATTGTGGTTCCTTTCCATATGCCTCAAACAAAACCCAAAGCTTGTAACTACGGTCTTTTCTTTTCCAGAGGTGAGCTGTTGACTATTTATGATGCGGAAGATGTTCCGGATTCCAATCAGTTAAAGAAAGTAGTTTGTCAGTTCCGCAAGCTTCCCGACAATTTTGTTGTGTTGCAGGGAGCGTTAAACTATTTCAATAAAACAGAGAACCTGTTGACCAAAATGTTTACACTGGAATATTCCTATTGGTTCGATTATATGCTAACCGGATTGGAGACACTGGATATTCCAATTCCTTTAGGAGGAACAAGTAATCACTTCAAACTGGGAAGACTGGTAGAACTTGGTGCCTGGGATCCGTTTAATGTAACGGAAGATGCCGATCTGGGTGTAAGGGTTTATGCAAAACAATATAAGGTAGGGGTGGTGAACAGTACCACTTTCGAAGAGGCTAACAATGAGCCCTTTAACTGGATTCGCCAACGTTCAAGATGGATTAAGGGGTATATGCAGACTTACCTGGTGCATATGCGTAATCCTGCATTGCTGGTACGTAAAGTAGGTTGGGCAGGGTTCTTTGGATTTAACTTCTTTATCGGAGGTACATCTTTTACTTTCCTTACTTATCCTATTCTGCTTGCATTCTTCATTCTGTATCTGATATTTCATTTTTCAGGAATTAAACAGTTGTTTCCTGACTGGGTACTTTATTTTTCTACTTTTAACTTCATCGCAGGTAATGTGTTGATGATTTATATAAACATGCTGGCTGTGTTTAAAAGAAAGTTCTATGAACTGATTTTATATTCAATGGTAAATCCATTATACTGGCTGATGCACTCTATTGCTGCATACAAAGGACTTTGGCAGTTGATTACCAAACCTTTCTATTGGGAAAAGACAAATCATGGGTTAAGTAAACAATCTTCTGCAACCGCTGCTGCGCCATCTCATTAACGTTATGATAGTCATAAAGAAATATATAAACATTATTTTATCGCTATGTCTCCTGGCATTCTATCTGCTATTGGCATGGTTGATACATAGAACTGGCTTTGAACATTCAGAAGCCTTGTTTATGGCTGAAAAGACGAAAATATTATTTGAAGCAGAGAATAATACCTTGTTGACATTAGGTACTACTTTCCCTACTATTACTTTTCTGACTTCCATTATATTCTCTCCTTTTGGTAACCTTTTTGCACCTATCCTGGCTTCATCATCTTTTATGGTGATGTTATTCTTTTTTATATTAAATGATTTTGAGAAATCAAAATTACCTAAGCATGTTTATTTAATAGTAACATGTATGTTGTTTGTATTTCATCCTGGATTTATTTATGCTGCTATATCTGGTAGAAGTGTTGGAGCTATCATGATGTTTTTCTATCTGGTTTTCAGAAGCTTATTTAATTTTTACAGAACACAGATATCATATTACTTGTCCATGGCAAGTATATATATGTCGTTCCTTGTATTCTGTGATTACAATTTTATCTGGTTGATTCTTGCTTTTTTCCCTTTCATTATATTAGTTTCTATTGAAGGTTTAAAGCTGTCGAAAGCACCTCCTGTATTACAATACTTCGATGCAGTAAATACTCCATCGCAAAGGAGAAAGCTAACCAACAGAACACTTGCATTATATGTTATTATATTCCTGTTACCAATAGGAGCATTATTTCTTTTCAGAACATTGAATTTCTATCACGCGGGTGATACTACATATTTCTTAACCAGTCAGTATGCCAACTGGCATGCAACCGGAAATATATCTATCGCCGATCTGGTAAACTCTTCCAAAATAGATAATGTAATACAACAGATTCAATTGGTATTTCAGGTGTATGTACTAATTCTTACCCCTTTACTTATACTGGTATTTTTATTTTTCAGAGGAAGAATGTATGAGTTATTTACATTGATTGCTCCTTTCATATTATTATCTATATTACTGCTGGACGATCAGTTTTACTTTACTGTTGAGTATTACATGATATTCATCATACTTGCACTGATAGGTTTGTGTGTTTATGGTGGTATAAAGTATAAAAATAAATTGTGGTGGCCTGTAATAATTGGTGTTTCGGTTATAAATGTATTTACAGGAGTTATTTATTTTGATCGTACAAGTGATCCGGAAGAAAGTTATTTCTTTAGTAGTTTAAAGAAAATAAGACATCTGCAGGGTGAAAGAACAATTAATGAAGAAATTACCTTAGCTACCTTTATTTCCAATGTGGCTACTCCTAACAGTAGAATCCTGATTGATGATGCGGCAGCTTATAAAATAATGGCCCATCTCAGATCATTGAAATCAGTGATTATGCCTATCAACGATAATTTTCTGACGGTTGTAGAAAACCCCAAGATTGATGCCAAATATATATGTATAGCTAAGTTTTCCAATAAGCTGAAGAACTATACTGTATTGAACTATTATAACCTGAATAAACTGATGGAAGAGAATATGTTCACTCCTGTACTGATGTTTGAAACAGCTAACTGGGCTATATATAAAATTAATCCTCCAAGGAATTTATCTTCCAGATAATTATTGTAGGGTGGCTTTAATCATTCTGTTTTTATTCTGCAGATCATTATAGATAGTTGTTTGATAGCCATAGCTTTCAAATAGTTGTACAGTTTCTAAGCCAAAGGCTTCATTTATTTCTACCCAGATACAACCATTATTATTTAAATGATCTTTGCCGGCAATGGCAATCATTCTGTAAAATATCAATGGATCATTATCCTCTACAAATAATGCTGAATGTGGTTCGTAAGCCAGTACATTGTTATTCATTTCCAACTTTTCTTTCAGCATAATATATGGCGGGTTGCTGACTATTAAATCGTATTTGTCAAGACTTTTCCATTGTGTTTTATCCAGGAAATTGATCTCTTTAAATTCTATTTCTGCCTTCAGTTCTATGGCATTCTCATTTGCAACTATTAATGCTTCTTTGCTGATATCAATTGCGTGAACAGATGCCGTTAAATTCTTTTTTAAACTAATAGCAATACAGCCGCTGCCGGTGCCAATATCTAATATGGAAGTCTTTCTATGAAAGTTTTCTCTTACTATATGTTGTACAAGTTCTTCAGTTTCAGGCCTTGGTATCAGTACATACTGGTTTACATAAAAAGGATACTTGTAAAACCAGGCCTTGCCTGTAATATATTGTATGGGTTCCTGTAACAGAAGTCTGCTGGTAATGTCCTTATATTTATACTCCTGAGTTTTATTGAGTAAATCTGTTTTATGTAATATTCTATCGGATTTGGAGTAGCCTGTAATATAGTCTGTAACCATGTCGGCAATATTACCGGCTTCCCTGTTATTGTATATAGTCAGTAAGTTTTGAATGATTAATTTATGTGCTTCCTGAAGATTCATCCTGCAATAATAAGATAATAATGATGTATAAATCTTCTTAGCGTTACCTTTACCGCCGTTAATAATGATTAATACACACGAAACTTTCATGGACCGTTGCTTACACCTGGCATTGCTGGGTGTTGGTAATGTGGCACCTAATCCTTTGGTGGGCTCAGTGCTTGTATATGAAAACAGGATTATAGGCGAGGGATATCATAAAATATTCGGAGGACCACATGCAGAAGTAAACTGTATTAATAATGTGGCAGAATCCGATAATATATATATAAGTCAATCTACACTTTATGTATCTCTGGAGCCTTGTTCACATACCGGAAAAACACCTCCATGTTCTTCTTTTATTATTGAACATAATATTCCCAGGGTAGTTATTGGTTGTAAGGATCTGTTTGCTGAAGTAAACGGTAATGGAATTGCAGCTTTAAAAAGTGCAGGAATAAATGTCTCTGTAAATGTATTGCAGAATGAATGTACCGATATTAATAAAAGGTTCTTTACTTTTCATAAACATAAAAGGCCTTATATTATTTTAAAATGGGCACAAACCTTTAATGGATTGATTGCCGGTAATGGAGAGAATAGATTGATGATCAGTAATGAACTGACCAACAGAATGGTTCATCACTGGCGTAGTGAAGAGTCTGCTATCATGGTGGGCAGTAATACTGTTATGAAAGATAATCCGCAACTGAACAACCGGTTGTGGAGTGGCAAACAACCTATAAGGCTGGTGCTGGATGGTAAAGTAAATATCAGCTTCAATTATCATGTATTAGATGGATCTCAGCCTACAGTTATCTTTAATTACCATCAGCATATGAAAAAAAATAATCTGGTTTATCATAAGCTGAATAAACTAAGTAATGTAATCAACCAGGTTCTGAATTATGCCTATGAACAGAATATTCAAAGTATACTGGTGGAAGGTGGTGCAGCCTTAATCAATCAGTTTATTGAGAATAATTGCTGGGATGAAGCAAGGGTTATTACCAATAAAGATTTATACCTGTCACAAGGGCTTGCTGCTCCTGTTTTAACCAATGCTGAATTAACACATACAGAAAATATATTATCCTCCGATATCATTAGTTATTACCGGCCTGCAAAATGAGTAGTAAACAACCAGATTATTATTTTACCATCGAACAATCTACAACTGCTGAATATAAAGACAGGGGTAGCAGATTTATAGCATTTGCTTATCCTGTAGCTGATGCAGAAGAGGTGAAGAAACAGCTGAATGCAGTAAAGAAAAAACATGCAAAGGCAGTACATCATTGTTATGCCTATGTAATTGGTACCGATGGAAACAATTTCAGGGTGAATGATGATGGCGAACCATCGGGTAGTGCGGGCAAACCTATTTACAATCAGATTGTAAGCAAACAGTTAAGCAATGTACTGATAATAGTAGTCCGCTACTTTGGCGGAACACTGCTGGGTGTGCCCGGATTGATTAATGCCTACAAGATGGCCAGTATGCTTGCATTGCAGACTGTACCTGTTATTCAGAAACCCATTGAGATAAACTACAATATTCATTGCGACTATACCCGAGTAAACGATGTAATGACTATACTGAAACAATGCAATGCCACTATTATTCAACAGGAGCAGCAGTTATTCTGCAATATTGTTGCCGGTATACCCAGAGTGCGTTTACAGGAAGCTTTATTTAAACTGGAACAAATGCATACAGTGGAAGTGAAAAAACTGTAAAACAGAAGACAGGAGTATGGAGACAGAAGTCAGGAGAATACAAATACAGGCACATTCAGAATTATAAAATTACTGTTGGTTTAGAAAATCTTATTCTTTAGATGAAGGCTGTTAGCTAACAGCTTGTATTGGCACTTTTACAACTTTGCAGGTTCCTTTACCTGGAGCTGAATGTAACAATAGTGTTCCTTTCAATGATTTAATTCTTTCTTTCATTCCTATCAGACCATGATGAAGTTTTGTATCTACTTTATCTATATCGAAACCAATGCCATTATCTTTTATCTGCAAATGAAGAAAACCGTCTTCTACATTCAGACCAATAGTAACTTTTGTGGCTTTGGCATAGCGCAGTATATTGGTAGTACATTCCTGATATACTCTGTACACAGCCAGACAGGCATTAGTGTCTTTTGCAAAAACCGGTTTCTCCTCTTTAAGGTTTGTATTTAACTCTACTTCTATATTATTGGGTGTTAAATATGTTTTGTAGTGCCATCGGATAGAGCCTAAAAGACCTACATCTTCCAGCATTTGAGGATACAAAGAATTATATAAACTTCGGGTAGCGGTTACTGTATCGGTAGTTATACTATCTATTTCCTCCAGTTTTTTAAGAAGAACTTCTTTATCGTCTTCTAGATGTTTTTTCAGCCAGGATATTCCCAGTTTCAATCCTGTAAGATTTTGTCCCAGTTCGTCATGGATTTCTTTTGCAATACTTTTTCTTTCATCTTCCCTCACTGTAAATAAATGAGTAGTTAAAGAATGTAGCTCGGCTTCTTTTTCTTTTAACTCACTGATGTTTATTGCTGTACTGGTCATAAACAGCGATTTGTCGGAACTGCCATCATCGAATATAGTGATGGTTTGAAACACGGGTATAATTTTCCCGCTCCTGTTTAAAATTTGTGTAGATCCACTCCATTTGCCATTTTTCTTTACTTCTGTCAGAATAGTATTTTCTACAAAATCATGTTGTGCAGATGGCCTTACATCAAAAACCGATATTTTAGAAACATCTTCATCAGGGGATAATTCCAGTGTTTCTTTAAATGCATTATTCAGATATATAAAAGTATTATCTGATACTTTTGCAATAGCTATTAATGCCTGACTTTTGTCGATAATATCTGCCAGTAGTTTTATCCTGTTATCTGCTTTCTTTTTTTGAGATGCCAGTTTCAATCTTTCAATTCCGTTAAAAATGGCAGAAACGATTTCTTCAAAAAGGGCAACTTCCTTTTCTTTAAAGTAGTTTTTAAAATCGGAATATACGGTCAGGCATCCTATATTCTTACCGTTATATGTTAATGGAAAAGTAGCTGCCGATTTAATACCGGCTTCCCTTGCGGCATTTTGCCAGGGTAAAGTATTGGCATCTGCAAAATAGTCGTTACAGATATAATTTTTATTTTCTTTTATAGCTCTTGCCGTAGGGCCTGAACCAGTAGGACTGTCATCCAGTGATATATTAATATTTTCCAGATAAGATAAGGGAGCACCTGCTTTTGATATTGACGTTACTTTATTGTTATCTACTTCTCCAATCCAAACCAGTTTTATTCCTCCTACAATGTTTATTATATTACATACTTCATCGTATAATTCCTGTTTGGTAGAAGTATTCAACAGGAAAGTGTTGATATGGCTTAATATTTTATTTAAATTATTGGTATGTATTAGTTGCTCTTCTTTTTCTTTTTGCCTTGTAATATCCACTATACTACCTACAATACGGATGGCACTTCCTTTTTCATCCCATTCTACAACATTTGCCCTGCTGTTTACCCAGATAGTTGCCTCTGATTTATGATGGTATCGGAGTTCTGTATCGAAAGGCATTGTTGCTTTACTGTTGATATGAGTTTGCAGTAATTCTAAAGCCCTTTTATAATCTTCTTCAAAAATCAGTTTTGCTAATTGTTCATAATTCGTATCATCGCTTAATTCAAGGCTATTGTAGCCCAGAATACTTTTGTATGTATTGCTGATTTTTCCTACACCTTTTTGAATATTCCAGTCCCAGTAACCCACTCCGGACTGATCTAAAACCATTTGAAGCAAACTATCAGAATTAGTTGAGGACATTTTTCGATAAAGTTTATAAAATATTAAACGTCAAATGTATTAATATAAAATTAAAATTATGAATATAAAAATAATAATATTTATATAGCTAAATTAATACAATAATTCCTTTTCTTATTATTTTTAATCGGCTATTCTTCCTCCTCCTCGTTTTCTTTATCTTTTACAATGGGTACTGCTTTTATATGTATTCCTTTTATCAGGTCGGCATCAAAATTTTCTTTCACCAATTCGTAGGTTACCATTGGCAGGTCCAGTTCGTCCAGCAATGTTTCTATATATGTTTTAGGGTCAAATCCGGTATTGTGGCAATACACCATCATAAACCAGCATGCTGTATAAATCCTGTTGCAAAGTTCTTCCAGATTTTCTCCTTCAAACGCCATTGTTTTTTCATCTACCTGCGTTCCTTTGTGTTCACTTATCAGGCTACCCAACAGTATATACGATCGGATATCCCTGTCGGAAAAGAAAAATACCGAACAGGGCAAACGGTTCAATATACTCAGAAATTTTATATAGGGTTCCCGACCTCTCCATTCTTCTTTAGGAATCTCTGTTCCATCGTTTTCCTCAAAGCGTATATCAAGCGAAAATATCATTTTCTCTATCAGCTTAGGAAAGTGCTGAAGGCAAAAAATAAGGTGTTCAATATTGCCCGGATTCATCTCCATTAATGTGTCTGCATTTACCCCTAATGTCAGAAACCTGGAAGTTGAATGTGCCAGCAAAGCATAATTTATTTTAAAGGATTCTATTTTCTTATCACCAGGTTCATACAGGTAAAAAGGCTTTTTAGTTTCGTCGCCATTGCCAGCGGCAAAACTATCCGATAACGTGCTATCCATATCACCGGTATCGTTCAGACCTATACTGATTATCTTTTTGGTCTCCTCCATGGTTGCATATGCTTTTGCAGTAATGTTCATCAGCGAATTGTACACAACCAGTTCTTTTTCTCTTGTTTTATACAATATATTAATTTTGGTTAATACTTCCCTGAAGTGTTCATCATCTTCATTCAATGATTTGGTGTTCAGCGAGTAATTTTTATACTCACTGTTGTTGTATCCCTCTGTCTGAATGCTGGAGAATTCAGTATCTTTCATACAGAGTTGTTGTTGTTTATCTTCCAGTTCAAATAATACTTCGTCCAGTTTATTTTGTTCCTTAGTCAGCGGAATTATATAGGTATCATGAAAGGCATTAATGTCGGGGTGAAAATTGATGTACTTTATTTCCAGCTCCATAATTGCCTCACGGTTGTATTGCAGTACGGCCTCAGCTTCACGATGCAACAGATTTATTTTATCTTCTATAGGGCTGAATATTTTTATAATATCATCTGCTTTGTATTCCAGTTCTTTATATTCATAAATCAGTTTTCCGCAGGGTGCCACTACATCTACCCATTGGTCGTGCATGGCTATATACGCCTCTATCAATCTTTTTTCAGTATCAGTTTCAGGTATGTTTTCGTCATACTCTAAAACGATATCCCTCAGTGGGTGTTTTATAATGCGCTGTTTCATAACCCGGATTTTGTTGTCACCAAATTTAACTCTTTAATCTGGTAAAGCAATTTAATTAAAAAAAAGAAAATTATTTAAGCATTTAAATAGTGTAATTACTAACAGGTTGAGCTAATGATTTTATATTGCCATAATCAAATTATACAGGCATATATATGTCCTGAAAATTTAGGGCTGTGACATAAGAATTTACATGGTATTGCACCTGTTAATTACAATAACAGATATGATAGCTTTTAATTGATCAATTATTTATAAAAGAAATGAATAAGTGCCGGGGAAAAATAAACAGAAAAAATTTCGGATACAATAAATTGTTTAATTACAAATACATTCTGTCTGAAATAATTAAATAAACTGTATCATTTCTATTGATAAAAGGGTTAATTTTTTAGTGTAAAATTTATTGCCGATATTTATTTTCTCAAAAATTAAAAAAGTAATTTGTATATATTGATAAGACAGTTCATTTAAAAAGGAAATATGGAAAACTATAACTTAAAATATATTATATTGAAATGTGATTTATCTAACCGGCATTTCATGAATATTTGTAAAACAATTGCAGGCTCTAAAACAGTTTTCTTTTTATTTTTCAACTCTGATCTATGAAAAATATTGTATACCAGAATGATTTAAATTATATACAGCATCTCATTGAGGAATCTTCCGATGCGGTTTTTTATGTCGACAGCAGTCACATTATTCAAAGCTGGAATAAGGGTGCAGAAAAAATAACCGGATTTAATAAGCAGGACATTATTGGTAAATCTGTAATTAATACGGACATTTTTAATTTGCCGGATTCAGGGTTGAATAATATTGTTCAGAATGTAAAGCAATTTGGTATATGGCAATCGGAAATATCATTTAAGGATAAACAGCAGCTATTACATACGGGTTCAGTTACTGTAACTGACCTGCATTGCAATAACAATAATGATGTAGTATTATGTTTCAGTCTGAGAACGGAAAATATTAATACAGAAAATATTAAGACCAGCACAGAGCATACCGTATCTATCAGTCAGTTGATAGAAAACCAGGCTAAGGAAGTTGAATACCTGCGAAGTACAAATGAAAATATATTTCATAACAGTCCTGTTGCCAT
>Ga0316217_10007000_pt1 | contig 10912 bp, 4 predicted proteins | sample 1anoAmetaG_FD_203633 | JGI IMG/M metagenome (GOLD analysis project Ga0316217, IMG submission 203633) | Freshwater microbial communities from Trout Bog Lake, Wisconsin, USA - 1anoA | ecosystem: Environmental > Aquatic > Freshwater > Lake > Hypolimnion/Profundal zone | place: USA: Wisconsin... | reverse complement strand
TTCCCTAACCGACAACTAAAATTCAGAGTCCCATTTCATCGAAGAAATATCCAGACTATTAAAGCTAATCAAAAAGAAAGAAGAATTTTATCTGCGCTTGATGGAATAAAATAATCGTCTCAGTGGACTTAATTTAGAGCAAGCTCAAACTTTCGTAAAGTAGTACTAAACCTTTCTCGAAGAAGGCAGGAAGATTCAGCGGGCTTTGGATAGCTTCAAAAGATAGTCATTCTACTCCAGCAAAACGTATCAATAGTTTGATGGTTAGTTATATATACACTACTTTCATGAGGTTCCGCTAGCATTTGGAGTTACAGAGCAGAAGGTTCAAAGCGGAGGGCAAGGTATAGCTCTAAAAGCGTTTTGATGAGGCCAAAAACAATCTTGTGCAAATTTATAATGACTGCTTCCATGAAGAGCGCTATGTTCTAGATGAAATCATTGCTTTCATCAACAAAAATCAGAACGCTAGGATCTCACAATATCTACCCAGAATATCACTCAACTCTATCATATAACTCAACCGCTCTAAATTAGCCTAAAAACTTAAGAGTCCCAGCATAGATTCTTCTTTCCTCAGGAAAACACTCTCTGTCGAAATGGTGAAGACCAATGAAGTCAAATTGGAGACTATCATAAACAAAAAACTGATAGTTCAAGAGCTTGCCACCTAAAAGAGAATCCAGTAGCGGAAAAAATTAAAGCCAAAGACCATCAATCTATTTAAACTATACGATATCTTAAACTTGCGACCTTTTCCAGCTGAGAAATCTCCAACTTCGAAATAGTAGATGTAAATGAGCATGATGGAAAGAAACTATTCGATTCGTTAGCAAATGAAGGTATTCGAAAAGAAATGGCTGTTGTTCAAGTACTCTAGAAAAGAAAAGAAGTGAGTAATAGTTCATGTTTTCTTTGCGGGTTTAGTTTAATAATTCAATACTCATCGTTCTTGTAAGGCTTCAAAAGTTTTTATTTGATCTCCTTGTTAGTCTGCAAAAACTTTTGCCAGCTGTAAGAGTACTTTGAGTTCAGCACTCTGTCTTCAGGTGAACCGGATGTCTAGCCCTTCCTCTTTCTCAAATTGTTTGCGATGAAATTATTTTTCTTTGGATTTGTTGCCTCTAGCTTGAATTTGGGAGTCTATTAGACGATCGCTTGTTATTCTAGTGGATAGGAGAGACGATGTTCAGGGCTTTCACTGGCTAGGTTTTAGTAATTTTCTGCTAAAGGTTTAAAAACTCTCCTCCTCATAAATTAATCTGCTTCCTCTGGAGAATGCTAATAGTATGTTTTGATATTAGCCAATTCCTGCTTCTCGAACTTTTCGCTGCAGTTCAATAAAAACTAGCAAATTACTGCTCCATTAATCCTAAATCATGTCTAAAATACTTATTGCCTGACGAGAGTGACTTTTTCTTCAAGGTAAACAGGAGTTCGTGGATTTTTTTGCAGGTAAAAGCCTTCATTTCAGCAGTGAAAATGGTGTGGGTTAACGCAATTATATCTTCTTCATATCTAGATTGTTACAGTGATTTAGCTGTATCTCTTGTAGAATTTTAGGACCAATGTTTCTCAGTATAGCCTTTCGGATTTTAAGAAACAGCTTCACTCCCTCCTTCCCTGAACGTTCAGGCTGTAATACAGACAAAAAAAGCCTAGCCTACTCATGACATTAGACATATTTTTTCCACATATTGATCAAGCCTTGCGCTTGTCGGTAGAATTCGAAGGCTGATTGTGACTGGTTTTGCTGCGTGTCTAATGGCTTACTATGAAGTTGAGTATGAATATGTTGAGCGGCTCGTCGATGGACTGCTTCGTATAGGCGGTGAGGATGGAGACTAAAAGCGTAACGAAGTTAAAGAAGGGCAGTTTGACTAACGATATTTTCTCGTCTTTGCTTTGTATCTTGGAGTGAAGCAACTCTTCCAAAACTTGCAAATAGTGCGTGTTCCCCAGCTTGATAACAGCATTCATTTTAATTATAAAATATATCACATAAAACAAAGTATAGTCTGTTCATTCTTAACAGGTTTCTTCGCTACTAAATTATTGTCTGTAAGTGAAGCTATAAAATCCGCAATATGCCTCAAACTGCTTCAAATATATTTTGCTGCCATTCGGATAAAAAACTAAACCTCCTTTCGATAAAACACACTATAAGCCGACATTTATACTCAAACATGATTCTAAATCTTATTATGTACAAAAGTACACTGACAAACTAAACTGTGATTGTGTAACATATTAATAATTGGATTGTAACTTCTAAAAACTATAACTGTGAGTGAAAATGATTGATTTTATCAAAAGTAATATACTGAAAATGTACATTAATAACGTAGTTCTTTCAGGCTTAAAAAAACTTAATAAACATCAATTTGACCTTAAAAAGGTTATTTTCTAAAAAAGATGAAATAAACGCTAGATTGAAGATGCTTTAGAATAAAGAATGAAAAATTTGGAAATATAGATTAAAAAATCCAAATCTTTCCAATACTGTATTTACAATTTGCAGATTCTAAGAAATCGAATCTTACTTACTTCATCAAAAATAAAGACGAAAGTCTAACAAGAATTTTATTAATTTGATTTTTGGCTTAAACCATAATCGCATATTGCAAACCTTTTATTTATGCTAAAAATCAATAGTTTTTTTCTGTTGAGTTGTTGTAAACTACGGCCATATTTATAACCGACGTCAAAATTAGCATCCAACTTTGTACATACTAAAAGGGTAACTCAACGTTTAGTTATGATTTTGGCTATCCTTTGATGAAGTCCCATGTGAATTCCGTAGTATTGTAAAACTGGGCATATGTTTTTCTTGATCAGAAGTATAATAAATGTTAAATAGTGTTATGGTTCGATTTATAATTAACGAACATTATATGAAAGTGCTTTAAAGTCACAGTTTAGAGAGCTCAACCAAAAAATATAACAAATCCACCAGTTCCTTGAATAAGGAGAACAAGCCCTTCAATAATAGTAGAAAGCTGAATGTTGGCGGTTTTCAATAACCCTCCAAAAAACTAGGCATTGAGATCAGGAATAGGATCCAAAAATCTCAAAATCCTACTCGATAAGGAGAAATACTCAAATAAAGTATCATTGAAACTTTGAGAGACTCATCTTTTCGAGAGTCCTAACCTTTCTCATCAAAAAATAGTAGACTCGGCAAAAGTGTTAGTTTTGACGATGGCGAAAGCGGAAACCTGAGTTTGATAAATGCACACAACCGAAGAAAATCAATCCTTAAAACTTCCCAAAGCAAGCTAAATAAATCAGGAAGTTTGCAAGTAGCCCATCTTTAATATAGAAATCGCAGGTGAGTATAGCAAACTCGCATGTGGACTACCAAGACCAATCGATTGAGAACATTATTGGAAACAGAGTAATAATGGACAAGTACGAAAGGTTGAAGGAAGAGTTGATAGTGGAGGGCAAACAATATAGAGATGATATCTACCCTCCTGTGTCAAACTCCATTTACCTTAATAATTCGCTGATGAAAAATTTCTGTTAGATGTTCGAAAAGGAAGGTAGATCGATAGAATGGATGAGACTCTCTGAACTATACAAGCACAAGAAGCTGACAGTGTGGGTTTCTGAAAAAAATCAAAAGAGCAACATTTTAAAGGGTCACATCTGCAAAACCGGGGGAGACGGGGATTTCCTGACGACTGTGTTTAACTCAATTAAGTAAAAAAACAGCCTGCTGTAGAGGATGTTTGAAAGCCAAGAAGTCAATAACTAGTGCCTCTATTATGTCAAGATACATCAAACCCAAACCAACATTTGGAAATACATTCTTATCGATGATTTCATTCCTGTCATCGTCAACAAAAATTTACCCCCTACCCTCAGGCATTTGCCCTAAAATGTTCATCCTGCTTTTCTCAACGTTTATTCGCATAGTTAAGTGCTTTAGATTTGGCCATTCTTGCTACAAAAAGCACTGGCCAAATATTACTCCACTTACGACAGTCTTGGCAATGGTAATACTCTTGATTTCTTGTAATAGGTAGCAGGAATTTTTCTGGAGCAGGCCTTTATTAAAGCAAATCTATAAAAAGTCAATAAGCTACTCAAGAACCAAGATAGTTTAACAGTAGCTCAAGATAAAAGAGGCAGCTTCTATCCCCTACAAGGTCTTAGCTAATAAAAGGGCATAAAGCAATACATATACTTAGATAAATAGGATAGCTATCACTAAAAAGCGCTCAATTCTGAATAATTCTTGGCGAAATTCTCAACAGTTCACTTCAGCTAGCTACACAAATATTATTATACTTCAAAATGCCTAATTCAGCAGTAGAACTTAAGAAAACAGCTGGAGTATGAAAAATATCCCTATATTCTCAGAGAATTTACTGTTTCGGAACAAAGTGATTGTCAGGTAGGAACCATTCAAAAGGAACAAAGGTTTTATAGGTCATACCTCACTTACTAATACGCTTGGATGAGAGTAATTTTGGTGGAAAAGGAGATCAAAAGCTATCGCTGGATAGGTTCTGTTTACAATAATCACAAAACCACCAAAATCGCTTCAAATTTGACTCCAGGTTAGTACGTAGTTATCATAATGCCTGAGTGGAAAGACAAAGGCTACGATTTCAATCTGATGTATAGGGGAAACAACGAAATACTGTTTTAAAGAAAGAACTATTCTCTTTACCCAAACATAATTCAGTAAAGCTGTATGGATTTGGCTCAAAGATACGGTAAAATGGTGCAAGTCAATAAAAATATCTGTTCTTACCACTTGGTCTAGAAAAATATAGGCTTCGTTATTGAGAATATCAATAATTAAAAAGAGAATGGAAATGTGCGGATAGTTCGCTCAATTTAGGGACTGCAGAATTATTTCATCAAGCCTATTAATAGTGAGTTCAAGGAAAAAACAACCGCTGAAATTACCATTGCCAAAAGAAGTCACTTCACTGTTGTACTCATGACAACACGAGGCACTTAGAAAGGGTTCTTAGAGAGTTTTGATTTTGGATTTTGATATGTTGTTAGCTAACTTTCATTTGATAACAAAGATTGCTTTGTAGTTTATAGACTTCAAAGATTTTTGCCTGAATAAAGAATTTACGGCAAGCTTTTGGATTGGGCTTTGTATTAAAGTTGTAGCTTATTATTTTCTAAGCTGCTACCGTTTCTTATAATCTGCAAAAAAGATTTAATTCCCTTTTTATTTTATCAGCAAGTCTTAATGAAAGGTACATAAGGACTTCTATCCAAGGCAAAGTCAATCTTAGGATAAAAAGATCTCCATGTCTAGTTAGCTCAATACTAATGCTAAGGGAAACTGATTACTCACCTCTGCTACGAAGATATACCGACAACTATGCTGCCAGCGTAGAAATGGGAGCGATAGTTGCTAAACTAGTCAGATATTTATGTTTTTCAGGCTAAATCCCAAAGTGCAGGGAAGGGGCAAAAGTCCAACGCTTGGATGAGCCCACCCGGTAATCTATATTTAACCGCCTTATGCAAAATACCTCAATAACTAGTTTCCAAGCTACCAATGCTTGTTTGTTCAGCTATGGCTTCAGCATGCCAAGAAGAACTTGCTCAATCTCAGAAAGTTAGCATTAAATGGGTCAATGACGTTTACATTAATGATAAAAAAGTTGGAGGAACTTTGATCAAAACTTAATTTTATCAAAAAGCATTCATTACTCAAATAGGTATAGGCATCAACTTAAATGTTTCACCTAATGAAATCGCCGGAAATTTGAGAGAGTACAAATAGCAAGACATAAATATACCTGATTTCACAAAAAGGTTGATCAAAAACTTGGTGAGCTCTCTCAACCATCCTCAACAATCTATCATAAATTACTAAGAAAGCTTATTATTTTTGGGAGAGAACGTCAAAATCTACGATTTCTAGCTAAAGTAAGTTCAGCAGAGTGGAAAATTCAAAGGAATAAACGAGTATGGTCATGCCATATTGTAAATATAAGGCAAAGATGTTGCAGTTTATTAAGGAAGAATGAGATCATGATTCTAGGATTAACTATACTTCCAAATTCACCAATAGCTCTAATAACTCTATGCTTTTTGGTAGCTTATGCTATTTTTGAGTCCTTTAATATAAATGATATCATTATATATTTTGTTAGCTCTTTTTGGCTTGTCGTAAACTATAAAGATGAATCCTCAGTCTTTTATATAGCCAGAATTGTATAAGAAAGATATAGTTCTGCCCAACAACTCCTAAAACTAAAAAGCGCACAAATTGTAATGCTCATCACTGATGGGTCTTTACTTTAGTGAGCAAGGTTAAAGGATAAGAATCTACGCGGCAGACAAATCAACTAACAGTTTTAAAGGGTTCTACAAAGGAAAGATAGTTGATCCTCCAATTTAGCAGTAGCTGCCCTTTACAGGAACTTATAATATACTACCACAAAAAAAGATAGATCTTTCTTTTTGGTTAACTTATTAGCACGGCAACTCAGTACTCAGTTGGAAAGGCACTTTTTTTTAAACGTTTGACTAAAAGCGGGGAGTTAACAGATAGTTCCTGTACTTAGATTACAAAGTTTTACCTATCAGTCAAGCTGGACCTTAGGGAAGCATGGAAATTAAGCCTATTGATTCAGGAAGCACCATTTTAGAAAAGACATATCTCTGATAATCCGCTCATTTATCATATGTACTCTTAAACTTAAAATATTGAAAATCATTGAACCAACGTCTAAGCTATAGGTCTCAGCTAACTCTTTTTTACTCTAGCTTACTCAAAATTTGATATTACTGCCGCATTTCGCAGAAGAAAAGCAGTCATCATCCAATAATTTTTTGCTGTGTGATGATCTATCTTATTTCAAGCATTTGATGGAATCTTGATAAATGATTCGTGAGTTTATTGCTAATGAAGGTTTGGAGGGTGGGAAATTAGCAGATAAGTAGAAGTGGCCGAGTGGTCTAAGGCGGTAGATTAAGGCTCTATTCCGAAAGGGCGTGGGTTCAAACCCCACCTTCTACATTTTTTATACAAAAACAAAAAAGATATAATAGTACTTTTACTTCTTGCGATTTGCCTTGAGCTGACAATTTTGCTATGTGTTGCAAGATGACTGATTGCTATGCTGTTCGCATCATCAAAGAGCAAAAACAAAGGAGAAACATCAGGTAGACTCTGCATATTTAGTCCTAGTACGTCGTACTATTCAGTGTTATTGAGTATGATTGATTGACAAAGTACCTGTATAAACATCAGTTGGCTTCACTCCAAATGCTTTATCTCAAAAATGATTATTATGCCAATGTCAGCACTTATTACATTTCCTTGCGTTTTGTAATGAATTGGGATTGTAAAGCAGTGATTAACCCTATGCGCTCGTTAGGATTTTGTTTCAGCAGACTCTGCATGAAATCCAGCGCAGCTCGAGAAATGTATGGAGGGAAATAAATGTTCCAATTCCAATTACTGTTTCTATTTGCCCCATTCTTCTTCCAGTTAGATATCTACTCTTTAAAGGGAGCCTTTCCAAACAAGACCTCATAGCATAACACCCCTAGTCCCCAGATATCTACCGAATAATTGTAAAGGCCTATGTTCTTCATTTCTGGGGCAATGTAGTCCAGCGTTCCACAAAAAGAGGTTCTAGCATCATAGCGGTTGCGAAGATATGCCGAAAGGCCAAAATCACAAATTTTGAAGGTGCTCTGAATAGTCAAAAAGGTACATCGAAGCAAACCACGATATTCTACGGCTTTATATCGCGATGGATGATATTTTTTTGATGTATGTAGCTCACTGCCTGCAGCATCTGCTACAAAACACTAGCAGTATAGCTTTCCGAGTTGTAAATGTGAGACATAAGCGTTCCGCCCGAGGCATACTCCATCAACAAAAACACATGATACTCATCGTCGAAATGGGCATACAGCTTGACTATATTCTGGTGGTCCAAAGAGTATTGAATCTTCAGCTAGTTGATAAACTGGTCCAGCATTTTGTTCTAGATAATCGTGTGCTTGAGGATTTTTTTTAGTGCGAAAATAAAGTTGGTGCGCTTGTGTCTGCAAATGTGCACATCTCCGAATTTGCCAGAACCTATGCATTAACCCAGCTCGAAGTCCGAGATTTTGAGAGGCTAGGTTATGGTCTAGGGTATGATGTGGTCTGAGAAGCAAAGCTGGAAGTTGTTCCTTGATCTGTTTTTGTAACTGTTCTGAAACGAGTCAGAGTCAGTTGAATCTCGCGTCATAGAATTCGGGCTCAATTGCCTACAGAATAAATTATTCTGACTCAGCGACATTAGATTTTGGGCCAAGGAATTTTTGGCCTAAGTTTTGGCGTCCTTGGGAACTAATTTGGGCTATTTGACTTTCTTTTTGAGTTTCAATTTCTGGTCCCTCTTAAAGTTGAACTCCTGAGGCTGCGCTATCTGGTTTTCTTTTTGTTACCGAGTAGCCTTGACTAGATTTCCCTTGGGGAACACCAAACTGCTCAGGTCATACATCTCACAAATCGATTGCTTGCGATGCCCAACTGTTTTGTTTGCCGACTGGCACCGCTCTCTCTCGTTCTGCTTCGAAAAGCCGAACTGCAGTCCACGCTATTGCTTTGTTTTTTCGATGCGGAATTTGAATGGGGAGCAATGGCCCGAATACTGCTACTTAAAAGTATTCATATTCTTCTATAATAATTAGACATTCTAGCGGTATAAATAGTATTAACAATCTACTTATCTGATCAAATACAAATCAGCTGCGGCGAGAGTGGATTTGAAGTTTTTTGAATAGTAATCTAGTTATCTGCCTCTGCTTCTATGCCTATGATAGTTTGGGGGCTTTAGGCAGACTTTTGGAGTTCTGCGGTTCGGTAACTTGCTATTATCTCTAAATACAGGCTTATCTAACAAGACTGTCGAGTATGCTGGTTTTCATAGAATTAAACATTTTTTCATGCTGTGTTTGGCTTAGTGTAAATGTGCTATTCAATCCCTGTGAAACCGGAGAAGCAACATTTGAATCAAACTTCGTTTAGCTGTTAATTGTAGATTGCTTACGAAGATACTTATAATCAGTCTCCTTATCCATAGTCCTTTCAGCCTTCGTAGGTTTTTTAATCTTTTGCTGTTGAGTTTCAGGCAGCTTTTTTTTGGAGTTTATCCGAAATAATTGTTTTAGTTTCGGTGCTTCCTTAGCTTATTCTTTCTTGGCCACCATATGACCACCTATTGTTACTTAATATTCTACAAATTTTTCCTAGTACATTTTGCAATACTTTTCTTACTCTTCCAGCTATTTAAAATTACCCTTGCTCTACCATTTGATTATTTTGGGTTTTAGTTTGTTCTCAGACTGCGGTTTTCGAAGGTGTTTTTTCGCTTATTTTAGCTGCTGCCTAAGTCTGAGATCAGCTTCAAACTATTGTGGTTGAAACTGAAAACTTGGTCTCTAAAAGCGTTTAAGCTTGATGTTAGTTATAGCTTAGACTACATTTTAATACAATTGTGACTAAGAAATGTTTTATAAATGTTGTGGCTGTTTATCTTACTTCTTGCATTAACCGACTCTGGTCGGAATTTTTAGCTAACTCTCTAACTTAAGGTCAGATAGTAAAAACCTATCGATTGTTTTTGGATTGGCAGAGTGGGTTTTGATTTGTTCTGATGGGTGTTCCATTTGAAAATATTTCCAGTGATACTCATAAATAATGTTTCGGAATCTAGCATTTGATAGAGTCGGTATATAATATTTTTAATTGTTCCCCTAGTGTAATGTATCTACAATTTTTTTTAATTCGATTGCTATTTGCTAAGATAAGCACTTGGCCAAACAGCAACCTACTACTTACTTATTTTCATTCAATCCAAAGGTATACAGATTCTATTTGAAGCTCGCTAACATAGTTCTCTTACTCCTTGCAGACTGATGATTCATAAAATTATCTTTTTCAAATCTCTACAAAAGCTTTCGTTTTATGCCTTTTTAAGAGCTATACTTGCGCATGTTCCGAAGCAACACATTTTTGGCCCATTTTTCGAATTATTTGACCGTTTTAAGTTTATCTTGCTCCAGCATTTACTCAAGCTCTTCAGGATTCATTTATTAATTTTATTATAAGTTAAACTATGCCTCAAAACAACCATTTGCAAACAAATGCCAGTTGCATAACAACCTAGCTATAAACACCTCCTCAATAGCGAAATAATAAAAGCTCTGCCCTTTTTTCGTCACTCAAATCAAGATAAACAGAATAACTACTTTTTCAATGTTTTGAATGGATGATTAGGAATGATCCTTTGCTATATAACTTAAACTCGAATCATTTATTGTCTATGTCTTAGCACAAGATTCTCAGCAACAGGACCATCAACTGCATCTAGCATTTGAAGCATCAGCTCAAGGAAATCGAGCACAACCATCTCTACAATGATTTGCTCATCCTCAAGCATATAGTCCCCACCCTCCCCATCTAGATCATACGCACTCTCCTTCTCGAGCTAAAGCCTCACCTCTCCAGCCGTTCAGTCGTTTTCGACCCCAAAATCAATTTCTAACGGATCCTACTAGTTCTTTCCCATGTCAAAAGGCCCAACCAGCTCCTCACTGATTTTCTGGCTTGTGCAGGAGTCACCCCCATCAAAAATCCATGATATTATGAATCTTATTGTTTCTGCCCACCCTGCCTTATTTAACTGGCTTTTTTATACTCAATTCAGGTTCTTAGATTTTTCGCAATTTTTGAGAACCTTGATAGCTCAATAAAAAATCAGCAGCAATAAATAACAAACAATAAAAAATGCCATAAATAACGTTTTGAGGCCGACTTTGGTTTAAAGATTGAGAAAACTATTACTAAATCATGAAAAATCATGAGAAAATTTGGTAGCTTTCAATTCAACAAAACTAGGCTTCAGGTACAAAAAGTTTATGA
>Ga0316217_10006999_pt1 | contig 10913 bp, 13 predicted proteins | sample 1anoAmetaG_FD_203633 | JGI IMG/M metagenome (GOLD analysis project Ga0316217, IMG submission 203633) | Freshwater microbial communities from Trout Bog Lake, Wisconsin, USA - 1anoA | ecosystem: Environmental > Aquatic > Freshwater > Lake > Hypolimnion/Profundal zone | place: USA: Wisconsin... | reverse complement strand
TGGCGTAGATGGTTCCCTCCACGCGGATGAGTCCCTGTTGGATGTACGACAGTAGGGCTAGAAGGACGCTACCGCCGCCCACGAACGGTTCGTGGTAGTTTTTCATCGTTGAAGGGAACAGCGACATGACGTGATGGATGATTTGGGTCTTTCCACCCACCCATTTCATGAACGGTTTGACAACATCGACCTCGTTTGATACTACATTTTCCACCGTCGATACCTTTGCCTTCTTTATCGTCTCCTTAGATGTAGCCTCTACACCCTGTTTTTTACACGGAGTCTTGCGCTCCTTGTGCGACGTAAGCCCGGATTTACGGGTAAAGGTCTTTTCGCATGTCTCGCACGTATGCATGGTTTCTTCTGTACCTTGATTATCATTAAAAATAGATTCATTTTTACTTCCGAAGAGCGTTTCCGTCCGCTCACTACGGCCCTTCGGGGGTAGCGTTTCCGTCCGCTCACTACGGCCCTTCGGGGGGAGCGCAGAGCTCCCTCCTCACCATGGATACGATGCGCGACGTGTCTTGATGATGGGTTGACCTTTATCCCAGACATGGCAGCACAACCCGTACTGGTCCAACCCATCGTGACACTGCGATGCATCGTTGGAACACTGTTCTTGGAACAGGTAGTACCCACCACGATTCTCGCCTGCTTGGATACGACCCGTAGGTGATTCGGACTGGATGCGGCGGTACATATCTTTGCAGAACGCGTGATAGTCAACCGGTTCGCCGGTATCGACCATGAACTTAATCAAGGCGGCGAATAGGGGGTGGCGAGGTGGGGCCGAGAGGATGCCTTGGTAAATATGGTCGTGGGTGCAGGAAAGAACCGAGTACACGAGTTCGGGTCGGGTAAAAATGTCGCGCAGGGGACGCGTGAGTTCTGTCTTGATGTCCAGGTAGACACCGCCGTACGTGTACAACAAACAGTACCTCACCAAATCGGCTTTGTGTGCACCTCGTGACAATGCGTGGAAGGTGCGAACCACATCCTTATCGAACGTGGAGGTCAGGAACGCGATGCATTCGGCGTCATTGTATACCTTGTGTGTGTACTCGGGTGCGTATCGTCGGATGTTTTCATAGACGTCCGGTGGTATCTTGGACTTTTCCGAGTAGGTCTGGAAGATGAATTTATCTGAAAACTGTTCCTTGTGTGTATCAAAAATCGAGGTGTAATTCATTTGGTTTACTATCAACAAGATATAAATAAAACCGATACGAACCTAAAATCGTGTCTATATTTTACTTAAACAAAAAAAGAAGACCAAGGTAATGGCGGGATGTTTTATCGTGCGAAAGGTGGACGGCGTTCTGTCACATCAAATCCTTGGTGGGTACGAATCGAGGAACGAATCGACCTTATGGTGCATCCAGAAAGCGGATGCCATATACCACTGGTCCGATTTCAAAGACTTGTTTATCCATACCGGTGATTTTGAATTCGACTCGAACGAATACACGTACAGCAAACAGAACGCGTATTATCGTACCGTACCCGATTTCAATTTCCATGCTTGGCCCCAGGTCGGTATCGACGATTACGAGACGTTCGTGCGAGACATTGATGAGGCAGGTAAGAGTCCCGCCTTGGTGAACAAGGTAGGTTGGATTGGTAACATCAACACCAAACCAGTACGCGCCAACCTGTTTGCCTTTGGTGAAAAACACGCGGATGTGTGTGACATACTGGATTGCGGAAATTGGTGGAAGAACCCAGAGTCGGTGCACTTGAATTCCAAGCAGTACATTTCAACACCTGACCTGGTTCGAACGTACTCGATACTGCTTGACATTGAAGGTAGTGGCTACTCGGGTCGATTGAAGCATTTGCTTTGGTCGCACCGACCCGTTCTTCTGGTCGATCGGCCTCACAAGGAGTTCTTTTTCAAGTACCTTAACGAGTGGGAGCACTACATTCCCGTCAAGCAAGACTTGTCCGACCTGTTGCAACAGATCCGATGGTGTATCGACCACCCGGAACGTGCAAGGAAGATTGCCGAGAATGCCTACAAATTCAGCCAGAAACATTTGACGCGAGAAGCGTGCTACAAAGAGTGGAACAAGATTATTACCAAGCACCAACAATCCTAATTTATTTATTATTTATCTCAAATAATAAATGATACCAATCGTACCCATTATAGATTATTACGACCACGAACACTAGTTTGACGAGACTGACGTTTGTTTACAGCGTTCTTCTTATCCGATGGCATGTACCTACATTCGATCGTACCTGGTATTTCGTCTGCGTCCATGATAAATTCAGGGTCGATTTGTGGATTGAACATACCTCGTTCCAGAATAACAATCACTGTGTCGCGTTTTTGTTTGGTACGCATGGATGTGGTTGGTATTCTAACCTATCCAAAATTACATTTTTATCATGACCATGTCCAAAATAAGGACACTATATAAGAAGCAAAACGATAATCACGACGCAGAACAACAGAACCGTGAGTACGATGGACCAGACGTTTGTTCCACCGGAGGGCGTCACTGTAGTTCCAGGCGAAGGAGAAGGTGTGGTTCCTGGCGACGGTGGTTTGTTGTACGAAGCCAAGGGGCATGACACAACGACGTTGCGACCGGGGTAATTGTAGGCTAGCCATGCTTGGTCGCACGCACTGTACGTTCCGTTATACTGTTGCAAATTCGTGGTAAAGTTAGGGTCGTTGGTGGTATTCACAGCGAGAGACGAGGGGATACTATATTTCATGACACTTCCGACATCAAACGCACTTCCATTTTCATTGGGCCAGTTGGTGGTATCAGGCAAGAGCACGTTCTCGTCCACCATTTGCTGGGTCCACGCGTTTCCGTTCGGGTCTTCAAAGTAGGCGTAGACAGCGGCGGTATTCCATTGAATCGGGTTGTTGTAGGCGGATTCAAGTTCGTGCAACATGCCTAACGCGTGCCCGAACTCGTGCATGATGGTTCCACCCGTGGTATCATTTCGGTCGAAATAGCCGCTAGGGGTCGTGTAACTGATTCCATTAAATGTGAACGTGTGTCCGGACGGTGCATCCATCCACCCGAAATTCATGCTTTCTGAGGGGAAATAGACCCGGTTCAACGAATCGGTACCGATGGCCGAGTACGAACCGTTGGCAACGACACAGGTCACACGAATTTCACACGTTTTTGTGGTGGGTAACGTGCTAGAATCCACGTGAAACACGAACGTGATGTTGGAGTACGCCATGGTGGTGGACGTGATGATGTACGCAATCCAGGCTTTTTGCCATGGTGCCCATACGGATCCCGACACGTCAATGAACTGGACGTCGAGTCGGCTCCCGTTCGGCCATAAGTTGGGGGTGGAGAAGACCGCCTTATCTTTCAATCCCATCAAATAATGCGGTGATTTGCTGTACGCCGAACAATGACGTATCATTCGTATCACAACCTTGTTACCATGAAATATTTTTACTTTAAAAAATATTTACTCGGATTTATGTTCCTTGGCCTCTTTCGCTTCAGCGACCATGGTACTGATTTTACCTAAAAGCGACTGGATGGTTTGGAGGGACGGTTTGGCCTTGGATTTGTTCTGAAGCTGGTCCATGCATGTATCCACGAGGTCCGCAGGAACTTTCTTTTTCTCTAAGAAGGCGCGCTGGGAATCGGCCGAACTTCGTTTCATACGTTCGGCCTTGAGCTTTTGCTTTAGTTTGTCGCGTGCCGATTCATTGTTCTGCATCTCTACACTAACGCTATCATTTTAACTCGAATATTTTAGATATAAAATTTATATGTAGCCGTAATGGTAAGGATGTGCAGCATTGTCAAATGTCCGTTAGACCGGTACTCTTACAAGACGTATACCTCACCCTACTGTTTTTACCATGAATTTAAAGAGCATACGTGCACGCATTGCAACAAGACCGGCGCATCACGAATCAACCATACTTGCCCCGACTGCATTCTAAAACAAGAACAGTGTTCCAAACCCATCATTATACCTCTCTACCTGTACACACCCCCACCTAAAAAAATTATCGAGAAAAATGAATTTATAAACGAACCATAGACCATGGTACATTTACACTCGCTCATCATGCCGTTCACGTTGTTGTCGATCGAGGGAAACATTGGGTCTGGCAAGTCTACCCTGCTGGAGAACCTGAAACAGCACTATGCGGGAAATTCGCGTGTCATCTTTGCACCTGAACCGGTGGCCGAATGGGAAAAGGTTAAGGATAAACAAGGCGTGACCATGCTTGAAAAGTTTTACTCGAACCAGGAAAAGTACGCCTTCTCGTTCCAGATGATGGCGTACATGTCGCGCTTATCCATTTTTCGTCGTTTGGTGCGCGAAGCGGGGGACGAACCGGTCGTCATCATCACCGAGCGCAGTTTGTGCACCGACAAGTATATCTTTGCCAAGATGTTGTACGACCAAGGCAAGATGGAGGAAGTGAACTACCAGATTTACATGACCTGGTTCAATGAATTCGCCAACGATTTCCCTATTGAACATTGCTTTTATATCAAGGCCGACCCAGAGGTATGCTACCAACGTATTCAGAAACGCGCGCGTGCAGGTGAAGATGTGATTCCTATGGGGTACCTTCAACAGTGTCACGAGTACCATAACGACTACGTGACCCAATTTAGTGCGTTGACCGTATTGGACGGAAACGAGGACGTGTATCAATCGCCTCACATTGTTCAGGACTGGGTCGAACGCATCGACCGTATTGTTTGTTCTTCATCTGTATTGTAAATTTGTATTACAAAAATACAAATAAACGAGTTATAAAAAAAAGGAGGGTATACAAGCGATGTTGTCATACGAGTACGTAGAATACCAGCATATCCAAATCCACCTCTTCAGCAGTCTGGGCGAATCCAACTGGTCCAGCGTCTTACCACGCGTCTTCCAACACACAGTGATGCATTACGCCCAGCGCGTTCTCGACGTGTTCTTTAATGACGGTAGTTACAGCAACGATGGCGTGCTCGCCTACCTTTATAAACAGAACGCTCGACCCAGAACCATCGAGTGCCATAAAACCTATTTTCGTACCAGGTTTCACCCTGTAAGCACATCGTCCGTGAATGCATCCGTACTTGATGACGTCTGGCTCCACCGCCACCTCCACTCCATACCCCCGGAACACCGAGATACGTACACGTGGTTATCCTCCCTACTCCACCCTGTACAACCAGACACGTTCCGCAACAATCCGGTACGACATATCATTGCGTATCGAGGGAACACGTCGCTTGAAGACATGCAGTTCATGAGCCGATGGTTATCGAAACTGCATGCGTACCACTATCATACGCAATCTGAAACCAACCAAATCACGCTTCCAATGTCCAAACACCCCGAGTACCTCTCGTTTGACCGTCATACCATGACGACGTTATCGATCGACCTCCCCACCCTGGTCATGGACGAGTTCGTGTTTGAAACCGAACCGGTCGACGTTGAAGTCCACGAGATGGAACAAGAACGGGAGGTCGAATTAACGAAAGAAGAGCGGGAGAAGAATGTACGCTGTGAGGTGGTCATACGCTACGGAGTTCGCAAGGGGGAGACGTGCAACCGAGTTTGCAAAACCGACATGACCGCGTGCGGCATCCATAGCTATACATCCAAATAGATTCGATTAGGATTAGCATACACGGGTCGAGATTTCGCTGGAAACAATGTACAGGGAATTGGCCGTCTCACAAATCATCTCCCCACGTTCCACGGAATAGCGCCCATTCTCTTCAAACGGGCTCGTGAACTCATCTTCGTTCTTGTACAAATTAAATTCATTCTCTTTTTTATTATGAAGGATAAACACTGTCTTTTCCAACGAGTCTTTCCAAAAGGATAGCATGATGGGCTTATCCTTTTGCAACGAAACATCCGCCGCTTTCATCATGGTCTTGTACGACGGCAATTTGTTGCTATCCGACGCAGGACGACGAACGTCCTGCTGCACTTGACCTTGCTGCTGGGGAGGTCGTTGTTGCTGTCCTTGCTGAGGCGGAGGTTGCGGCGGTTGCGGCTGTTGCTGCTGCTGAGGAGGACGTTGCTGTTGCTGTTGACCTTGTTGAGGCGGACGTTGCTGTTGCTGTTGACCTTGTTGAGGCGGTTGAGGAGGACGTTGTTGTTGCTGTTGTCCTTGTTGCGACTGCTGAGACTGAGGAGGACGTTGTTGTTGAGGTTGTGCTTGTGAAGGAGGGCGTTGAGGTTGCTGCGAGGAGGGTGGTCGTTGTTGAGGTGCAGGGGCAGACATTTTATGAGTTGTACTCGTTTAAATTGAATAAATATAATTTTAACAGATGGTTCTCTAGTAAATGAAAGAAGAAGTAGACCGGGCGATTTCCTTGTACCATTCGGCCAATTACGTCGATTTCGTCAAGCTGGCCAACAGCCTTCTCGAAAAAGGCATCCAATCGGAATTCTTGTACAGCGCGCTATCCAACGTATACTTCATCTTTGATTACCACGAACGCGCCTTATCTCTCTCCGAAGAATGCAACGTCTTGTTTCCCAATACGAACCATCTCATCAACCAAGCGCGGATTCTCGGTCAGATGAAAAAGTACGACCAACAAGCCTTGATCCTCACCCACCTGTTTGATGCGACTCATGATATCACCTACGTCAACCAACTGATTGCGTGCCCGTTCAAGACTCCCTGCTTTTTCGCCCATATCACGAAATGGTTTGGCGAGGGTTACTTGAAGCGCGACTCCTTCCTCGCCATGTACCGCACGTTTCTGTTCAAGCACTCTGACATTTTCCTGCACCAGGGACGACAGGTTCTCTCCCTCGTCCTCCAAATCGTGCTGGAGACGGATACGGTCTCTGATTCGGTCGTGCTGGACAAGATGGAGGGATTGGAAGAACAGGACCAACTCATGTGTCTCTACTACCTTCTCCTCTCCAAACAGTGCTACCGAATCGACGAGATTGAGGCGGAACGTGATCGTCTTTCCTCCACGCTGACTCGTCTGTCCACCATGAAACTGCACACCATGCTCATGCGCGACTACCTCAAGAGTTTCCCGCACCATTTCGGGTACTACTACACCTACCTTGGAAACAACATCTTGCCTCTTTCGGAAGGGTACAGTCGGTTGGTGTACCAGCTTTGCCCGGAGCTAAAAGCCCTGTCCACGAAAACGTTTCCTGAGCGCGAACCGGGTCCGATCCGTATCGCCTTCTTATCCCGTCTCCTGTTTCGCAACCATAGCGTCTGTCGCGACCGGATGGGCATCATTCGGTACCTTTGCAACGACCCTGCCTTTGAAGTCACCCTGATTTCTTTGGAAAAAGATAAGAACGTACTGTACAACAACATTATGAAAGAGACGGTGCCGCATCGTATCATCTACATCACTCCTGACCTGGAAGATAGTGTCGAGATGATCTCCGAACTGAACCTGGATGTTCTCGTCTACCCTGAACTGGGTATGTGCACCATCGCGTACCTCTTGGCGCATACACGCCTTGCCCCCGTCCAAATCAATACGTGGGGTCATTCGGAATCGTGTGGTATCCCCACCATTGATTATTACATCTCTTCCGAATGGTTTGAGACACCCGAATCGGCGCGTAACTACTCCGAGTCCCTGATTCCCATGAAATCGCTGTCCACCTACTATTACAGCCTGGACGTGATGAACAAACAATTACACACCCCCCTTCTCGACTTGCAAATCAAATTGCGCCTTTCGTCCGTGTACCGGACCTACGGCGTCTTCCAAACCGTGTTCAAGTACCACCCGGATACGCTGAACGTCATCCGGTCCATCCTCGAACGCGACTCGGGTGCGTACATGGTCATTATCGCGGACCATAGCCCTGAAATGAAGGACCATTTCGAGCACCATTGGGGTGAGTACACGCACCGTGTGCGTATCCTGGAAACTATGAACAAGGTGGATTATTGTCGCTACATGCAAGCCATGGACATTCTGATTGATACGTACCCGTTCGGGGGATGCAATACGACCCTGGACGCGTTTTATTTCAATAAAGTGGTCATGACGTGCCCCTCGGAGAAACTGAACGGTCGATTCTCGTACGGGTTTTACAAAAAGATGGGGATTGATGAACCCATTTGCGCCACCCTGGAAGACCTTGTCACCAAGACGATCCATTACGCCAAAAACAAGGATGAGCGTCTTGTCCTGGAAGAACGTATCAGCAAATCCAAGAAACACCTGTTTGAGGAATTCGGTAGTGTTCTGGACTGGACTATGACCCTACGCGCCCTCTGCGGTGTCGCGCCGGTATCCACCACCCCGCGTCTCGTCGTGGCGAGGTACAAGGAAGACGTTTCGTTCCTTGCATCGTACCCGTACCCCTCCACCGTATACAACAAGCATGAAGGCGAGAATTTGTTACCCAACCTTGGTCGTGAAGGGCATACGTACCTGCACCATATCATTGAGAACTACAATACGTTGGACGAAATGACCGTCTTTGTTCCCGCCTCGTGCTACGACAATCCGCGCAAACGCACTTTGTTTCATTACGTCATGCACAACGCCCTTGTCACGGGCCAAAGCGCGTTTGCAGGTACCAAACTCAAAAACTTGCGTGACGATAATCGCGATTTCCAGCTTGACCGATGGGAGGCGACCGAGACGGTCAATCGCGGTGGACCAGATTCGGCGATCTTGGAACCGGCCTCGGTAAGGCCGTACGGATCCTGGTACGACGCCTGGTTTCCGTGCCAGTCTGGTTCGTTTGTCACCTTTTTTGGAATCATGGCCGTGCGCAAGGAGGATATCCTGTCACGTCCTCGCAAATGGTACAAGACGCTCCTGAAAACCCTGCTCACACCGAACCCGGAAGCGGGTCATTACGTGGAGCGCAGTTGGGGTGTGATTTTTTCGAGCACCAATGCGTCTGTCATTCCTATTTAACTTGTTGTGGTGGGTGAATTTATTTCTAATTATAATATTCTATGGATATTATAATCAACACATCATGTGGTATTATACTCTGTACTCGTACCTACCCACACTCTTGTTTCGCCATGTCATGTATTACGCGGCCACCACGGTTCTTAACGTGTACGCGCGCGATCCTTACTCAGTGTTTATCGATAATGTATCCTTGAACATTGTCTCTTATTATATCTATGTACCCATTTCGAACTATTTATTTTATTCTAAATTTTAAATTCCATTCCTGCAGAGAGGGCAAGCATTGATTTTATCAAACCATTGTTTTATTCCTTGACATTCACGAGTGTAGTGAAACACATGGGCGCATGGAAGGCGTAGTACGTGCTGGTGGACTTGTAACGCATCCTGGCAGAAAATGCACTGGTCGGGTAACGTGGCTTCAAGGTCGAACGAGGGTAGCGTGTCGACGGAAACACCGGACTGGCGCTGGTCCCATATGCGATCGACATGGTTGTGCATCAACTCGGTATCGTAATCCGACTCTTCTTCTTCGTCTATCTGATGCATATCTTCTACGCTTTCACCTAGAAGGGGGTACCTCCCGTGCCGCATCGAGTAGGAATAGATGTCGTGCAATTGGTCACAAGTGAGAAGGAGGGTTCCGTATTCAAGAACGGAGTGCGTCTGTATATTAATCATCTCCTCGATGGGTACACGATGTTCACACGAGTCCTCACAGGGTTCGTACTGGTAGACAATAAGTTCGTCCAATCGAGGGTACATGTCGCGTGACGATACAAACATACGAATCTTGGTGCAGAGAATCAATGACGGAGGCGCCCTACATCCAAACTGTTCGACGGCATAATCGTATTCAACCATGAATTCATCCACGAATAATCCATTCATGATTTGTCTATCTAGTCTCTAGACTCTAAATATAAATTATATATAAAAAGATAGACTTTACCATCATGAAACTATTCACTGCATGGGCCGTGCCCATGTTTGGGTTTGGCGTACTGCGTGAATCCCGCTCTCCAAAGTATGATACCATCTACCCTGATAATAGCGGCAAGTACCCCGAACAACAGCAATGGGTACGCAATTCGTTCATGAACGGGGTCTACTACGCCTCCCCGTTCGGTCTGTTGAAACTGTACCACCTCGGTAAACGCGTGCACGAACGCGCCACAGGGTTCTACCACGACGATACGATTTACACGGAATTGTCCTACAATACCAATCTGAACGTCTTGTGGTAGTTTTTTTATATTTTTCAAATTCAAAAATATAAAAACTTCAAGAGGTAAAATGTACACGTATTACCATGAATTGCAAATGCAACGAAAACGAACCAGGGAGAATTACGCCAACATTGATCTAGGTAGCGCGACCAACAATATCATCCAGTTACTCAACTCGTTGAACCTGAGCAATGAGGTGATTGGACCCGTGGCCAACAACCCCGCCTCGTTCACCAACCAAGCCGTCAGTTTCGAGGGCGGAACCGTGATTGATACGAGTGGCAACATTATTGTCGGTCCTACACCGTCGCAACCAAACCATGCCATCACCTCGGCGTACCTCGCCAATTACATGTACCCGGGCAGCAACGTGATGAACAGTTTGTTGAGCGATACGGTCACAACCATGGTTCTGGACATGAACAATTACGCCACCAATACGTTTGTGCAGAACACTATTGCCGATGCCGCCTTCCCCATCGCCAATACCTCTTCCATCTACGGCGGAGGGTGGAGGTACGTCAACAATGTCTCACAGTACCCCGGCACCACCAACGTCACCACATCCGTCTCCAATAAAATCAACTGGTACTTTTTCACCAATACACAGAACAATGCGGGGTACGCGTACGGACGCATGAACACGGCCTTCATCCGGCTCCAGTTTGCTCTCTCATCCACCACCACGAACGGGAACTGCCCCTACCTCGTCGTGTACACCCTGCCCCAATCCAGTGGTGGAAACGGCGGGTCCTTGTTCCGCTCCAAGAAATGTTACAGCAAT
>Ga0316217_10006998_pt1 | contig 10913 bp, 12 predicted proteins | sample 1anoAmetaG_FD_203633 | JGI IMG/M metagenome (GOLD analysis project Ga0316217, IMG submission 203633) | Freshwater microbial communities from Trout Bog Lake, Wisconsin, USA - 1anoA | ecosystem: Environmental > Aquatic > Freshwater > Lake > Hypolimnion/Profundal zone | place: USA: Wisconsin... | reverse complement strand
CCCGCCGCCGCGCCGCGGCCGCCGCAGACGCCCGCGCGCGCCGCCGCGAATGTCCCGATCATCGGCATGTTTCCCGAGGCCGGCCGATGAGCGTCGCCATCGTCGATTACGGCTCCGGCAATCTGCATTCCGCCCACAAGGCCTTCGAGCGCGCGGCGCGCGAAGCGGGCCTGACGCGGGAGATTGTCGTCACTTCCGATCCGGACGCGGTGGCGCGGGCCGAGCACATCGTGCTGCCGGGCGTCGGCGCCTTCGCCGATTGCCGGCGCGGCCTCGACGCCGCTACCGGCATGGTCGAGGCGCTGCAGGACGTCGTGCGGCGGCGCGGGCGCCCTTTCCTCGGCATTTGCGTCGGCATGCAGCTTATGGCCTCGCGCGGCCTCGAGCATGAGATCGTCGCGGGGCTCGACTGGATTCCCGGCGACGTCGACGTGATTCGGCCGGCCGATCCCACCTTGAAGATCCCGCACATGGGCTGGAACACGCTCGACGTGAAGCGCGCCCATCCCGTGCTCGACGGCGCGCCGTTGGGGCCGGGCGGCCTGCACGCCTATTTCGTGCATTCCTTCCAGCTCTATCCCTCGGAGTCCTCGGACATCGTCGCCACCTCCGACTACGGCGGGCCGATCACCGCCATCGTCGCCCGCGACAATGTCGTGGGCACGCAGTTCCACCCCGAGAAGAGCCAGACCCTGGGTCTGGCCCTGATCGCCAACTTCCTGAAATGGCGTCCGTGATCCTCTTTCCCGCTATAGATTTGAAGAACGGCGAATGCGTTCGCCTCGTGCGCGGCGACATGGCGCAGGCGACCGTGTTCAACACGGACCCCGCCGCCCAGGCCGTCGACTTCGAACATCAGGGCTTCGACTATCTCCATGTCGTCGATCTCGACGGCGCCTTCGCGGGCAAGCCGATGAACGCCCAGGCGGTCGAGCGCATCCTCGCCGGCGTGAAAATGAAAGTGCAACTCGGCGGCGGCGTGCGCGACATGCGCACCGTCGCCGGCTGGCTGGAGAAGGGCGTCTCGCGCGTCATCATCGGCACCGCAGCGTTGAAGGATCCCGATTTCGTGCGCGAGGCGAGCCGGCTCAATCCCGGCCGGATCGCGGTCGGCATCGACGCGCGCGACGGCCGGGTCGCCGTCGACGGCTGGGCGCGCCAGTCCGACGTTTCGGCGCTCGATCTGGGCCGGCGCTTCGAGGACGCGGGCGTCGCCGCGATCATCTACACCGACATCGCCCGCGACGGCGTGCTGCAGGGCCTCAACATCGCCTCGACCGTGGCGCTGGCCGAAGCGCTCGCCATCCCGGTCATCGCCTCGGGGGGCCTCGCCTCGATCGACGACATCAAGCGCCTTCTCGAGCCCGACTGCGCCCGCCTCGCTGGCGCCATCACCGGCCGCGCGCTCTATGACGGACGGCTCGATCCGGCGGAGGCGCTGGCGTTGATCCGGGGCGCGGAGCGCGCGAATGCTTAAATCCCGCGTCATTCCCTGCCTCGACGTGAAGGACGGCCGGGTCGTCAAGGGCGTCAATTTCGTCGGGCTGCGCGACGCCGGCGATCCCGTCGAGAGCGCGATCGCCTATGACAAGGCGGGCGCGGACGAGTTGTGTTTTCTCGACATCACCGCCAGCCACGAGAATCGCGGCATCCTGCTCGATGTCGTCAGACGCACGGCGGAAGTCTGTTTCATGCCGCTCACGGTCGGCGGCGGCGTGCGCACGACCGACGACATTCGCCGGTTGCTGCTGGCCGGAGCCGACAAGGCCTCGATCAATTCGGCGGCGGTGTCCGACCGTCAGTTCGTGCGGGCGGCGGCCGAGAAATTCGGCAGCCAATGCGTCGTCGTCGCCATCGACGCCAAACGCGTCTCGGCGGCGGGAGAACCGCTGCGCTGGGAGATCTTCACCCATGGCGGGCGGCGGGCCACCGGCATCGACGCCGTCGAGTTCGCGCGCGAGGTCGCCGAACTCGGCGCCGGCGAAATCCTGCTGACCTCGATGGATCGCGACGGCGCCAAGATCGGCTTCGACCTCGAATTGACGCGCTCCGTGGCCGACGCCGTGCCGATCCCCGTGATCGCCTCGGGCGGGGTCGGCAATCTCGACCATCTCGTCGACGGCGTGCTGAAGGGCCACGCCAGCGCCGTGCTCGCCGCCTCGATCTTCCATTTCGGCGAATTTACGATCCGCGAAGCCAAGACGCATATGGCGGCGGCCGGCATAGCGATGCGGATGGATTGATTTTTGGCCGGGATCGGCGATCCCGCCGACACCTCTCACCCCGCCGCCAGCCGCTTGTGCAGCCGCGCCATCAGCGCGGTAGCGAACAGCGGCGTCAGCAGGTTCAGCAGCGGGATGGCGACGAAGCCCGCCACGATCAGGCCGGCGGCGTAGACCTGCATCGCGTGGCGCGCGCGCAATTCGCGCGCCTCCTTCGCCGAGCGGAAGCGCATCGCGGCGAGCTCGAAATATTCCTGACCGAGCAGGTAGGCGTTGGCGGCGATCCAGGCGATCAGGCCGATGCCGGGAATGAACAGCGCGACCAGCGCCACCAGCGCGACAAGCGCGGAAAGGCCGGCGTAGCGCAGGGCGAACAGCGCGGCTTCGAGCGCCGGGGCCGGGCGCCCCGGCGCGCCTGCGGGGTCGACTTCGCGTTCGACGATCGCCGCGATTTCGTCGAGAAAGAAGCTCGCCACCAGCGACGTCGTCGGCGCGGCGAGCAGCGCAAGGCCGGCGACGAGGCCGAAGCCGATGACAATGGCGATCGTCGTCTCCAGCCAGCCGGTCGCGCTATGGACATAGGCGAGGGCGAGCCTGTCGAGCCCCCACCAGGCCAAGGCAAGGATCGCCAGCGTGAGCGCCAGCGATTTCCACATCACATTGCGAAACGGCGTCGAAAATACGTCGGCGAACGAGTCGATCGCGTCCTGCCACATCGCGAGACTCCCCGGCGCTCAGCCCTTGCGGCGGCGACGCCACACGAAGGTGGTGCTCGCGGCATAGTTCCATACCACGCCGACCAGGGCGCCCGCGAGCCCCGCGACCCACCAGACGCTGCGCGACTGGAACAGCCAGGAGGCGATGTTGATATTGGCGATGGCGCCGACGCTGCACAGCAGCGCGAACAGCAGGAAGCCGCCGATCTTGCGGAAGCCGCGATAGCGGTAGGACCGATAGGTGATTTCGTTGTTGAGCAGGAAATTGCTCGCCATGGCGGCCAGCGTGGCGACGACCTGGCCGTAGTCGAAGCTTTCCTTGCCGAACTCGCCGAATATGAACGCGAGCACGGCCAGATGCACGACGAGGCCGACGCCGCCGATCAGCGCGAACAGCACGAAGCGGATCGGCAGCACGCCGCCGCTGGCGTGATGCGCGACCAGGCCGAGGAAATCGAGCCCGACCAGCGGCGAGAGCTTGGATTCGCCCGCCTGCCGCTGCCGGAAAACGTAAGGCGTCTCCACCGTCTTCAGCTTGCCGCCGGAGGACAGGATCAGATCGACCAGAATCTTGAAGCCGTCGGGCGACAGCGCCGGCGCGAGTTCGGCGACGATCTTGCGCCGGGTCATGAAGAAGCCGCTCATCGGGTCGGTGACGGAGACGCCCGCAACCTGACGGAAGAACCAGGCGCCGAGATCGCTGAGCTTCTGACGCGCCGGCGAGAGGCCGCCGGGCGCCCTGGGATCGGCCACGCGCGTGCCGATGGCGAGTTCGCCCTCGTCGTTCTCCAGAGCGGCGTACATCTTCGGCAGGATCGATTCGTCGTGCTGCAGATCGCCGTCGATCACGGCGACGAAATCCGCGCTGGACGACAGCCAGCCCTCGATCACGGCGCCGGCGAGACCGGCGCGATTGACGCGCCGCAGGCAGCGCAGGCGCGAGTCCGTCCTGGCGATGGCGAAGGCGATGTCATAGGTGCCGTCCGGCGAATCGTCGTCGACGACCACCATCTCCCAGGGCAGGCCCGCCAGCGCGGCTTTCAGCCGCTCGAACAGCGCGGGCACGTTCGCGGCCTCGCGATAGGTCGGCACGATGACGGACAGGGTGGGACGAAGGGCGGTCTGCGGTGCGCTATTGTCCATACAGGGGTCGCCAAATCGTCGCTCTTGGCGCCAGCGGCGCAGGGAATTCAACGCGGATAGGGCATGTTAAAGGCGCGCGTCAAGCCATGCGCGCGCACCAGCGTCAACGGGATCTCCTCGCGGCCCGCGCGGCCGAGCGCGAAGGGCTCGGTGGGATCGAGCGAGACGAAATAGCTCGAGAGCATCGGGCGCATCCGCTCCCAGCGATCGGCGGGCGTCACGATCACGGCGTCGCGGCCGAGAAAGCGGGCGCTGTCGTCGAGAAAGGCTATGCCGCGAGGGTCGTCGGAAAAGGCGAAGATCGGCATGCGCCGGCCGAGGGCGACGCCGATCTTGCCGGCGTCGCTCCATTTGGTCGCGACCACGAAATCGGGCGCGCGCAGCAGGGCGGGGGCGTCGCGCAGCGCCGACCAGTCGAGCGTCTCCAGCGTCGGGTCGGGCGTGCGCTCCGGCGCGCCGGCGAGGCGCTCGACCCAGGCGGCGGCCGATTGCGAGACGACGAGCATCGCCAGCACGGCCAGAAACGCCGCGCTGCCGGTCGCCCAGCGCCGCAGCGTGCGGGGATCGCGTGGGGCGAGCCAGCGGCCGAGCAGGGGATAGGCGAAGAACCAGCCCGGCATGGGCCAGTGCGGAATCCCGCGCGAGCCCCAGAGCGGGATCAGCGTGAACACGACGATCGCGGGCAGCGCCAGACAGGCGCAGAACAGCGCCTGGTCGTCGCCGCGCCGCGCCGCCTTCAGCGCCGCCGCGAGCGCGATGGCGAGCCCGGCGCCTATCCAGGGGGTGAGATAGGCGAATTCGCCCGCCAGCATGGCCAGGCACGGCAGCAGACCGCCGCGATCCGGCAGGCCGCGGCCGCCCTGAAACCGGAACGAGACCCAGCCGTGATCGGCGTTCCAGAGGAACACCGGCGAAACGATCAGGGCGGCGACCAGGGCCGCCACATAGGGCTCGGGCCGCGCCAGCCAGCGGCGCTGGCGTGGGCTGATCGCGAGAAAGGCGAGCGCGCCGAGGGCGGGAAACACCGCGCTGTATTTCGACAGCCCCGCCAGACCCAGCGCGACGCCGACCGCCAGCCAGAGCGCCAGCGGCCGCTGCGGCTCGCCCTGCGCGAAGACCACGCGCGACAGCGCCAGCGCGGCGGCCGCGAGGGCGCAGAGCAGCGGCCCGTCCGGCACCACCCAGCTTCCCGCCGAGGCGAAGAAGAAGGGGGTGACGTTCAGCGCGAAGACGGCGACGGCGCCGGCGCGGGCGCCGAAGAGATCGCGCGTCAGAATGAACATCAATCCGCCCGTGGCGGCGAACAGCACGACGAAGGGCAGACGCGCGAACACATCCTCGCCATAGGCCAGCGCCGCGAAATGCGCGATCCACTGGTGCAGCGGCGGATGATCGAAATAGGAGGGCGCGAGCTGGCGCGACACGACGAGCGTGTAGGCTTCGTCGAGGCCGAGCCCGAGCGTGCCCGCCAGCGCCAGCCGCGCCAGCGCGAAGCCCATGACGCTCATGCGCGCCAGCCGCGCCCAGTCCTCGCCTCCGGGCGCGACGCGCATGTTCATCGGGACGGATTTCCGGCCGCGGGCTCGGGCGAGGCTTCAGCCGCGTCGCTCTCTTCGCCCCGCGCAAAGGCGTCGAACGCGGCCCAGAACTGGTTGCGGAAGATGTCGCGCTCCATCAGGATTTCATGCTCGGCGCCGTCGATCACGATCAGTTGCCCCGCCCGCAACCGCTCGGCGAAGCGCTCGCAGGCGCGGGTGTCGACGACGCGATCCGCGCCCGAGGCGATCACCAGCGCCGGGGTCATGATTTCGCGCGGAAAATCCGGCTCCTCGAACGACCGCATGAGCCGGAACGCCGCATGCACCCAGCCGACTGTCGGCCAGCCCAGCGCGATCGAATCGTCGGCCCGCAACGGGGTCTGCATGCGCGCGAAGCGCTCGGGATCGCTGGTGAGCGGGTTGTTCTCGAACGGCCCGAGACCGACCGGCCTGGCGCCGCCGCCCGGCGCGAAGGCGCCGCCGAGGCCCAGCGCGTCGAGGGTTTCCGCCAGGGCGCGCAGGAAGGTGGGATGGCGCAGATTGGCGAGCGCAATCATCGGCGCCGTGATGACCAGACGATCGAAGGGGCAGCGCCCCTCATGCGCGATATTGAGCAGGATCGCGCCGCCCATGGAATGGCCAAGCCCGATCCAGGGGCGCGGTCCGTGCGGCCCGAGAACCTCGGTGACGAAGGCGCCGAGGTCGCGCTCGTAGAGCGAGAAGTCGTCGATGTGGCCTTTGCGCCGGTTGCGCAACTGCCGCTCGGAGCCGCCCTGGCCGCGCCAGTCCAGCATCGCGACGCAGAAGCCGCGCGCGAGCAGGTCGCCGACGGTCTCGAAATATTTCTCGATGAATTCGGCGCGGCCGCCGAAGATCGCCACGGTGCCGCGCGGCCGGCCTGTCGGCGTCCAGCGCGCCGAGCGCAGCCGCACGCCATCCACCGCGATCAGCGTCTCGACGACGGCGCCCGGCGGAACCGGATTTTCAGGCGTGGCGACAAGCGGCATCGGAGATTCGGCGCAGGAGACGCCTGCGTCTTAACGCCGGCGGGCGAGAAAAGCGAACCCGCCGGCCTGCGCGCTTACAGGTCGATCTGCTCGAACATGAACATATCGACGCCGCCGGTGGCGAAGGTCGCGACATCGGCCGCCGCCGCCTGGCCTTCCGGGCTGCCGAAGGCGCTGCCGATGGCGGCCATATCGTCGAAATGCAAAGTCGCGACGAGGTGAACGCCGGAGGAGCCTCCGGGCGACATGACGCCGCCCCGGCTCACCTGATAGCGTCGCAACCCCGGAATCTTCGACGCCATCGGCACGTGCGTGTCGAAATAATAGGCGTCAAATGCCGTGGGATCTTTGGGCGTTTTATAAATAACTTGAAGTATGGCCATCGCGCGTCTCCTCAAAAATTCCCTCCGGACTTCGGTTTTTTGCTTTTGGGACGGGAAACCCGACAGGCTTTCCTGTCCCGAGTCCGGCAAGCGAGGCTAACCCCGCGCGACTGGGCGAGGCAAGTTCCCGGCGGCGCTCGTCAAGCGGGATGCGACGCTCTGGCGGGCGCCGGGTTGGCGTCGGCGCCCCGCGCCCGCGCCTCGACGGCGAGAATCGCCGCCAGGGTCGCCTCGGGCGCGCTGTAATGCGGGGAATGGCCGACGCCCTCCAGCACCGTCAGCGTCGCTCCGGGAATGTCGCGGGCGCTCCCGGCGGAATGGATATGCGCATAGACCACGCCGTCGCTGTCGCCGGTCACGATCGCGGTCGGCGTGCGGATTTCGCCATAGCGCGGGCTTAGTCGGGCCACATGGCCCGCCGTGTCGGCGACGTCCTCGGCATTGGCGCGGAATTGCGAGGGCCGCAGCACCAGCAGCACGCCCGTGCGTTGGACGTAGTCGTCCGGGATCGGGTTGGGCGAGAACACGCCGCGAAGCGCGGCGTTCATCGTCACGCGTCCCGCCAGCGGCGCGACCAGCCAGCGGAAAAGCGGACCGAGGCTCGGCGAGGCCGCGACATTGTAATACCACGAGACGCCGCCCGGCCAGGGATGGCTGACCGGCGCCAGCAGCACGAGGCCGCGCGTGAATTCCGGCGCATTCAGCGCCATCGCCAGACCGAGCACGCCGGCGAGCGAATGCACGACGACAATCGCCTCGCGCACGCCGCGCTGTTGCAGCGCGCGGCGGATCGCCTCCGCCTGCCGTTCGGGCGAAGAGGCCAGCGCGCGCGCGCCGAGGCGGTCGCTCCAGCCGTGGCCCGGGCGGTCGACGCTGAAGACGCGGAAGCCGAGCCCGGCGAGCGGCTCGGCCAGAGCGACATGCAGATCGGCGAAATTGCCGGAGGCGCCATGCACGAGCAGCACGCTCGCCCGCTCCGTCCCGTGCGGCGGCGTCTCGACAAGGTGAATGGCGCCGGCCCCGACATTCACCCGCGCCCCGACCGCGGGGTAGCGCGCCTCGACGCGGCGGATCAGGACCAGGGTGTAGAGCCCGCTGGCCGCCGCAAGGCCGACGAGCGCCAGCAGAACCGCCGCCGCCGCGATCACAGCGAGCGGCCCGCCAGGCTGACGCGCAGCCGCTGCGCGGCTTCGACGAGCGGCGGGTAATGCGGCGCCAGCGCCAGACCTTTTTCATAGGCGCGCAGGGCGTCCTCCGGCAGGCCGGCCCCGTCGAGGATGGCGCCGAGGCCGGAGAGCGCGCCGATGTGGCGGGGGTTGCGCTTCAGCGTCTCGGCGATGTCGGCCATCGAGCCTTCGGCGTCGCCGGCGTAAAAGCGGGCGGTGGCGCGTTTGTTCCAGCCCTCGGCCCAGTCGGGATAGGCGGCCACGAGGCTGTCGAGCAGTTGCAGCGCGAGCGGGTAGTTCTGCGCGTCCATCGCCGCGATCGACCGGGACATCAGCAGATCCGCGCTGTCCGAGCCGGAATGCAGCCAGAGCCGCTGCAGGGCCATGACGATGCCGGCGGCTTCCTCGCCGTCCTCGGTCTGGCCGAGCCGGGTGAACAGCCCCTCGATGCGTTCGGCGTCGGTCTTCGCGGGCGCTTCGGACGGCGCCGGGGGGGCCGGCGCGTCCTGCGCATGCAGCGGCGCGGCGGCGGCGAGCCACAGAAGGAGAAAGGCGGCGCGTAAACGAAACATGCGGACAGCGTAGGACGCCGCCCGCATGAGGTAAATTCAAATCGTCGCGCCCGGGGCGCGGCGAAACGTCAGCCCTGACGCGCCTTAAAACGCTTCTGGGTCTTGTTGATGATGTAGACGCGACCCTTGCGACGAACCAGACGGTTGTCGCGGTGGCGGTTGCGCAGGGACTTCAACGAATTCCGGACTTTCATGGCTACACCCGAAGTGAATGACGCTGCGGGCGGAACCCACGGTCGACAATTGGCGGCTCCTATGCCCGATTCAGTCCGACCGATCAAGGGCTACGAGCGACGGCGCGCGAAAAGCCCGAATTTTCCTGTTTCGCCGCCGCGAGCGCGGCCCGGCTTGTGGCATGTCAATGCGCGCCGCCGGCCTCGCGAATAGGCTCTTCGCGTCAATTCGCCGGCTCGGGATCGCTCTCCCGGCCATCCCGGGGCCGCTCAACGTGAGGAGGTCGCTATGCGTATGCCCGTACCGATGTTCCGTTCCCGGGAGCTGGATCCCTTCGACGGTTTCCGTCGGGACTTTGAAGACCTGATGCGCGATTTCGGCCGCAAGTCGCCGCTGAACTGGGCCTTGCCCGAGGCCGCCGCCGGGCTCGCGGCGCTCGATGTGTCGGAAACGCCGGAGGCGGTCGAGATTTCCGTCGAGCTTCCCGGCGTCGCCGAGAGCGACGCGCACGTGTCCGTGGAAGGGCAGGCCATCGTGATTTCCGGCGAGAAGAAATCCGAGACCGTGAGCGAGGACAAGAAGAAAGCCTGGCATGTCGTCGAGCGCAGCTATGGCGCGTTCCGGCGGGTGGCGCCGCTCAATTTCACCCCGGACGCGGCGCGCGTGTCCGCGCGTTTCGACAAGGGCGTGCTGCACGTGAAGGTCGGCAAGCCGCCGGAAATGGTCGCCTCGAAGGTCGCAATCCCGATCCAGAAAGGCGCCTGACGGCATTTCAGGAACCTTGCCCGGCGGACTCGCGCGCCGCCGGGCCTTTTTATTCGAGGGAGGAAGGCATGGCCTTGCGGGACATTCTGGTGATGCTCGATCCTAGCGAGGCCTGCGACGACCGGGTGCGCGCCGCCATTGCGCTGGCCAAGGCGCATGGCGCGCGCCTCACGGGGGTCGAGGCGACCTCCGAGGCGGCGTTCCGGGGCCGCTGGGCGCAACGGGCCCGCAATGTCGCCACCGAGTTCGAGACCGCGCTGGCGGTCGCCGAACTCCCGCGCCGGCTCGTGGCGCTCGATCCGCATGTGGGCCATGACCCCGCGCCCGCCCTGCTCGGCGATCTCATCATCGCGCCGCGACCCGAAGGCGAAGCGCGCGAACTCGTGCTGCCCTTCGTGCCCGAGGCTCTGGTGCTGCATTCGGGCGTGCCGACGCTGATCGTGCCGCCGGACTGGCGCTTCGCCCCCATCGGCCGCCATGTCGTCATCGCCTGGAACGGCAGCGCCGTCGCGCTGCGCGCCGCGCATGACGCCCTGCCGATCCTGCGCAAGGCGGAGCGGGTGACGGTGTTCGCCTTTTCGCCCGGCCCCAGCGGTCTGCGCGCCTCGGCCGAGGCGCTGCTCGAACATCTCGCGCAACACGGGGTGAAGGCCGACATCTCCGACTGGACCCACACCGGCGACATTTCGGCCGTCGAGGCGATGTTCGCCAGTCTCGACACGCAGGACGCCGACCTCGTGGTCGCCGGCGGCTTCGGCCATTCGCGCGTCTGGGAGGGCCTGTTCGGCGGCGTCAGCCTCGACCTGCTAAGTCAGCCCAGTCTGCCGCTGCTGATGTCGCATTAGCGGCGCGTTGGCGCGCCTGTCGCTGGCGGCGATGGGTCGCTCAGAAGCGGAAATAGACGCGCAGGTTCGTTGTATATTCCCAGGTTGCGAGGGAACCGGGCAGCGTCGAGTTCACGTGGTACTGGCCCAGGCTGTGGAGCGCGTCCAGTTTGAGCGTCAGGTCGCTGAGGATCGGCCATCCCGTTCGGCGAAATGGTTGCAACAGCGCGCCGGCCCCGGCTTCGGCCGCAGGTTGGGCGTCGATGAAAGCATTGTGGCTGTGGGTCAGCGTCCAACTCGACGTGACTTCCGGACCCAAGGCGACTCCCGACGCGTCATGGGAGAGCAGCGCCTGCGCCGAACCGAAAGCGTCGCTGACGTCGGGATTGGTGTAGTCGTCCAG
>Ga0316217_10006996_pt1 | contig 10914 bp, 3 predicted proteins | sample 1anoAmetaG_FD_203633 | JGI IMG/M metagenome (GOLD analysis project Ga0316217, IMG submission 203633) | Freshwater microbial communities from Trout Bog Lake, Wisconsin, USA - 1anoA | ecosystem: Environmental > Aquatic > Freshwater > Lake > Hypolimnion/Profundal zone | place: USA: Wisconsin... | reverse complement strand
CTTCACAGAATTGCTGAAGTTATGTATAGTGATGAAGTAAAACCTCAATCTAAAGCTAGTAAAGGATATATGAAACCAAAAAAAACGTTTGCTTTTTGATATTTTTAATATTTATCGAGCTTAACAGTTTTCTTGAATTACTAAGTAATTGAAGAGATGAGAGTTTAAATTGAAGTGCTCACTTTTAACAAAAAAAGAGGTGAAATGATCTCCAATTTATATAAAAGGAGTAGCTTTGATTATTAGGAAGGTAAAAATCCCATCGATTATAAAAATTGGAATATCAGATGAAGAATATAGAAAGAAAAAATGTTATTGAGTCCATACCTTGTAATCGGAAAGTTGAAGTGGTCAAAAATATCACTTAACTAGCTAAATTGACCTGTGAATCACATTTACTTCCAAAAGCTAGAGTTTTTGCGCTCCAGAATGAACTAAAGCACAACTTTAATTACCAAGTATGCAAAAATAGTGTTCAATACCTCACCCTATATTGCTAGTACTTAAAGAAGCTGAAGTAAATGTTATCTAATCAATCAAAAGATAGCGTAAAAGAACAGTCATATCTCACTTAGTTCAGTCGATCTCATTTTGAAGATCATGTAAGCAAACTTTTTTTGGGCATTGACAGTATAAACAAAAAACTAAAGAGCGGAAGCATTTAGTTCAGTAAACTTTGTCTGATTAGCTATTTTTAGCTGGAATAGTTCAACTAGGATGACCTTATACCTTTCTTATTAAAAAAAATCAACCAAGCTAAGATTGATAGGCTTATAGACTATGAGGAGGTGAGAGGAAAACGAAGCAAAAAGAGTTTTCTTCATTACTAATAAAAGTAAAACAAAATTAAAATTCCCCTAGTTTCCTAAAGCAGGAGAATAATTGGCGAAAAGTTCAGCAAAATACACTTCGAAATCTTAACACTGAAGATTATGCTAAGCAACGTTAGCCCAGATCCTGTTTAAACGAACAAAATTTGTGAAAAAATCAAAGTCGACCTTTAAAATCTCTTTAAAAAGATAAAGCTCAAGCCCACCATGAATTAACATAACATCAGAATTAAAACTATATTCTAGTAGAATTGATCATACAATTTGAACTATTATCATTCCCAAACCTTTCTCTCATTCAACCTCCAAGAAACACAGCTTTTATCTTTGGATAAAGATATAAATAAAAACAAAGGCTTTTTTGTGAATTTGCTACTTATTTTAAAGTTGATGTTCTTTTTTCCGTTTCTCCAAGTCATTTGGCCTGTATCAAAGTTCATTTCAAGCCTAATAAATCCTCCTTTTTATATATACAGATCTTCTCCGTGAAAAATTTGTCTTCCATCCATCAAAATCGTTCCTAAGCCTGAATTGACTCTAGAGAAGTTGTTTGGAGCGCTCAAATAAGACATTGAACCTTTTGATCTTCCATCACTATACTCATCTTTTTTGTGTTTTTACGTGATAATTCCAAAGTATATTGAATCATAAGGAGCCCCTTATCCGTAATCTACAATTTTGAATTAAACATAAAACTTTCCTTACCTTGGTAAAGATTCTAAAGATGTGACTTGCTTATGCCTATCATCAAAGAGAGAATTCTTATATCTTGTTAGCTTATTTGAGCAAATCTTGAATTTGTTTTTGTCTTCTTAAGCTATTTACCATTGAACATTCAAAGGATTCCAGTTTGAAAGCTAGCTATTTGCTTCAATATTACAGTTTTCAAAAAAAAATGAGTAGTGCTAAGTTTATATTCTCTAACATTCTTAGCTATAAACAGAGAATTTCAAATGGCTTGTCATCATTTATCTTTCCCATTTACAAACCGAAATCATCTTTCCTTTGCATAAGAGTAATCCAATTCCTTTCTTATTTGCAACCCCTAAGTGAATTCCCACTAAAAAGTAATTTTTTTTATGCCTTATAAAGATAGGACTGCCGATTTGTCCTGTCTAGGTAATAATATTATGTATAATAATCGAGTCTTGTATTTTTTCGATGATTCCAGTTTTTCCGTAAAGTTCCTGACCATGTAAAGGCTTAGGGTAGCCATAAAGATAGATTTAACTGTTTTCTTCACTGAAGTTATATCTAATCTAAAAGAATTTGTCTTAGATGATAGGCTTATCTAGCTTCAATAGGCCATAACAGCTATGAAGACTTTCTTATTGCGTTCTGCTTTTGAGATAAAGCTAATCTACTCTAAACTATCTGACTTTTATGGAGTAATGCTATTAGTCGATGGCAGCTGGGATGAATTCAAAGTTTGTAAAATAAGATTCTTCCTTCTTGTTGTAGATATTTTAGGCGCTTGTTAGAACCAAATCGCTGCTGATTAGAAAGGCAGTTCCGTTCAAAATCATTCCGCTGTGTGGATTGGTAAATTTTAGCAAACCGATGCAATTATAGGGATATGTCGTTATGTTGATTGGATCTGTTTTGGCTCTGCTTATTTCATGGAGCTTTAAATCAGCTCTGATTATTTACTCAACCTATAAGCAGCCCGAAAAGGAAGTACTTTTTGTCTATGCTTTCATATATCTTTGTTTTTTTTTGCAAATTATATCAGGAAACTAAAATGACAAATAGTATTCATCAAATCTGTAATTAACTTTTCAAACAATTAAAAAAAGCTGAAAATTGTAATAAAGTTGCAAAAGTTATAATCTTACTCGCTGGATTAAAGTTATGATTAATAATTCTTCTTAATAATAAAATGTATGGTTAGGGCAACAAGTCTAAAAGATACGAGAATGATTGCTTTGATTTTATCATCCCATATTTAATCAATCAATCAGTTTAAAAACCGAAAGAGTCTCAGCCTGCTTTCAAACGATACTCAGTACCTAATTGCCTGAGGTAAACGCAAAGCAAAGACCTGAAGAAAATAGCCAAAATTTATAATATCAAAAGCCAAAAGTCAAAAAAAGCTATCAGCTGCCATAAAATCGTTTCAGTTGTTATCTAAGAACAAACTCAGCCAGTACAGAAGGCATAATCTGCAACTTATTATACGCCCATTAAAAAAGTTGTAAGAGACAATCATTCGTTTGTCAAAACTAATTCATAGCTCAATTACTCGCCTGTGAGCTAATTTCCTTCTAAAAAAGTCAGATCACATTATACACAAAAAATAATAAGAGACTAAGAGTCAAGAGATTAGTCTCCTCTGCTAGGCATTACTTTTAGATAAAAGTCTAAGTAATCACCAAGCTTCACTGCACAATAATTGCTGCCTCCATAGAACGAATTAAAACTGGATTCTTTCAGAAATGAAGTGAAGAAAAACATGAAGTATTGGAGATAAAAGCGAGATTGGGAGAAAATTCGAGGACTAAACGTGGATCTAATAGTTAATCGCAACTGTAAAAACTTTAAAGATCTAATGATCTAGTACAGAAGAAGGATGGAGATTGACTAAGGTTCGAGAATTTTCATATTTGACTCCAAAGATTTATGGATGAAAAGAGTGTTAATTGATAGGGGATGGGTTTAAAATGTTAACAAATTGTCAAAGGCCTTTCATCTGCACTGGAGCAACAAAATTTATAAAGATCGTTTGTTTCCACAGCAGATTTGTAATCACTATGAGAAGAGTTATATGGTTACTACAAAAATTGGCCTTCACAACTTACTTAAAAAGTATGGATTAACGTATCTCCAGCCTAGAACTTTTGATTTGGCATCTTAAAATCAAATGTTTGTCCAATAGTTTCAAAAGACACAGTTTGCCTGTTTTATAAAAAGATTTTTGGAGAAATTTGAGTTTTAAGATCCGCGCACAGACTTAAAAATAGGAGAGTTACTCTTATAAATGAAAAACTTTTCAAAAACTTTGAAAAAGTAAAAAGGAGATATTAAAAACATAGTTGTTTTAAATTTGTCTGAAATTTTAAGATATTGCTAGAGTATTCTCTAAAACAGCTTCATAACTTACGATGAGGAGCTAGTTCAACAGCTTTTTTAGTCAATTAACTCTTCTTATAGTTTATCGAAGTTGGAGGAAGAGGCCATTAGAATTATTCGAGATTTTGAGACAATTTTATCTAAATAAAGCATAATAAGCCACTATTGTAGAATTGGGAATTCAAATGTTTGGATTACTAAAAGCAAAATCAGTTCTAAAGGTGTTGGAATTACTCTTTATAATAACCTAGAGCTCATACTTAAGCATTAGAATAGATTGGCACAAAAATACATAGAAAAACCTTTGATTATACAAAACTACCCTTTTCTTGGACGAAAGTTTGACTTAAGAGTTTGGGTACTTTTAGTAGGAAGTAGGCCTTAAACATATTATCATTAGAGATTTTACGGAAGAATTTGTTTTGACAGCTATTCAGTCTAGACTAATAATCTTAAAAACGAAAGTATTCATTTGACGAATTACAGCCAAAACAAGTAACTTTTCAGCAAGAATAACTAACTTTCCTAATCAATAGTCTTACCTTAAATGCTTTTTAATGCGATCTTTTAATCCTTCAAGTTCGACTATAGATAAAAGTTTTATCACGACGTTTAAAAAATCATTAAAAAGTTACTTTCAATTTTTTCAAACGAAATAGTCAGCAAATAGAGCAAAAACAATTTCTAACTATTTGGTTTAGATTTCCTTCTTGACTAAGCTTTGCATATGCACTTGTTGGAAATCAATTTGGCTGCTCACTGTTAGTAAAGGCATCAAAGTTTGACCGAGATGCTTGAAAATATGGGTCATGGGATACTTAACATTTTATAAAACCGTGAGCTTGATAATTATAGCAAATAGTCTCATGGCTGGGTTAATATTAAATGATTTTTAACTAACTTAAGATAATTATATTTATTAATACTCACCCAAATGAATAAGAGACACCTAAAGAAAAAGAGAATGCTTAATTTCTCTTTTTGCTTTCCTTATTTGGCGCCTTTAAGTAGTATGGTCTCTCCAAATTTCTCTAAAGAGAAACTAGTGAGCAATAGGAGAAGATATCAATCAGCGAAGAAAAAAATTGACAAAAAGTTAGCGGACTTGAGCATTTTTAAGAGCTAAAAGAAAAAGTCCAGCTCCTAGCTGGAGCACACTTGGAAAGCTCCTAAAAGAAGCTAAATCGAAAAATAGATAAGCAATAGTGTGTTTGAGTTGAAATAAAAGCTAAATAACACTTTGGAAGTTAAAAACCATGCTAAACCTTTTTCAATGAGCTAAGTGGTTCAATTCAATGCAAATTAGTTTGTAAAGAGAAAGACAAATATAAAAAAATAAGTGGAAAAAAGCAAGGATATTGACAATTTTTCCACATTACTAACTAAAGATTTTGAAATACCAGGAGTTAGTTTTAAGAAAACAGAGCCTAAATCTTTAAAATATAGATATCAAACTATAAATCATCTTCAGCAATAAAGTCACGACTTCAATGATTAGCAACTCATTGAAAGAAATGTAAGCAAAAACTCAAATTCAAAGTGGAATTAGCAAAGACTTATCAACATTTAGTTCATTATTAAAAGTAAATGTAAAGATTTTCAAGGAATTATGGCTGAGTATTATCAGAGAACATCGAATGAAAAAGCTTCTTTCATTTTTGTTTTTGACTCCAAGGACGCTTGGATGAAAAGAGTACTTTTGAGAAGGAATTGGGTTTAGAATACAAATAAACTTTCAAAGGCCTTTCACTTAATTTGGAGTTATAAATACCCGAAATAAGTTAACTTGTTTTCAGAACAACTGGTGAATCATTACCCTAAAAGCATTAAATTAACTACTAAAGCAGGCCTACATGGTTTACTGAAGCAATATAACTTAAGTCATCTTCAGCCTAAAACTTACGATATAGACAACGAAAAAGATATGTTTTTAGTCTAATTTGATAAAATATCTTTCCTAAGAGACTTAAAAGAAATTATCCTTCTTTTTGAATTCTAGCTAGAGCCATCTTTGCTATAATAAGCTTAGTTAAAAAATAGGCTTGAGTAGTTTTTGGAAATGTAAATGTAAAATCCTGAAGAAGACTATTTCTAAAGATAAATATACAGTTTGCTAGAAAAGTGCTTTTAATTTTTTCAGGTCAACAAGAAATTTAAATACAGAACTTCTTCTTTAGATACGCTGAAAAAAATAATTCAATAAAAATAAAAACTCTAGCCTCTGCATATATAGATCTTTAGTTTATTCAGAGACCTCTTATTTTATATCTAGTAAAGCGATAAAATGCAAAATCTCAAAGAAGGTGGGTTAAATAACATTTGGATTGTTAAATCCCAGTGCAGCTCAAAAGGAGCAGGAATGTATTTGTCAAATGATCTAAATACGATTAGTAAGCAGGGGAATCGCTTAGTTCAAAAATACATAGAAAACGTCCTAATTTTGCAAGAATACAAAAGGAAATTTGATTTGAGAATGTGGGTTCTAGTAGTCGGAGGCAAGAATTGCAGAATTTACTACAATTAATAGTTCTATGGAAGATTTTGCTTTTAGCCTTATAGCTTGGAAGAAAAGTTGTTGAAAAACAGTGCAGTTCACCTAACCAATTACACCTTAAACAAAAATTCTTATAGGGAAGGCAACACCAAAGCTGGCTCTGTTTTGTTTCCATAGGAGTTGTTTACTTAGGTTGAAAAACAATATAAAGTAAACTACCGATAAGCCTTCTACGGTAAGATTTAAGGAATTGTTTCCCAATTGTACGAAGTTTTTAAAAAGTAGGTATGTTTTGATGCAACTGAAAGCAATTTTGAGCTGTTTGGGGTTGACTTATTGATAGATTATCTACTTAACATTCACTTGTTGTAAGTGAATCTTTCGGCTCAATGTGAATAGCGGCATTAGAAATTATCAATGATGTTGGAGCAAATGGGAGAAGGGCTTTTAAATATTCTTGAAGGGAAAGAAGATACGAAAAAATGGAGGCTTATTTAGTGATACTTACATCTTTATCTCTAATAAGAACTAAGATAACAATTTTAATCACAAAAAAGGTTTATTTATCCCCGATTGAGGGCGATCTGACTAAGTTCCGGTTGACTGGGCTTAACTCGTTTTATTTGCTTATGCTTTGGCACTAATTTATTTGAACTGGCTTGGAATAGAGGTGCTAATGTCTTTTTTCTTCAAAAAGTTGTCTTGGATCCAAAAAGCAAGTCCATTCATTATGACTGGTACGATAATGATCACCAAAATGAGCTATAGTGTTTGATAAGGCTGTATCCATCCAATTAGAAACATCACTAATGAGGTAATTGGTGTGCTCAGCAGCATTTAGGTAAAGAAGAGGAAAGTCTTTGAAAAGATAACAACTATGTTCCAGATAATGAATTGGACGGTCCAATCAAAATAACTCACACTAAATCACTAAAAAATTACGCATATCTTGTCTTTCTTTGAGTTATCTACAAAGAGAGGTATTGAGGTTATCCTTCGACTAATGTATTACCTGCATAGGATTTTTCATCTTCATACTCTTTCAAAACAGTGTAATAGTTTCCTGATTGAAAACGATAGTATTTTTCTCCAAACATGTACTTTTCAATCAAAGTTAGCACTCCAATACACAAAAAGACGCCCACTGTATTGTCAAGTATGTTGGTAGTAAGATACCAAATACAAGCATCACTGTCTAAACTGGTGGATAAGAGCATAGAAATAAGAACATTTATGACATGAGCCAAAATTTGCGAAACTCCCTGCTTGGAAGTATCAAGAGCCCATATTTTCCAAGCTCTTTTAGGATTCTCAGTGTATCTCTTGTAGATCAAGACACTGAAAGAAAGGGCTCCTAGTATGATTTGAATGAGTATGCCTGCAAATCCTACCAATTCACAAGATGCAATGGGATCTTCTGAGCTCATCAGAGTTATTATTATATGAGCATAATTGTAAAAGTTCATTTTAAATCAGACTTTTTGTCAAAGATTTGAAACTTGACTGAAAGGAAGGAAATCATTTTTCTATTAATAAAAGTTTAAGGTAGAATTTGGGGTTTTTTTATATAAAAATAATACAAATCATAGGAAATTATTAAACTTATACATACGATTAGTCGATGAACTGCTCAAATATTCAGCTCTTTTGTAAAGCTTGGTAAATATCTTCAAACTTTTAACTTTGGAAAGCTATTCACTACCTGCTTTGTTTTTACAATCGTTTTCCTTCCTTTTATAAGTCAAGCTCTAAAAATGTTTGTCAAACTCAGAAGCTGAAGCCTGTTATTTCTATATTATAGCTACTAAAGCCTAACTTTTATCGTCCATTTCTCCATGATTGAAAGTCAAATCTTCTAAATTAGTGAATTAAACTGGAGCTGTAGACTTCTTTTATAGGTAGTCATTTATGTCAATTTTCCCAAACCAGGAATGAGCTAGGATTTATTTCACACCAAATTTAAACCCTAGTCGATTCTATTACTATTTGCTCAGCAAACCTTAAAGTAAGTTTTTCAGATCTTTTGATATATGAGGGGAGAAGGTGAGGCTTTGTTTTAAAGTTGCATTATAAATCTTTTAAGGGTCTCGATTGTAAAAGGGAGGAAGTCCGCTAACAAGTTCATATAAGAGTGCTCCCAAACTATAAAAATCAGCGGTTGTAGAATGCCCCTTTCTAGCAACTATTTCTGGAGGCATGTATTCGGGACTTCCGCAAAAAGAATAAGCTCTAATTCTATCGTTTTTTAGACCTGGTTTAGCTAGTCCGAAATCAGCTAAATGGACATGGCCCAGTCTGTCTAAGAGTATGTTTTAAGGCTTCATGTCTCTGTAAGCAATTCCTGATTCATGCAGTTTCTATAAAGCAAGAAGTATTTCTATTATGTAAAATTTGGCCATATTCTCACTCATTCTTTTATACTTCTTAATGAGCCCGAACAACTAACCACCTGGGTAGTAATCCAAAACAAAAACTAAAGAGTATCTAGATTAGAATGCCCATTGGAGTTTGGCATGCAATGGATGGTTAACTTCAACCATTATATTGCGTTCGTTCATGATTAATTGTTTCTTCTTTTGTTTAAGAATGAAAGCTTTGTTGATAACCTTCATAGCGTAGAAAAGTCCATCGCCTTTGAATCTTACCAAAAAAACTTTAGAAAAACCTCCAGTTCCAATCGCTCTCGAGATTTAAAACGAGTTTATATTGATCTCCGGTTGAGGAGAAAGACAATAGGCTTTAAGATTTAGGGTTTTTCCCAAAAAAGAATTTAACTTAGAGTTAGGTATTGTTAAAAAGTAGTCTAGGGACAAATCGCTTTCTTAATCGCATAATACAAAGGGTTGGAATGGTATTTTCCTACTACTCAGTGCAGTGCGGATTTATTAAAGCAAAACTGCAACATTCGAGGCAAGAGACTTTATCTACAGACTTTCATTATTGATCTTGAATCTGACGCTAATGTGGTTGAGATGAGTGAAATTATTGCGAGTTCGGTCCATTTCTCTAGAAGTTTAGCAATCATTATAGTGTACTTTTCTTAAAGTTGTATGACTGTCGCGATGGCTGTTAAATATTTTGATGGAAAGATTGGGTTTTAATCTGCATAATGAGGATGTTGATGAACTAAGTTAGGTGGAAAGGTTGCAAAAAGCTTTGGGATCATTGACTAGTTTACATTTAGTGATATTAAGCCTATTTTTATGGAGCCTGGGCGTGAAAGATATGTTTTGTATGCTTCTGTTCCTTTTCTTTATTTACATCAGCAATTTTCTATTCTATATATTATTTTCTAATTTGGTAAATTTAGTAGGTGAAAAAGAAACTCCTTTTTCGCTGACTAAAGTCCATTCCACTGGCACTGAAACTCCCCAATTTTTCATTATTTCTTTAAAGAATATTTTTTCAATTTATAGGTCATTCAATAAGCAGCAATAAGAACGCATATACCAATAGGTTTATGTTTTGATATTTTTTACTTCTCAGTATTTACATATTAACAAAATATAAAAATATCTTGGATAGAATCTATTTTTTAACTTTTATTGAATTCTCAAAAGTATTTTAGCTTTCTTTACTTTTCATGAGATCTTTGTGTTCTGGTGAACCCTTAAGTGTATTAATTCTCTTCCCTTTGAAAATAGACCATGCCTATAAAAGGTTAGGTCTACTTATCTAAACAAAAGAATTTTTGGATAAGTCATCTCAAAGTAGCATATAGAGCATAAATCTTAAAGTTTTTTTTGCTTTCAATCTTTCGGGAAATTTAATTGCAAGATAAAAAAAGTAATATCTTCTGTTAAACAAACAAAAAAATAGAAAAAAAGATTATGGAATCAAGCCAAAACTGATTTCGATTGCTTATTGATCACCTTATGCCACTAAAATGTACATTTTGTTTGCTTATTCTGAATTCGACATCGTGAAGATTATTCAGAAACCTCAAGGCCAAAAAAATAAAGATTAGCGCTGACGCATACAGAACAAGTAATTCAGATACTATAGCACTATTATCCTGAAAGAGATAATGTTTGATCAATAGATATTATCCTAAATACCATCAGACTCCCTTTTTCAGGGGAATATGGAGTTTTCAAGAGAGTTTCAGTCAATTTGACATTACACGAGTTATTAAAAATATATAGAAGCTGAAGCATAGTACTGAAGTCGTTCAAGTTCAGTATATAAAGTAAGCATTTCATTCAGATTATAATAAAAGATATTTTGACATGTCATAAGCACAGCCAACAACTTTTGATGTTTAGAAATGCACTCAATTTATTGAGAAAGAGTTCCATACTTCTGTCCTGCCTGCCCTCTAAGAGTATATCACTATCTAAAATGAGAGCAAAGAATATGTTTCTTAATAAGAATGGCAAAAAACAGGATGGGATAAACTTTTTGCAGCTGCTGAGTCCATCAAAAAATGGGTTGAAGGATCTGGAATTCAGAATTTGACAGCAGTTTAACTCATTTACAACAAAGAGGAGAATTTAACTCCCTTAATTTATATCTAAGTCG
>Ga0316217_10006995_pt1 | contig 10914 bp, 13 predicted proteins | sample 1anoAmetaG_FD_203633 | JGI IMG/M metagenome (GOLD analysis project Ga0316217, IMG submission 203633) | Freshwater microbial communities from Trout Bog Lake, Wisconsin, USA - 1anoA | ecosystem: Environmental > Aquatic > Freshwater > Lake > Hypolimnion/Profundal zone | place: USA: Wisconsin... | reverse complement strand
CTTTTCAGAGGCGAAGATCTTTTCTGAGCAATTTTTGAGGCCTAAGCTCAAAGACCTGGCAAGAAAGTCATTCCTCCTCTCCTCAAACTCCACTTTCTTGCTGAAAATGTCAATGATAATGTTGGAACTTTCCACAACATAGGAACTTCTAAGAAAGCTCCTCTTAGGGAAAAGTTTATAATTATTATTGTAAGTTTTGTCCTATTGCCTTGAAAACCTATTCCTCGTATGATGCTAAATCCTCCCACCCTAGCTTCTGCTCTAACGACCCAGTTCCTTACTAATGCCCTCAGGGTAGACATTGCTTGCTAACATTTTTGACGACTATTTGGCACGCAAGGTTTGGAAGCTGGGATGTCGAAGTTTTTTTTGCAGAGGGAATGAAGCTTGGGCGACTTTGGGTGCCTGATTTTTGTTGTGTAGGTTGACTCTTTCTCTCAAATCGATCTTTTTAACTAAAAGCTCATTACACCTCATCTTAAATTTATGCAGCAAATCGACTAAAATTAATAAATAAATTACTTTGTTAGTAAAAACAAAACCACCAAAATGTCCTAAACTAAAACCGTTGCTATACAGTCGAAGGTTCTGTATCTGTATCTTTCAAACGGGTCAAATATTTTATTATTGTTGAGTTATATTGATTCAATTTGAAATGATTCAGGAAGATTAGGACAAATAGAACCTTGCCAAACTCCACCAGCTCAACAATACCCAACCTTTGCAGCCGAACCAGCCACTCTAGCCCCACCTGAACAATAGCACAGGCAAGGTTATCACTCGTAGTCATGAGCATGATCACCACGGCCATGACCATTCTGAAGGGTGTGAGTCACACAACCATGGATCTCATGGTCATAGTCACAACAGTGGAGGACACCATGATGGGCACAAGCATGGTCCTGTGGGCAAGAAGAACTACTTCATCATTATTTATACCGTCTTCACTTGTCTCAGCTGCCTCTACCTTGAGACCCAGGTACTTGTTCACTAAAGCAGTATTTGAACCCACTTATTCGGGACAAAAGGGCTCAACTCATGACTTATCTGTGCGTTTTTGATGTTTTCATGTGTCTGTGGAGCTATTTTCAGACTATGCGCATAAGCAGTTCAGTTCGCAAATTTCAGAGCAGAGATATCATACCCTACGTTGGACTATAAATCAGGAAATGCGAGAAATGCGATTTCATCAAAGTTCCGAGAGTGTCACACTGCAGCACCTGCGGCAAATGCATCTACAAATTGGACCATCACTGTATTTGGACTCAGACTTGCATTGGATACTGCAACCAGCGTCCATTCTACTTGTTTACCTTCTATATGACCATAGGAGTGCTCCAGTTTTGGTACTCGACGATAAGGTCAGCTGCCATTCTTTTTGAAAGTTGTCACTTTTTTGGTACCTTTGAGCCTGGAGTTTACATTTTGTGGGCAATTACCTGTGTTTCTGCTGGGTTGGTAGGCCTCATGATTGTTTCTCTTTGTGTTGGACATACACTAATGGTATCAACTAACTTCACGACTTTGGATAACTTAAAGAAAAAGATGATGTGCCCCATGCCATTCTTGGAATGCCGCAGACCTTACTTCCAAGCTTCTAATGTAAACTTTTCTTGACTTAGGTCAACAACTGGGACAGAGGGGAGATACAAAACCTAAAATCGCTTTTTGGCACAAATCTTTTGACATTCTGGATGCCTCTAGGGCGAGAAATAGATAACTAGTTCCTATTTGAGCAAATGAGCCCTGCTATCACCTAACATATCTCAAAAATTCCTCCTAATTGCTCAAAATAATTTATAAAAGAGAAACTAAAAGGCAAAACCCTCAAATTTGAAAGCAAACAACTCGTTATCGACTAACTTTGACAATGATCTCTGTTTACTACAAATAATACTGACTGCTTTGAGGCAAATAAAGTACTCTTTTACTATTTCTGCTTCTTAATTACAACTGAAAAGGTCACCTATAATAGAGAAATAGAAAAAGTCAGCTGAAATGAGAAAGAAAGGTCATTTGGTCTTATGGAACCTTTTGAACATTATTATCTGCTCTCTCGCGATTTGCAACTCCACCTAGGCTTTCCAAAACTTTTTCTAGTACTCGTTTTATTTGGTCTAAAATGAAGAAATGAGTTGCAGAAGTTGTTCAATTTTGGAAATAAACGCCAAGCGTTCAACTTCGTACATCTTCAGTATGCTCTACATCATTTCTATCAATTTGTTGATCGTAGACTTTTAAAAACCAGCTTTATTAGATGAATATTACTTTTGGAAGAGGTTACTTAAAAGTTTCCTCTTTACTTTAAGTTGCTCACTAAATCTGAAAGTTCTGACCTGTATCGCACAATTTTTACAACTTTTGTTGGTACTAATACGAGTTTCTGTCCAACTGCTCCTTCAATCGGTTGTTTTATCGCAGTAATTCTTCATTTATTTGTCTTGCCGACCCCTCAGAATTAGTCTCTGTCAATTTGGCTAAGCTATTTCTGCCTTTCTTCGACTTTCCTAGCTACAAATTCAAGCTTTATTCTCTGATTTAGAATGTTTGGTACTCTGTTGTCTAAGCCGCATGGATATCAGAGGTGGTCTATTTGGAGTTTATCACAATCTGCAGTTGCTACTTTAACATCTTGTTCTATTTCATTAGGTTTTCGATTATTTTGTTATAATAAGGTTCGTCTTTTTAGGGTTCAAGAACTTTCTGTAAATCTTGAAAATGCATAGATTTTATTTGCTGCATTTGTTTCAAAATAATGATGGATTTAAAAACAAAGTATTTTAGAATGGAATCGGTAAAGACTTGTGAGCGGAGTTCAAACAGAGTCTCGAAGTTATAATTCACAACAAAACTCCCCCAGATGAAGTCAACCTTAGTTCATGACAAAAATCAAAATTAAGGTGGTAATTCTACCTGACTTTAGAGATCTAAGAAGTGCTTTGAAAAGCATTTTATTTAAAAAATAGTGAAAGAACTCAAAAGAAGTTAGCTGAAGAAGCTACATAGATACACAACTAGAAACCTTTTAAAAGAAATGTTAAAGAGGAAATCATTCAAAAATCTAGGTATAAACCTTTTGGTTCTTCTTTATCCTTCCTGATCTCTACAGAAAGTGGCTAAAGGAAGAAGACATGACTTTTGATGAAGAATCGCTGTTGACGAATAGATCTCTTTACTGGTTATTTCGCTAAGTGAGCTTCAATGGCTCTTTGACTGTTCGGGTCTAGCTATGCTTTAGTGATTCAGTAAGATTTTGGCCTATCGGCTTGAAGGAGGATCTCATCATTTTGTATTGGGTTAGTTTCAGCCGATTTTGTTGCTTAGCAGTGTAGTCTCCACATATTTTAGACCTAGTTCCCATATCAGTAATACTAACTCCCATCTCTACATCCTTCCCACCTTTGAAGAGGTCTGTCAGATTGTTTTGCAAGGATAATCTGCCTTTGTGACTAAAACCTGAGTTTATTCCTTCTTCGTCGTAACGAATTAGCTTAGATTCGTTGCCAATCAGTCTCTTGTTGTTTATGATTGTCGCTTTCTAGGAGCTACCCTACTTGGTATGAAGGCTTAGTTTCTTCATTTTGATTGCTTTGGCAGCATTTTCAAAGTAAGGCCTTTATAGATCAACTATTACTTCATGTTACATATTTTAAGCTTCTCTATCTTTTTGGGAGGTATGGCCAAAATCCTCCCCTAATAATCATAAGTAAACTCTTTTGACTCTTTCATTTTCTTCTGCTCCGTAAGCGACCTTTGTTCATTCAGCAATTTTTGCTCTTTCTCGATTTTTTATAACTATTGATTGTATTTAAAAACTCCATATTTGTTGTTTCTCATCATTTCTTCATTTTTATGTTGTTCTTGACTACCAGGCTCTGAAATCAGTAACTTATAAAAAGTATTGGCTTTGGTTTAGCTTAGGTTATCCGAGTGGGGCAAAGGTTCCTGTGTTTAAAACTTTTATGACTTTTTATGTTTCCTGCGCGTTGATAACTTTTTCAAAGGCTACTAATTATTTTATGTGACTGAATGCCTTATTTGCTTTTTGATTAACTCAATAAATCCTCCAAGTTGACGTTCCTTAATTCCAGGGCTCTTATCACTTTCTTCGTTGATCTAACCAGCCTTCACAGACAATTCAGTGTTCACAAAAGCGAAATCCTTGAACACTTTGTTTGTTTATGAAGTTAGTATACTCCGAGGCATCTTCTCTATTGTCTTTAAAGCCACTTTGTCCCAAATGTTTTGGTCGAGATGGCTGATTAGATGATTGACGGACTGCTAACTATATTGAAATGCCCTTTTCTCCTTATTTATGAGCTCCATTGATTCTTTTATTTGCGAATAAAGCCAATAATTTAATAATTAACTTTCTTAATAGCAATTAAGGTTAATCACATGATAAATCTGCACCTAAACTTGGTTCCTTCCTCTGCTTGCTGGATTTCATTTTTGGGTATGATCTTGCTGGTACTATTCAAGTTGGGTTTGACTCCTCCTTGGGAGATCTACTTGAGCAGCATTTTCTTCAGATCCCCCATTTGGAAGATAGGGTTCCAGTTGCGCATGTCTAGCTCGAATTACTACATCTTCGACAGTTTGGAGTGCAGTTCTTGCACGAATAGTTTGATTAGTCTGTGGAACTCTAGCACTCTCTCTGACATTATGAAGTCGAAGGGGAACTTCACAAAGGATTCGCTGATGGATTTTTAAAGGTATTTGTTTTGCTAAATGAGCTGTTTTCCCTCTTTGATGCGCTTTGATTGCACCTCCATCTCTTGATCAACCTCTTGTTTGATGCGTTTCAAGGCTACTTTATGGATTTAGGGCATTCCTCTTTATTAGTTGTATACCTTCAGTAAATCTTCTTTACTGATGTTGTTCTTCAACATTTCATAGATATACTCCTTCTTTCGTTTCTGAAACTCAGGTTACCTTGAAATAAACTTAGTTTTCCCAGGAATGGGATGCTCTATCTCGTATATCTAGTCAATGTTCTTGAGATAATGCCTTATTTGATCTCTCAACTACCCAAGTTTTGACTCGGGAACTGGATTGGCCTTTTTTTCTTGTGAGAATTTGGCGTTTTAAACCCTTTCGAGAAGGTTACGAGGTTAAATAGCCCCTTTGAGAAAGTTGTAACCCTCGAGGTCACTGACATACAGAGAGGACAAATCTAATTTGAACCTCTTCAGATTTTGTACCCCTTGCTCCATCAAGTTAAACGCAAAATTTTTGAACCTATCCAACAACTCTTGGTAAGACGGAGGTTCCCCGAAGAATTCCCATGCTGAGAATTGCAAACTTATTTATTAAACTTTATTTTTGAGGATAAGTCTATCTGTCATGCTCAAGATTTCGCTTATTCTCTGGGTCTAGCAATCTCGCAACAATCTTGTGTGGAACCATAATACCTCAATATCTTTTCTTTCGATTAAAAGCTCGATCAGAGAGATTATTTTGATCAAAACTCTGTCTTCCTTGATGCTGAAGTTATTGAATTAGATTTTTAATATTCTAAGTCCAGTACATTCATTGAGAGCGGCTTAGAGATAGTCTAAAAAGTTTTACTTCAGCTGAGTTTGTATGTTATTTCCCTCTTCTTCGAAATATCCATAGCCGTAGCACTTGAGATTGAGCTACTGGATAGCTTTGGGTTGGATTGGGATTCTGAAGTACTTGATGTCCTGGTGGAATGGCTTGAACTTGGCAGGTTCAAAGAAGTTGGAGTCTTTGGTAAGTTTCTTAATTTAATTCATAGCTATCAATTATAAATTTTGACTTTTATTAGCGACTCATCTATACTTATTGAAATAAGTAATATCTTTTGGCTATACTTCGAGAAAGTTAATGGCAATGAATATTGATTCTAGTCATCTTAACACAAAAAGTAACTAAATAGAAGACTTGAACGTTAACTATGCCTAAAAACAGATTTAAGATTCATGCCCAGTATAAACCCAACATAGACCTAAGAGATAATCTAAATAAAGGGAAAATTCAAAGAAGATATAAGTTAAAGATAAAGACTAGTCCGGGTATGTTAAGCAGGTTGATATTTGTAAAAATTAAGGGTGGGAAATAGTAATGTCTTTCTATTCCGAGATTAGGAATGAGAAAAAAGCAAGTAGCGTATTCAGTAAATAAAGCTATGAGCTTTTGGCCTCTGCAATCGATAGGATGATATAGTAAAAGAAGTCTGTCATTTAGTTGCTAAAATAACAAAACGCTTAGTTAGTTAGGCGAAACGACATTTTGTAGAAACGAAATGCTTAGTTCGAGTTCAAAATCTCTTTGAACAATAACAAGATTAGTATAGTCGAGGAAAAGATGATTTACCTAGAAAATAACCTACGAATGGTATAAATAACTGTTGACAAGGGTTTCTAGAAAGAGGCCAGTTTTAACGATATTTTCAAAAAGCAAATGAGCCTGATGCAGAAACATCTTTAGAGCCTTTTATAACCTGTAACTTATTCAACAAATAATGTTTTGAATCATGAGCCATATTTGTCTAATTCTCGCAGCTCTAGCAGGCACACTTCAGCAAACAAAAAGGAACTATAGCCGAGTCAAGGCAATTCATTTAGAATCAGAACCTTGGAACAAGAGAGAGTTGATATTGGCTAGAATGACTTCGAGTAAAAAGAGAGTTTTCCGGAATAAACTCAGAAACGAAACCAGCAACAGTTGCCACCTTTTAGGCGAAAGAATATCATCAAAAAAGTAAATTGATCAAAGACAGTAATAATTCAGTTATTCCAAGTAAACCTTCAATAGCTTTGAAGACTCTTAAATGAAATTAGAAAATTTAATAATAGACATATTTAGCAGCCTTGAGTCAAAAGTAATAAAAGCGTTTCGAAAAATTTTTAATGTGTCCATTTTTCTGGGTTCCTCCGAAAACAGCTGTTGTTTGGGACTCCTCTCCCGCAGTTTACGAATTACTCAATTTTAATCATCTAAACTAATTTTCTCCCATATCCTCTGCTTTCCTTGAAAATCCGTAGATGTTTCTTAGTGGAGCATCCTAGATCTTTTCAATAGTCAAACACACAAAAAATGAGTAATGTCCGATTAATAATTTTACCCTTATAATAATAAATTTTTCAGTTATGAAAACATAAGAATAACTCTTTAGATGTGTAATTCTTTAGCTAGATAGATTCCTGAAGATTTTAGGAGGTATCTTTAGTTGCTGGCTCAGAAGATTGTAGATGAAAAAGTCAAAGAGCTAACTGAAAAATTAAGCCACCATTGCCACTGTTGCAAACATGTGCACTGCTCTGCCAAAATCAACCATGAATCTGAGATAGACTGTGGAAGTTAGATCTCGGATGGCTTGGATGGTTTGAGCCCAAAAGACTAGTTCCAGTTTCAACGCAGAGCCTCTATTTAGAAGAGGCCTAATTGCCACCTGCGATCCAACAGCTAGAACGAGTTTATCTAGAATATGGAGTTGCAAGCCTAGCATAATGGAGGCTAATCTCTCAAAGTTAATATTTACAGCCCATCTAGGCTAACTATCAATGTTTCTCCCAATCACTAAAAGAAAGTCCTTTGCAACAGCAGGAGTAAGATGAAAAAAGACTCTTCCAGTAAAAATCAGATCAAGCAGTAGAAGCTGCCCCCAATTGAGAGCAGGAGGAGGTTCAAAACCAACATTTCCTTACATTGTTGTAGATGATCCCTATTATTATCTATTATTATTATTTAACACTGTAGGAAGACGATAGTCTCCTCTTGATCTTGTATTCCTTCTATTTAAAACTGTATTGTTTCTGCATATTGTGGGAACATGTATGATTAGTTGCAGTCTGGAGTTAACCATTGATCGCAATTAAACTCAAACTTCGAATAAGCTGCTGACTTACAGAACCGCTGGCTTGTCAAGGATTACCATCAAAAGATAAAGTTGTCCAAAATTGAAGATACATATAGAATCAAGCCTCAAACATTTAAGCCGAGGAGACAATTAGTTGCATAACAAACAGATCTTACTTCGATAAGATGCATCGTTGCGAGCTAGACAAACGCAAACATGATCACACCCGCATTGTGATGCAGAACGACGAGGAGAGTACACAGTCTGAAGCAGGCGAAAAGCAGACTGCCTCGACCAGTCTCAATTGTGTTTTGCTGAATCGCACTAAAAATATCAAAAAACCATCAAATATTGCTTTCTCTGTCTTCAAAAAATAGAGATATTTTTCTAATTTACATCAGGCGATTATGTAAAAAAACACAAATCAAGCCCAAAACAAAAGTCAAGGGCTTGTGAAAGTCTATTACAAGGATTAAAGCGACTAAAGCGATATAGATTATGAATACTTTTTCGCGACGCTCAAAAATTACCCCGAAGAGCCGAAGATGCCCAACCAGGATTATGAGTGTCCTGACGAGGAGGAGGAGGAATATGACTAATATTAGGACAAAAAGAAGAAGGATAGAAAAAATGACCGGGCGTGGAGAACCAGCATCAAAGTATAACCCAACTGCGACCAAACGATTCGCAGGAAATCGCAGAGAATTGAGAAAATTTAGGAGAAATCCAGACTTGAGGCTCAGATGGAAGAGCTCCGCTTTTACTTCTACTGTGCGAGGTACAGATACCAAGAGCTTTTTTGCAAACTTAAACTGTCCTACTTGTCCGCAAACTGCCTCAAAGTCTAGCAGTACGCAGTTAGCAAAAAGGTTGACATCCCTAAATAGCTGTTTCAAGGATCAGCTCAGTAGAAAGCGAGTCTAGATAAGGCGAAGGCCAGCAAGAAGAAGAGTCTAATGGAAAGAATAGTAAAATAGCATTGATTTCCTGCTGAAGGAATCTGCACTCATTGATTTATAACGCTATTATCTCATTCATCAAGCTAATAAACTACAATACTTAGTATGCATTTGGAATGATCTAATTACTGCAGTTGTGCAGTGCTAAGTCAATGTAGCTATGCTTATCTGCAGTTGCAATCTAATGGGACTACTATCTGCACTAGAGTTGGTAGTCAGTAGGTTAGGTTGGGATAGATAGGCAGAGATGAAATCATGCGATGGAGGAGCGTGTCCGGAAAGTGCTCCTTATCTTCACCGGCGGGTTGTAGTTGTACTCCTGGTTGAAACTCTTCTTCTCCAGCAACGATGGCTGCTCGTAGTCTCCGGGGCCCAGCTCATTCGTGACCACAACCCACGACCGCTTTGTTTTGGACTTGAACTGGGCAGTTAGTTGAGGCTGGTTGGTAACTTTCCTCATCATGTCTAGTTTGGAGTCTTTGAGGTTGTGGCTGTGCTATTGCCGCATTGTGATGCCTTCGTTGGGCTGGGCCAGTGAGTTTTTGTTGTCGATTTTGGAGTCTGAGCAGAATCTGCGTTCCTTGATGTTGAAAGGTGCCTTCTAAATATCGATCTGTTTGAGGTTCTCGATGTTTTTGCGCACTCTCAGGGCATGTTTGCCCATATCGTTGCGGTCCACCTCATAAAAAGGGGTGTTATAGCTGAGGGCCAAAAAGGAGGATCTGTCTTCCACTGCGGAGTTGAAGCCATAGGGTACCATCTTCACTGCTCTCTATTCGCTTGGCTCGGTTTAGAGCTTGTACTGCCCTGGACCTGGAACCCGGCTGTTGCTTTGGTCCTTCCAGCGCTGAGCATGGGAGAAGTTGCCCACTTTGGAGGAGCAGCGTTCCTGCAAAGAGTAGAATTTGTTGGCAGTACGCTCTATCTCCAAAAGGCACTGCTTGCGTACCTCTTCCTTGTTCTGGTCGCACAAAGTCTCAACTCTTTCTCCCTTCGCCTTGTTCTTCCCGAATATCTTTTCCCGGTTCTTCTTCAGCCGCTACTTGTACTTTTGCTTATCCTTCTCTGCGATTTAGTAGTACCCTGGCCCGGGCACTCTCTAGTCGTCCTCTCTAGGCTCGTACTCAGTAGAGCCGAAACGATCCTCGCCGTAGTGGAAGGATTTGCTGGAGAGTTTGTGAGGGTCGTAGTGGCCTGGCCCTGGGTAGCGGTCCTTTAGCTTCTTCTATTCAATCACCTTTACCTTGAATGGCATCCGGGTTCGGTATACTATTTCATCGATGTGCGAGCGAAGGCCTTGGAAGGCAAAGGCTGCCGAGTTACTGGTGTTTAGTTGGTGCTTTTTCTAGTCAACGGAGTATGCTCCTGGGCCGGGGTTCTTGTTTTTCTGGTGTTTGAACCGATGAGCTGTATTCCTGGACCAGTCAACAACATGACCCCCTTTGTTGTGAGGCGCAGGTCCGTCAATATTATAACTTCCAGGGCCATTCTGCTTCTTAGTTACTGAGCTATCGATGAAGACGGAGTGCAGGATCTCGGTGTTTTTGGGGTTGGAGAGGACAATGCGCACGAATTCGCGGTTGCCGCCGATGGATTAGGACTTTCTCTTGTGGTTGGCCTACTGCAGCATGGTCACCTTCGATTTGACTCGCTCCACCACTTCCGTGTAGATCTCTTTCTGGAGGTGCTTGTCGGTTTTGGAGGGGTTGTAGCGATAGGGGGTGTCGCTGACGAGGCGCACCTGGATGTCTGGCTGAGGGGGAGGGGTGTGGTTGGGCTGGGTTTTGAAGCGCTCGACTTTGGAGGAGAAGCAGCTGGTCATGCGCATGTTGTCGGTTTGGAGCTACTTCTGGGTGGGCGGGTTGTAGCTGCCTGGACCCGTCTGGCTGCTCGCCACATCGAATACCGAACTCTTGAATGCTGAGCAGTTGAAGGGCGCAGAGTGCTCCGGCCCTGGCTTTTCGATGTGCAGGTATTCTCCAGGACCCGGCGAACTCTCGCCCGCTCCCAGGGTTGATTGCTTTTTGGCCTTCCCGAACACAAAAGCCATATTAATATGCAGCAATATCGTTATGTCATGTAATCGCCATAACAAGGACTAGCAGGTCAGAGCAAAGAGATATACTGTTG
>Ga0316217_10006993_pt1 | contig 10921 bp, 10 predicted proteins | sample 1anoAmetaG_FD_203633 | JGI IMG/M metagenome (GOLD analysis project Ga0316217, IMG submission 203633) | Freshwater microbial communities from Trout Bog Lake, Wisconsin, USA - 1anoA | ecosystem: Environmental > Aquatic > Freshwater > Lake > Hypolimnion/Profundal zone | place: USA: Wisconsin... | reverse complement strand
ACCCCAACCCCAACCCCAACCCCAGCAATACATTTATAGTGATCAGATGTACAGTTGCTGAATTGAGTTGCTGTTCTATTCAAATATGCCCCCAACCATAAAGCATAATACCTCATTATAACATAAATAGTTAGCTTACAACTGTTATTATGAATTTTCTTGAGCCCTAATCTGAGAGCTCTTCTCTCCAGGAAGAAGAACTCTAGAAAAGCCACAAACTCTTCCAGAACTACTACCAAATCAAGGACTCAATCAAACGCAGGCAGCTCGAACAGCAAAGCAGCCACAAGTCCATCGGCTCAGTCCAAAAGGCCATACAAATTTAAGAACAGAAGAACCTGCAGACTCGAATCGCCCTCACCGAAAAGCAATACTCAAAAGCAAGGTAAAACAACATCCTGCTTCTCAAGAAGTTGGGCGAAGCCGAATAAAGTCTGTAGTTCATGCGTTTCGAGCTGTAGAAGCTAAGGCGAGAAAGAGAGTAAGACGCCATGGGCTACAGGGAATAGCTATAAAAAATGAAAGCCGAGTTGTTAGCTCTGCAAGGCGAAAAAGACCTTCAGCTGAAGCAAGTCTCTACCACCGAGATTATAAGCTTGAAGTCGGTCATTGACTCCAGGGAGAAGGAAATCGCCAGACTCCACCTAAAAATCAACTCACTGTAGCTGGAGATAAGGTCTCAGGAAGCTAGCTTAAAGTCCACTTTGATCCAGAATGAACAGTGCCAGAAAGAAGTATAGGAGCTCAGACTGCGGGCGCAAACAGTGAAAATAACTGATGACTCAACGGGAGGACAACTGCTAGAACTCTAACAATCCAAAATCGCAATACAACGGTTGGTTCATCTGCTCAAAACAACCTAAGAGTATAGAAAGTTTTCAAATTACGCAGAAGAGTGCAAAGATATCCTCTTTCTGAACCAAACCTAAAAGTACGTCAAAAAGGGTAATCTCGATTTTGATGCTGAAAAGAGGAAGATTTCGCACTACTGCAAAGACCAGCCCATCGATGAAAGACTCCTTTGGGTACCAACTGCCTGCTACAAGGCACTACTGTAAATCAAACTCAAACACGAAACCCTGAATGAACTCTGCATTTAGCAAATCCTGTTTGAGCTCAACAAAATTTGGCTTCTTAGGTAAGAGACAAAGCTTTCAAAGCTCAAAGAAGAGACCACAAGTGAGCTGAACAAAATGAAAAGGAAAAATTTCGAGAGGTACGATGAAGTGATTGCGAGGAAGCAAATCTAAAGGTTGAAAAAATAACTGCAAGAGTTAAGAATGGTGAAAAGATCCAGCAACGAGGATTTACAGTTGCTCAAAAATATCGGAGAATACGAGGACCAGCTGAGGCTAAAGGAACGCGAAATAAAACTGCTCAGCGAAAGGATCAAACTTATGGAAATCTAGAATAACAACTATGACAAAGTGCTTTACTTGGAGGGCTCACTTTGGGTTATTGACAAGATACTAGCAGAATTAGAGGAGAGCTGTTAGTAATTCAGATAGTTTTAGTCAAAGGCAGGCTCTACCTACTAATAGTTGGTATCTAAAGAGGGTGTGTCATAGTTTATGAAGAACTGTTTCGAAATGTTCAACGAAGTGACAAACAATCTGAATGATAAGTTACTGATGATGAAGTAGAGTGTCCTCAAGAAGATAGGCAATAACAAACTAAATTTTAGCGATACTATCGGGCAAATTAGGACCTTGGGCTGATAACTTATGGGGTGATAGTTTTTAGTCATTGCTTCCACCCATATTCACGAATCTCTAATTAATCTATCATCACTTAACACTTTGCCAACTAAGCTACGAAAATTTCTTAAGGACTAAAGAAGCAAAACTATCAACAAACCGCAACTAAATGTAAGGATTATTGACTAGTGTTAATATATGTAGTGAGTGATCAGTGCCAGAATTGAGAATCTTTGTAGTGCTACCTTTCGTAGCTTATCTAAAGCTAACGCACAGTGTTTTTGGCCTTGATCGATTCAATGAAGAATCGTTAGTTAATTTAATTATTGGCGTAATAGAGGGCTATGCCGGCCTGAGCCCATAAACCAAGGCTTTTGAATGACCTACTCATACTGAATATTGACTTAATTATACGCATTTTCTGCAATCAATCTGAACCAGAAAGTTACCAGATATAACTGAGCTGATCTCGCGAAAATGCTGTGTATATGATACCTTCTAATATAGGGATCGTAAAGTTGTGGCAACTCGCCAGAAACTTCTATCTTTATTTTGGGCTCTTCTGATGCGATAAATTAGTTGTAATTCATAGATTTATAATCAAAAAGTCAAACATTCTCGTCAGGTACTAAGTTCAGAACACAAACTGTATCATCAATTTTTAACAATTATACTTTTAAGCCTAAAAAACATTTTTTAGAGTATTTGTAAGAGTTTCAATAAAGTAGAAGAAAAGAATCATCTTATGAGTAGGCTCTAATGTTGCAATAGACCTCCATTTTTGCGCAAGATTTCATTTTTCCCTGCAAAAAGATTCCAAAATCGCAGAGTCTAGTCTCCAGCCCCCGTTACTATGGAACTCCCATCCGGATTCATTGCAAGGTAGAGCACTCGGCTTGTATGTCCAGTCAAAGTTGCAACTTTAGACATATTGGGCACTTTCCACAGATTGATCTCATTTAACTGATACCCATGGGTACTCACCAACTCCTGAGAAACCTTGCTAAACATCAGGCAACAAACCTGCGACCCTGCATCTACTACCTTTGTAGTTGCCCCAGTCAGTGTGTTTCTGAAACGTATAGTTCTATCTGCAGTGCCTCCCCCGGAGACAAGAACACCATGCTGGTGGGTGGACCAAGCTACTGCTTTCACTGCTGCTTGATGGTCGGAATATTTGAGCACGGGATCAGTCATCTTGGGACTCCATACCATTAGTTTATTGTCGTTGCCTCCAGAACAAAGCATTTGCTCATCGGGAGACCACTTCAAACCACAGACTTCTTGCCTGTGGCCTTCAAAACGTGAGATGAACTGCCTGCCCTCTCTCAAATCTCGATTGAGGATGGTTTTATCTCTGGAGCCACTGCTGAGCAAGGAGGAACTCCAACTTAGAGAACTCACCCTGTTTGAATGTCCTGTAAATGTCCTTACTTTTGACATTTTATTGATGTCCCAAATCTGCACATCCCCCGCTTCTCCGCCTATCGCAATATTGCAATCCTTGACCCCCCAACTCACTGATGTCACATTTTGGTCTTTCAGATCGCATAATCGGTTGACTTTTGCAGAGGTGGCGTTCCAGAGATACACGTTTGATGAGAGCCCAACTGCCAAAAGGTTTTGCACTCCCCAGTCCAATAAATTGAGGTAGTAGTCATCTTGAAGCGAAGGAGCATCCAGAATTTTGACAGGCAGCTTATTGATTTTTCTGCCCTTGGGCTTTTCTGTTGCAACTTTTTAGGTCCAAGTGAGCCCAGCTTGATTACAGATTAGTTGAGACTCCTCAAGGGTATTAGTATTGCTGCCGAATTTGAGAATATTGTGGTTTTAGAAAGATTGAATTGAGGTTGCTGTGCCCTTTCTAGGAGATTCACTCAAAACGAATCTCTTGTAAAGATCGCTTACATCGATACCAGTACTACAGTCTTAATCTACGGATTCCTTATTCTATGCCTCCATCTCGCATCCATATTCGCTGATTATTGGCTAGCTTTTGAATAGCTTTCGCTTAGGGATGTATCTGTCTCCAGCTTGGTTCGACTCTCCGCTAGGACTTGAGTCGCATGTTTGATTAGATGAGAGCAGTTTGAAAGGGTCTGAAGTTTCTAAATCATTAAAACTGTACTGTTGGCTGAGAGGTAAGATAGATCTTTGTGGGAGTTAGAGTTGTTGGAGAAAACTCCAGGACTGTTCGGTGTTTATTGCTAGCAAAAGCTCAATGAGTTGTGTTCTGCTTCCATTGGATAGAAATGGGTTGAATTGTGTTCTTGGTTCATGTGGGATCAATTTTGTGCCTGTTTTGAATAAAATTATAAAAGAACTTTGGCTATAACAACTATATAAATGGAGGCACTTTTGAATGATCGTATACAAACCACTTTCCTTCAGCCCCTAATTCTCAACAATCATGCATAGACCTGCTAAGCGGTTTGAAGCATAGATGCAAGAAAGCTCTCTTGAAGACTATAGGGACATCTGCTTTGCTTGCTTATTGATTATGTGCAGGCAAAGCTTGAACTGTTTTTCTTTATTTGAGTTGTGATTTAAGAGCAAGTAAATGATAGATAGTGCCATTTTCAATAACTTGAGCTAATTCAATCTGCTTCGAAACAAGCTAAATGAAAGTTAAAAAACGAATTTCTGATATTTTGATTTTAAATTTAAAACTAAACGACTTCTTGCGCGGTAGAAAACTTTTCACGGAAACCTGACTTCTGAAATCATAGATAGATGAGACAGTTAGACATTAATCAGCTTTTAGTTATTCGGGCCAGTAAGAAGAGTAAAACAGCTTAATGAGCTTCAAACGGCTCTCATTGAGACCTTTATTCCGTTTTCGACCAAGGAAGCACTTGACGGCCTATATAATTCAGGTTTAGGCATAACAATAATAATTATATCGCCCATGTCCTTCAAGTATCACTACAGCCGAAATTACTACCAGGACCCCAAACAGCTCTTTTTCACTCCCAAACTCAGCCTAGAGGGACGCAACCTCTTCCCACAGATATCCGATACTCACCCCTTCCATCAAAGTAGAGACCAACCTTTTCTCAACATTCTCAAGAAACCAATCATGAGTCTTTACGAGCGTGTGCAATTACGTAGTTAAAAAAAGCCAGTCTGCATAATTGGGATGCCGAAGGAGGTAGAAGTCAGGCACATAAAAACTGGCAATACCAAAAAAACAAGGCAGGAAATGAGCTAGTCTCAGAAAAAACAAGCTTTTTCCACGTTTACTTCTGCCTAGCTCAAAACCTAACAAGACTTCCAGCATTCCCAATCCCGCCAAATCCTAAAAGTACTCTCGGCTAGCAATGCTCCCATGGAGGGAGGCAACTTTTACATGTTAGGTCCAGGCAACAACAAAGAACTCATCTAGTAAATCCTGTCCAGACGCCAAGGATGGTACCCAGCAAGTACTTCTGCTCCAATTAAGACAGCTCTATATACCACTTCCGCTGGGAACAGGCCAGGCCCAAATTTCACAACCTCGCTGCTCCCCACAAGCAGCTCATCAACCACCTCCCAGGCCATGAAGTACTCAGCGACAAAGCCAATCTGCTCTCCTGCCTCAAAAGCTACTGCGAAAAGAACGAATAAAACCTGCACAAAATCATCCCTGTGTCTTTCATTCTGGACTTTGCTTCTGAAGAGTTGGACTAGGAACTAAAGAAGTTCATGAATTTTTATCTAGAGTGCTCTACTCGTCAAGATGTATACAACCCTGAGGAAGAGAAGGGAAAAGAAGAAAAGGGAAAAGAAGAGAACAAGCGGGAAAGAAGCTCTTCCAAACGAAGAAATACGCATTAGTTTATGCTTGATTCGCCCAAAAAGATGGCAAAGGCACCACTCAAAAACTCAACCATTAAGATGCAGAAAAATAGGACTGAATTCTTGAATCATGAGCAAAACAAGAAGAAGGAAGAACTCAAGAATTTATATAAAAACTTAATTACAGTTCTCAGGCCTTTTCATAATTTCCAGGATATGTCAGCCCCTAAAAAAGAAAGTTCTTGGGTTTCACCTTAGTTTGCTGACATTTACGGTGAAAGTTCACTGTGGTTGCTTAAACCAAGCGATTTGAACAGAGGCAGAGGAATCAAACTGTTTCGAACCATTGAAGAACTTGGGTAACTGCTGAAAGCCTAGCTGCAGAAGCATGAAAAAGGTAGTTTCATTGTACAAAAGTACCTATAACGGCCTTTGCTGCTGGGAGGGAGGAAATTCGATATAAGAGTGTGGACCTTAATAACCCAGCAAAGAGAAGTATACTTCTTCCAATAAGGCTATCTAAGGCTAAGTAGCTAAGCTTTTACCCTGGATTCATCCAGTTTGTTCACTCACCTAACCAACAATGCAGTCCAGAAGCACGCCTCTAACTATGGACTTTTCGAAGAAGGAAACATCTTGCCCATATCTTACCTTTCGCAAGAAGGTTTCTTGTAAAAGGATAGCCTTTACAGCCAAATTAAGAGAATTATCACTTTATCGATAAAGGCAGCCGGCTCAAAGCTGCACATCCCCTCAGAGAAGAATCAAACTATCTCTGTTGGCAACACTCAAGCCAAGCAATCCCAATCAAAAACAAAATATTTCGAGATTTTTGGGTACGATTTCATGGTAGATTGTTCCAAACATGTTTGGCTGATAGAGGTAAACACAAACCCTTGCATAGAGTTGAGTAACAAATGGCTGGCCACAATAATCCCACGGATGCTGGATGACGCATTCAAGCTGACTCTTGACCGCATCTTCCCTAAGAAGAAACCCTACAAAGAGTAGATTTCTGCTTACCACGTTGATGGGTACCTAGACTAGACAAATATGTGGGAGTTACTGGAAGCGAATGAAAGCGAAGTTACTCCGCTTATCAATTGATTATTTTTGGTTGTTTTTAACATTAAAACTATCATCCTGAATGAAAAAATAAAGAGAAGAAAGTCAACAAAAGGATAAATCTAAGCATAATTTTAGCAGGAACTCACTGAAAAACAAAAGAAAAATATCAAGGAAGCTTTTCATTTTCAGTAATTGAGCAACCCAGAATAACTGTGTTTGCTCTAACATAGGTAGAACAATGTTCAAGAACACTCAAACCCGGTGATAAAACCCTGAAGAAGTCAGTTTTTGGAATGATGAGTTTAAAAAAATATCATTCAAGTCTAAGTTCTTCCAATATCTTCTAGATATTCTAAGAAGTATATTAATTTGTGGAGTGCTTTTCCTCTCTTTGGAACTTTTCCTTGAACTTTTTCTTTTTCTCCTGCAAGCGAGCCCTCATTTGCTACTTTTTGAGGGCTCCTTGCTCTCTAGAGTAGGCTTTTTCAGCCTAAAGCTCCTTCATTTCCACAATATTTTTGAGCCAAGTGGAAAACCCGATTCCCTGCAGCTGCAATTTATAGCTCAAAGTCAAATCGTTCTTGTTCAGAGGCAGTATTCCCTAGCAAGCTTCACTTATCAATGCTGCCTAAATGTCCTTTTCGAGGTTGATCTCGGCTCTCGTCCATAACACAGGGTCTTCCTCAGCACTCCAAATTTAGACTTTGACGCTGCTGGAGAATAGCAAAGGGACAACAAATTTTTCCTAAACTATGTTTTAGTCAAAATCTGTAAACTTCTGAGTTCCAGTCAGCAAAGTATCTTCGTAAACCAGCTGACAGAAGTAGTTCTTTGGGAAATCTTCAGGTATTTCGGGCTAAAACCTTTTGAGAGTGATCAAAAGGGTTTCCTTTCGCTTGAGTTCCTCCATTTTTGAAATCATTGAGTTACTCCTTTCCTCGAAATCTTCCTGCAGCTCGGCCAAAAATTCAGTTCTTTTGACTTTGGCCTGCTCCCTTTCTGCGTTGCTCTTAATCAACTCTTCCTCAAAGATTTTCAACTTGCTCTCCAGGGTTTGTATGTTTTGCATCAGGACCTAAACCAAACGAATTGTTATAAGAGATGAATAAAAAGGCAGCCAACAATACAAATAGAAACACCTTCATTAAGCTTTGATAATCTAATAAACGCACACTAATGCTTAGGTAATTAAAAAAGAACTAAGCTACAGAAAATATAATCAATCCTTCAGTTCAGCCATTTATTGTTACCAACTGAAGCTGTTTTGCTTTGGCTGTTGAAATGTTTCAAGGCCCATTCAGTTGAAGCCGTAAGTGATTCTTTAGAATCATTAGATTTACTCTGATTCTTAGCTATAAATTGAATCCTCAAAATATTGGGCTCTTCTTTTGCTTCATTTTGTGCTCTGGGAAATCCAAACCCGATTTTGATTGTGAAAACTTTGATATTTGCGAAGTTTGAAGGCTAAGGTTTGTTGATGGGGACCTCCTTTTTGGGTAACCGACAGATGGCAGAGTCAAGCCTCAATAATTGAATTATATGAGGCTTAATCGAAATATAAAGATAAATAATCAATGAACGGGAAAAGCATGTACGAAAAGCCAAGGGTATTCGAGTCGCAGCTGTAGCAAGACGAGAAGCAGTCGATTGAGTTCTCCGCCTAGGTCAAGAGGGAATCGGCCTTCTTCGCCAAATGGAAAGATAGGCAGGCAGTCATAGTCTACCTCCCCAACTAGTAGTTCTCACTCACCTTCTACAACAAGGACAAACGCACCATCGATGAAATCGTCAACCTCAACCTCACCAAAGTTTCAGGCAAGTGCTCCACCATCTAGTAGAGGTTTTGCTTTGGGCTCGAGATGGTTTCGGGCAGGAGATACCTCATCGCCGGAGCCAACCGGGAACAGCTCCTGGCTGCCTTTTAGCTAGTATTCGGAGTCAAAAAGAGACTGAGGGCCAAAAGCCAATTTATGAAGAGCTAGGTCCGCAGTAAATAAGCTTCCATCAAGCAATAGCTATAGTTTGAAAAGTCCAATGATAGCTAGTAGGAGCGATAGAGGGAAAAGAAGCAGGAGTACCCAAAATTGTTGCTAAGCACTGTCTAGAGTCCCTCCAATCAGCCTCTCTAGTTGAGGTAGTATTAAAGAGACGACTAAAAAGGGGGACTAATCGCGATATAAAGAGAGCAAAACGAACTTAAAGTGGTGTCTGAAGTGTTGCCTCAGCTGCAGTCTTCAGCGCATTCTAAGGACTAGGCTAGAATGCAGGAAGAACAGCCCATCGTAATTTAGTAGTTTGAGCCCGTGCATCTGAAGATGCCGTTGGAGCAAGAAGAGCTGTAGTACCTGTAATCCGATGAAGGGTTCAAGTTGGTGTAAACTTTCAGCGAAGGCAGGATCCTGCAAAAAAGTCAGAGATTCATCAAAGCCAACCTCATCTTCAAAACGCCCCTCACCTCTGAGTAGCTGCTTGAATCGTTCTTCCACATGTAGTTGTGGAACCAAAAGGTAAAACACTACAAGTTGGCCAACAGAATCGACAGAGGCATCTACTTGATAGAAATGGAAATCCACAAAAGGAGGCTGTTCGGGTCTTCCAGGTTCTGCTTCATGATGCTCTCAGCCCTCAAGATCAAAAAAGAACCCTTTCTGATCATGAGGAGTCTCGAAGAGAGCCACTTTTAGGGCAAATCTGGGAAGTAGTGGATCGACTTCTCGCTGTGGCTGAAGGTGAGGGGAGAGGACAGCCAAAAGATGTACAAGATGGTAAGTTTGTGCGCTTCAGTGTAAAACGACAGGGATCTGGACATCATGATGTCTTTTCTGCAGTAGCTCAAGTACTATCAGTCCTTCCTGTTTACAACCAATAAGCCACCCTTCAAGGTACTCTAATGGACCGAACAAGAAAAGCATTGTATATAGTGATTTTGAATACCCTATCTAAATAACCATTCCACCTTCAACACCACCCATACAGCAACACCCAGCACTACTCATCCCAACAATAAGATAACTGCAGCTTAGAATGGGTCAGCCCTGCCCAAAGCTAATCAAGTTATACTGTTACAGATAGAACAGATACAGAGTGATATAATGCTGGTGGTTCCCAATTAATGGATAACTCCTATAATAGCTTTAAAAAACGATTAATGCAACCCCTAGGAGACGACCAGTCCTTTCAGGCGATTAGCGAGGAGCGACTCATCATGCCGGTGGAGACCTTCACGCTGCTGCACCCTGAAGCCTTCCACATCACCGAGAACAACGAGGGTGGCTTCAGCCTGGACGAGGATCAAGAGGTCTTTCACGAGTTCTATGACGAAATGGCCTCACTGTACCTACCAGACACAGTAGTCGAAATCGATTTGCACTTTGAGTGATTGTCAGCTCACAAAATCATTTTTATACTTTATTAGCTGGCTATCCATGTATGATCACAGCTCAACCTGGGGCGAACAACAACTGGCTGATGCTTTGGCAGAGGCCAAGGACGCAGCAGACAAAGTATGAGAACTATGGTATCTCAATTGCCACTGCTAGAAGGCTAGTGGAATGAGAACAGGAGTAGATAATAAATAGAAGTATCAGTTGAGCAGATACAACCTGGTCTAACTAGGCCAACTGATGATCGCTCTATTAAGGCCATAATTGGTGTCGTAGTTTTTGCTGCTAATATAACCATAAACATTATTCCCACCTCAAAAAACAGCCTATTTTCCGCAGCAGCAATTAACTTGGAGTCCAAATGTTCAAACAACCACAGCTTGATACCTCATAAACAATCGAATTCTAACGTCCAAGCGTTGTTCCTTTCTTCCCAACTGACACATATGCAAGATATGACATCATATGCATCATATGAGATGAGATGCACTCCTTCTATTTCGCTAGCCATAGGCAGCTATTAAATTATTGCTTGTTCCATGGGCCAAGAAAAACCAGTCCAGCCTCACCACAAAATCATGCACGAACTGCTCGGCCTCGTCGAGTTCACCCAACCCCTCTCATCGCAGCCGGCCAACCAGACCATCCTCCTCCGAAGGCCCATCTAGAACCAGCAGAAATTTTTGGAGTGGTAGCTGGAACTCAAGGAACTGTCCACCGAGCGCCTCAGAGATATCCTGTACCTGCCAGAAAAGTACAAACTGATGTCCAGTGGGTTGTGCCACTCGCCAACCCTCGAACTCGAATTCGAGTACTACAAATATGTCCTCAAAAGCGAAATCACCAACAGGTACCACAGCCGTCTGCTGTTCGAGTAACCCGACCTCTGGTACCTGCTCTACAACCTACTAGAGGCTGCCAGCTTGATGGAGTCCAGAGGGAGCAAACTGGGGGATGTCCACCCTGCCAATATAGTGCTGAACTAGGCGGGCAGGG
>Ga0316217_10006992_pt1 | contig 10922 bp, 5 predicted proteins | sample 1anoAmetaG_FD_203633 | JGI IMG/M metagenome (GOLD analysis project Ga0316217, IMG submission 203633) | Freshwater microbial communities from Trout Bog Lake, Wisconsin, USA - 1anoA | ecosystem: Environmental > Aquatic > Freshwater > Lake > Hypolimnion/Profundal zone | place: USA: Wisconsin... | reverse complement strand
CCACGCTGGCGACACGCCAGCCTTCGCCCAGCACCAAAATCCGTTCAAACACTTTTTCAGGAATCATCATGCCTTCAGTAAACACCATTCAGGGACTTCTACCCACTGCAAACGTCGAAGAAGCAGAAAAGGCGCAGACTTCTGCGGCTGGCTACTACGCCCACTGCTCGGCACTGGACGATTGCCTGGGCCAACTCTTGCAAACGTTGCGGGACAACGGCATGGCCAGCAACACCATCGTGGTCTTCACCGCCGACCACGGAGATTTGCTCGGATCGCATGGCGCTTTTGACAAGCAGCAACCGTATGATGAAAGTCTTCGCGTGCCCTTGCTGCTGCGTTGGCCCGCCGGGTTTGGCTCCCAAGGTCGCTCACTCGACGCCGTCATCAGTTCAGAAGACTTTATGCCCACCTTGCTCGGCTTGTGCTGTGTCCCAATTCCTAAAACCGTGGAGGGACTCGATTACAGTGGTTACCTGCGCGGTGGCAAGAATCCTTCCGACGATGCCACACTCATTTCCTGCGTCGCGCCTTTCGGCAATTGGAATCGTCAGAAAGGTGGAAAAGAGTATCGAGGTATTCGCACCACCCGCTACACCTACGTTCGCGACCTCAAAGGGCCGTGGCTGTTGTTTGACAACCGGACTGATCCCTGCCAAATGAAGAATCTGGTGAACGAACCTGAGTTCGCGAAGGTGCAGGCAGAATTGGATGCGACGTTGACGCACAAGCTCAAGGCGATCGGCGATGAGTTTTTGCCAGGTGACGAATACATCAAGAAATGGGGCTACAAGCTGGATGAAGAAGGCTCCGTGCCTTACACCGAGTGAAACAAGCTTGTGAACGAAAGACTCAGTTGTGCCTTGAAATTAACGATTCCTTCAATCATTTCAGATTGGATATTGTGCTACTCACGCTAATTTCCGCAGGAGGCAGTCCCAGGACTTCCGCTCGCAAACGGATCACCCCAGCGGAACCAAGAGGACGTAAAATAGCCAGCGCCCGGCCGTGATCGGTCGTATGCACCGGACCTCGAAAGCTTTCCGGCCGATTGGGGCTGCCGTTGCCAACTGCCGCCAATTCACCCGCTCCGCTGACGGAAAAAGTCACCGGCATGTTCGCGTCCGGCAAAACATTGCCGTATTTGTCCGTGATTTCCACCGTGACAAACGCGAGGTCAGCGAGGCTGGCGCGGATGGATTTGCGATCGGCGGTCAGCCGGATTTTCGTGGCTTTACCCGCCGTGTGAAGAATCTTGCGGGTGACCACTTTCCCCTCCATCAGGCCGACAGCCTGCAATTCACCCGATTCGTAGGGCACCTCAAAACGCGCGGTCAAATGGTTGGTCGGGCCGATTTTTTGAGTTGCGATTTCGCGCCCATTTAATGCCAGCCGCACCGTGTCGCAACTGGAATAAACCGAGACTTGCATCGGCTTGCCTTCCTGTCCCGGCCAGGTCCAGCTTGGCCACTCGTCCGGCCAACCCCATTTGCTCACCTGCTCGGTGCGGTCCGGCGGCAACGGACGATGCACCTCCAGCTCGAGCCGGCTCCGCTCCCAGACGACATCCCGGAAAAACGATTGGGGCTTCTTGAATCCGCAAATGTCGAGGTCACCGCAATTGGCATCGAACCACGGCCACTTGCCGATTCCTCCAAGACCTTTCGAGAATGGATCGAGGCTTGTGCGGCCGATGCCGGATTCTCCGAGATAGTCCATGCCGGTCCAGACAAAATCACCTATCACGTAGGGATTCTTCTCCACCGCGTTCCAGTATTCATCAATCGCGAGCGGAAAGGATTCTGTGCCCACCATGGTGCGTTGGGGAAATTTCTGGTGATCTTCCTCGTAACGCCGAACCTGATAATTGTAGCCGCCGACATCCAAGAATGAAAAGGCCGTCGCCGTATTCGACCACGGACGCTCACTTCCATCTGGTTGGATCAATCGGCAGATCGCCTCGGTCACTGGCCGGGTGGGGTCGAGCCGATGCGCTTCGTCGGCCAGATTCTTGGCGATGACATAACCGCGCTCCTCGGCCCGCTGGGGAATTTCATTGCCGATGCTCCAGAGAATCACGCAGGGATGATTTCGGTCGCGCAAAATCATTGCGTCTAGCTCGCGCTGCCACCAGTCATTGAAGTACAGGCCGTAGTCGTCCGGCTTCTTGCCTTTCTCCCAGCAATCAAACGCCTCATCCAACACCAACATGCCGAGTCGGTCGCAGGCGGCGAGAAATGCCGGGGACGGCGGATTGTGGCTGGTGCGAATGGCGTTGAAGCCCTGCGCTTTCATCAATTCGACCCGGCGCTCCTCGGCGCGATCAATCGCCGCCGACCCCAGCGGCCCGTTGTCGTGATGCAGACACGCGCCCCGCAGCTTCACTGAATTGCCATTCAACGTGAACCCGTTTTTCACACTAAAGTGGATGTCCCGGATGCCAAACATCGTGTCCGTCTGGTCAATCGTTTTATCACCCTCGAGAATTTGAACTTCGGCCCGGCATAATTGCGGCGAGTCCGGCGACCAAAACGCAGGCGATTTGACTGCGAGACTCAATGGAACATCCGCCTGGCCCTTTGCGGCCACCCGCGCAGTGGTTTCGCTGGTTTGCAGCACCCGACCGGTCGGGCCAAACAAACGAACGCGCAGCTTAATTTCACTTTCGCCAACGCGCGAGTTTTCCACCCTCGTGATGATTTTGACGGTGGCCGACTTCCGCGAGATTTGCGGGGTGCTGATGGAAACGCCCCACAAGGCGATGTGCAACGGGTCGGTGATAATCAGGGTAACGTGGCGATAGATGCCCGAACCCGAATACCAGCGGCTGTTCTTGCCAACATCGCGCACACGAACAGCCAGAAGGTTCTCCTGCCCGGCCGGTCTTAAAAAAGGCGTGAGATCATAGGCAAACGAGGTGTAACCGTAAGGATGGTTACCCAGATGCTGGCCGTTGAGCCACACGTCTGAATCCATGTAAATGCCATCAAAGAGAACCGAGACAAGTTTGCCCTGTGTCATGGCGTCGAGCGAGAAATGCTTGCAATACCAGCCGATGCCGCCAACCACATGGCCGGTGGAAGGCCCGCCCGCGCTTGCGGGCGAAAAGGGACCGACAAAGGCGACCCCCGACGACTCGCGGCTGGCATCGTTGGCATTCGTGCCAGACGGCAAGTCCTCGATACTCCAATCGTGCGGCACATCCAGCACGCGCCAGCAGGTGTCGTTGAAAGTCGGCGACTCCGCACCCGGCGCATCGCCACGCTGGAAACGCCAGCCAACATCGAAATTATGATCCCGCTCTTTATCAGGAAACTCTCCAGCCCAGGCAAAGTGAGATTGCCAGGCAACCGCCGCCAAAAGAACGAAGGATGTTTCAAATGTCTTCATAATTTGTGCAACATTTCTTTTGCTTTGTGTGCAGTGTTCAAGCTTATTTTAAAAGCAGCATAGCGGCGGCGGCGGAATTCGCTATAAAATGAAGCGCCAATCTTTGTCAAAATCGCGTCAGGCAGCAAAGCCCGGGCGATCCTCCCGCTCGAACAGAGACCGAGTCCGCGCCGTGCGCCGGTTTTGGCGTAGTATTGATTTCTCATTGGTTGGAACCATTGAGCTCTGACAACGCCGCGCGCAACACTTCGACCGACTCTTTCTGGCGCGAGACGATGACGTAAAGGTAACCATCGTGAATCAAAGAGTGCGGGTAGCCATACTCGCCGCCTTTCCATCGCCCCTTCCGTCGTTGCTCATAATGTGTCTCGCCGAGGATGAAATGCTGGTTGAATTTCACGCCGTCGTGCGACAGCGACAACACCAGCGGCGTGCGACCACTGCCGACCGGGTTGCCAACGTAGTAAAACCGTCCATCTGGCAAGCGACCAAAGTGAAACTTCGTGTCCGTGTTGCTAAACTGCGTCTCGACTGGTGTGGACCACGTCGCGCCATTGTCACTGCTCCGGGTTAACCAAAGCCGGTTGGAGTTCTGGTTGCCGGTGTCGCGCAGCAACATTTGAAGCATGCCATCGTCGGTCTGGTAGAACGAACCTTCGCACAGCGCCGCATTCCAACCTTGCTTCTTCGAAACTTTCCTAAACGACGCTGGATCGTCCTTGATCGCCGCCGCCATGCTGGCCGGGTAGATGCCGGTCATGTGCCAACCGGTCAGACCCGCCGGATCATCGGTCCACGGGAACGAGATGTTACCACTGATGATCAACCGGCCTGACGCCGTCCCCTGCGGGCCGTGATTGGGGTTGATTGGGATGCCAACCTCGCGCACGGCGCTCCAATGTTCGCCATCGGCCGTCGTCACCGCTTGCAGGTGCGTCGTCTCCTTGTGCGGGCCGTAGTTGCCAAAGTAGGCAACGAGCGTTCCGTCATGCTGATGAAACCCTGCCGCCGTCAACACGCGCTCGACGCCCTTCTCGTCCCTCGTCGAATCCACCAGTGGATGCGGCGTGATCCAGTTTGTGAAATTCGCCGAAGAGGCCATCAGCACACGCTGGCCGGGCGTATCCTCGTCCTGCCGACCGTTCGACCAGATGGCGTAAAAACGGCCCTTGAAGAAGGTCAAACTCGGGTGATGTGAGTAGGTCCACTCCGTCATCGGCTGGTAGATCAACACGCTCTCAACCTTCGCCCGCTTCGCTTCCAGCAACGCGACCGGCTTGCCGTTCTTCCACTCGACACCGTTGGTGATGGGGCTGCTTGGCAAGATATCGGCGGCCTGACCGGCCGCGACAAGGCCCAAGAGTGTGAACAAAACGATGAACTTATTTGTGCCGCAGTTTTTCATTTCAATTCATCCCGATATTTTTCCCAACGTGCCCGGAGTTGGGTAAGCGTTTGCTCGAATTCAGGCTTGGCCGCCAGGTTGTGTCCTTCCAGTTGATCGTTCTTGAGATCGAAGAGTTCTTCGACCAGCGGTTTTTCATTGATCCAGCGGATGTAGGAATAGCGTTCTGTGCGCACACCTTCGCTGGGTGGAATGATTTTCGGGAAGGTGTGATGCTCGTAAAAAAACTCCGTCCGCCAGTCGGCGGGACGCTGGTTCTCCACCAGCGGAATCAAACTACGCCCCTGCATTCCGGCGGGCGGCGTCACCCCGGCGAGAGCCAGCATGGTCGGCGCAAAATCAATGTTCAGCGTCATCGCGGTCTCGCTCCGGCCACGGTTGGCAGCCGGTTCGCGCGGATCAAAGACAATCAGGGGATCGCGCAAGCCTTCTTCATACATGAAAAATTTGTCCGACAGCTCGCGGTCGCCAAGGAAATAGCCGTTGTCGGAAGTGTAGATGACCACCGTGTTGCTCGCGAGTCCGCCCTTCTCCAGTTCCGCCATGATGCGGCCGACTTCGCGGTCAATGCCGGAGATAAGGCGGTAATAATTTTTCACGCTGATCTCGTAATGCTCCGGCGTGTCAAAGCGCCAGAGCCAGCGGCGGTGGCCCTCGGAGTTTTGGACGGACTTCGGCAGCTTGGCAAAATAGTCGGGGTTGTCCGTCACCGGTTCGGGAATCATGACGCCGGTGTAAAGCGACCGGTCGCGGTCGTCGGGTTGGTATTGCTCCAGGTGCGGCATCGTGTCACGCGCGTGCGGCGCGGTGAAACTGAGTGAGAGGCAGAACGGCTGATTGGCAGACGTGCTGCTGATAAATTCCAGCGCATCGTCGCCAAACTTTTTGGTTTCGTGTGTCCGATTCAGGTCGTTGGGATTGATGAAATATTTTCCACCCTGACCGGGAACTCCGCGCCAGTAATCAAACTTGTCGGCCATCGCCTTCACCGCCGGATCATCGCCGACGCCAAATTTGCCGATGAAGCCGGTGCGATAACCATTCTGGCGCAGCAGCGCCGGATAGGTTTCCGCCCACTGCGCGCTGGTGAACGGCTGGCCAAAACCTTCAATCCCATGGCGGCGCATATATTGGCCGGTGAAAATGGAAGCGCGGCTGCAACAGCAGATCGAGGTCGTGACAAAATGATTTTGAAACAACACACCTTGCTGTGCCAGCCGGTCAATATTCGGCGTCAAAATGTTGGTGTCCCCCATGCAGCCGAGCGTATTCCAGCGCTGGTCGTCAGTGAGGACGAACAGAATATTCGGACGGACTTGTGGCTCTGCGCCACACAATGAAGCCGTCGCGCATAACGCAAACCCAAACCACATATTTTTCCAATCGCGCATAAATTAATCACCGGATATTAGCTGAATACTCCGGTTGCCCGTGAAATCAAACAATGAGTGTGACGCCGGTTCAGTCTGTCTTTGATTTGAAAACATATTTGCCTGATTCGACGGCCAGCACGGCACAATCGCCTTCCATGCGCAGGAAGGTGACGCCTTTGGTCTTGGCGAGCGGCTTGCCGGACTCGGCAACATTGCCCTCGCCGAGCGCCGACAGATAAACCGTTGCCGTCGAGTTGGCCGGAATCTCCACCTTCAGCTCTAATTTATCTTTAGTGCGCCGCCATTCGCTCGCGATGTGACCGTGGATCGAATCATAATGCGCCTTGACCCATTCAATCGGCTTGCGCTCAGGATTGCTGCCGGGTGCCGGCGGATGCGGATGGATGATGATTTTATCGTAGCCCGGTCCGTCGGACTGGATGCCCGCCAGTTCGTTGAGCATCCATTCGCACACCGCGCCGAAAGAATAATGCGCAAAGGAATTCATGGAGGCGTTCTGCTTGCCGTCCGGGCCGCCAAAGCCGAACTCCTTGGTGAACCCGTTCCAGCGTTCCCAGATCGTCGTCGCGCCTTGCTCCACTTCATAACCCCATGACGGAAACTTTCGGCTCTGAAAATGTCTTACCGCCAGATCGTTTTCGCCCACGCTTGTCAGCACCGGCAGCAACGGGCGCGTGCCTAGAAATCCCGTCGTCATGCCGGAATTTTTCTCGGTCTCGCCGGCCCGCAACTTGTCCGCCAGGATTTTTCCAGACTTCGCGCGCAATTCGGCAGGAATCAAATCCATGTAAAGAGCCAACGCGTACGCAGTCTCGTTGTCCACGGTAAGCGAACCATCGGGCTGCAAATATTTTTCATCAAATACCGCCTTGATGTGTTGAAACAAGTGGGCATACTCGGCGGCTTCAGTCGTTTTTCCAATGGCGGCGGCCATGTCCGACATCAGTTTTGCCGTGTAGGCAAAGTAAACCGTGTCCACATATTCAAGCGGCGTTTTTTTGCCAAACGACAGCCAGTCGCCCCAGTCATTGCCGTGGACGATGCCAAGATAATTCGTGCTGGTGGCCTCGCGCCAGTCCATGAACTTGACCATGAACGGCCAGCAGCGCTCGATGATGCGCGTGTCGCCGTAAGCCTGCCAGATCGTCCAGGGACAAATCACGCCCGCATCGCACCAGGCCGTCCCAAAATCCCAGCTGTGCTGGAACGGAAAGGGGCAATAGCCTGGAAATGTTCCGCTGGGCCGCTGTGCTTCCATGACCTCACGCAGCCACTTCGTGTAAAACGCCGCCACGTCCGCATTGAGCGTGGCGCAGTGGGCGTAGATCTGCGCGTCGCCCATCCAGCCCAGGCGTTCGTCGCGCTGTGGACAATCGGTGGGCAAATCCACAAAATTCGCGCGCTGCGTCCACACGACATTCTGGAACAGGCGGTTGGCCATCGGATCGCTGCATTCAAAACCGCTCGTCAGCGGCGTGTCGCTGTGCAAAACAATTCCCGTGATCGCATCCTTGCTCGGTTTGCCGGGATAGCCGGTGAGTTCCACGTATTGAAAACCATGGAAAGTGAACCGCGGCGTCCATTCCTCGCCATGCCGGTCACCGCGCAAAATATAATGGTCGGTGGCGCGGGCCTTGCGTAAATTCTCAGTCATCAAGCGGCCGTCGGGATGCAGCATCTCGCCGTAGCGCAGTTGAATCTCCGTGCCCGCCGGGCCTTTGACCTTCAGCCGGACGATGCCGGCGAAATTCTGGCCGAGATTAAAGATATACACGCCGTTCGTGGGCGAAGTAATGGCCACCGGTTTGATTTCCTGGATTGGCCGCACCGGCAAACCGGGGAATGCCTCCAATTTGGCCGGCCGTTGGAATCCAAGGTCCACCGGATGGCCGCTGACCTCCGTTTTGCCGCCCGGTTGGTCGCCGTTGGCGTATTCATAAAACGTCGCCGGCACGGGGCCGTTCTCTTGGGCCGGAATGGCCGGCTCCCATTTCGCGTCGTCAAAACACGGCTGGGCCCAGCCGGTCGTTTCCTTCCGCGCATCGTACGTCTCGCCCATCAAAAAATCGCCCTCGCGAACCGGTCCCTCGCCGGTGACTTTCCACGTTTTGTCGGTCGGGATGATTTCGCGTGTGCCGTCGGTGTATTCAATCTCCAATTGCGCCATCAGCGTCGGCGCCTTGCCGTAGATGTCGCGCCCGGTTTTTTCCGTGCCGATGCCCGCGAGCAGACCAAAGCCGACGTAGCCGGCATACCACCCGTCCGCCACCCAGGCACCGAGGGCGTTGCCGCCACTCTGGACCAGCGACGTCACGTCGTAGGTCTGGTAATACGCGCGGTGATGATAATCCGTCCAGCCCGGCGCGAACCGCGCGTCGCCGACCCGCTGGCCGTTCAGGTAAAGTTCGTAGATGCCCAGCGCCGTCGCATAAATGGTGGCGCGCTTCACAGTTTTGGCAGCGGTGAATTCCTTGCGAAATTGGTGAGCCGGCGGCAGATAAAGAGCGTTCGTGTCTTTCCATACCGGCGTCGTGTCTCGGAACGAAATGTACTCGGCCTGCCAGTCATCCGGCTGAAGCAAACCCATGCTCCATTTGGCAACGTCGCTCCAATGCGCGCGGCCATCCTGATCCCAAAGGCAGACTTTCCAAAAACATTGCTGGCACGACCGCAGCGTTTTGCCCGTATAGGCAATGTTCACCGTATCGCCGCTGGAAATTTTCCCACTGTCCCACAAGTTGGCAGAATTTTTGGACAGCATTTCCGCGCTCGACGCCACGAGGATTCGATACGCGGCCTGTTGTGCGCCGCGAGCGCCGGACTCCAGGCGCCAGGTCAAGCGCGGCTGCGCCTCGTCAAGGCCAAGCGGATTGACGCGGTATTCACAACGCAACGCGACGGGGGCACAATTTCCCGCGCCGGAAGCCGTTGCGATTCCAGAAGCCGCCATCGCCATGACGATATAAAATCCTTTGGCTGAAGGCTGGGTGGATTTTTTAATGTGACCAATCCCACGGCCAAGCGCCGCCAAAAGAAGGACGGATGTCTCAAACGGATGTTCCTAAACCGTCAGAGGAGGATTGCGACTGCAACATTCTCATTTGCAACGAGTTATCCTGGATTGTTTGAGGTTCTTCTTAGTGGGCACGATTCTGCCTGTGTAGCGGAGTTTCTTGGGCAGCTCCACCTTGAGCAACTCCAAGAGTTTCTTTATTTGGGCGCGGGGTTCCGGCAGCAACTGATCCTTAACGGTACCGTTGACCATGACTTCGGTGACGCACAAGCTGCCTAATTGTTTGAGGCCTTCTTCCACCGTCAGGTTCTCTCCGGCCCAAGCGTGTTGCAGTTCCTGAATCAGGCGATGGGCCAGCATCACGACCAGCGCATGGCCGCGGGTACTGGATTCGAGTCGAACGTGAATCGGGCGCAGTTCCAGTTCCACGGTTTTACTCGTGCGAAAATTCTGTTCCACCAAGGTCAGATCCTTATAGCGGTCATGCACCACCTGCGTGGTCGCCCAATCGGCCAGCAAATCGGTTTTGATCACATAACAGCCATCCAGCTTTCGGGCCTCGGTCAGGACGGCTTGATCGACCGTCAGGACCAGTTGGCGGCCTTTGGCTTGGACGCTCAGCCAACGGGCTAGCTTCAGTTGGGTGGCCCGGGCCCGCACGGCGTTGAGCGCCGCCTTGACTTGGGTTTTAGGCTTCTGTTGCAACCGGGCGTTTTTGGCCTGCACGAGTTGCTCCAGCGCGGTGCGCTTGCTCTGGCGGCAGGCTTCCATTTCCGCGGCCCGCTGGGGATTGCGCCGCAATATGTAGCGGACTTTTTCAGGGATGCTGGCCACCTCGGAGAGCCCCTGATCAAACAGTTCCATCGCAAACACCTTCTGGGTGAGCAGCGCTTCGATCTGGGGTTTGGAGATGGCGGTAATATAGTGAAAGTGCTCCTGTCCGAGCACCTTGATCTGCGGCCCCTTGATCATGCCCCGGTCACCCACAAAGGTGACCCCCTGGCCGCCAAAACGCTCGACCGCCTTGCGGATTTGCGAGCCCAAGGTCTTGGGGTCGCCGGTGTTGCCCACAAACACCTCAATGGACAAGGGCCGCCCCTGACCGTCGCAGAGCAGGCCGATGACGATTTGCTTTTTGCCCGGCTTGCCGTCGCGGTTATAGCCCCAAGCCGCCAAGGCGTTATGGTCGCCTTCCAAATAACTGCTGGTGACATCATAGAGGAACAGTTCTGGACAGCCCTTGGGATGAGACTGTTTAAAGAGCCGTTGTTCAATCGCGACTTGGTTTTCTGCCAGCCAGGCCAGATTGGGATACAACTGGTCTTCGTTAAAAGATTCCAGCCTCAGGATGTCACAGGCGGCATGGGCACAAGCCAGCCGGACGGCGCTGAGGCGGGAGCCTTGATCCAGCGCGCGCGCGAGGACTTGCCACAAGGCCAGGGTGCCTGGGCGGTCGGAACCCAAGGCGGCGATGAGGCCGGTGCGTTGCGCCAGTTGGTGCAGCACCCAGACCGCGCCGAAGCCGAGCCCTTGGCGCAGGTGCAGCGGCCCGGAAGAGGGTTGGAGCGAGGCGAGATCTTTTTTATGTTTGAAGGCCAAGGCAATGGCCTTGATTTCCTCCTCGGAGCAGGCGGAAAGATTGGCGATGGTGCGGTGTTTGACTTTGCCCTCCTGGCGGAAGGACTGGCGGAGCAGGACGCGGTGATAGGTCTTGCCGTTG
>Ga0316217_10006991_pt1 | contig 10923 bp, 6 predicted proteins | sample 1anoAmetaG_FD_203633 | JGI IMG/M metagenome (GOLD analysis project Ga0316217, IMG submission 203633) | Freshwater microbial communities from Trout Bog Lake, Wisconsin, USA - 1anoA | ecosystem: Environmental > Aquatic > Freshwater > Lake > Hypolimnion/Profundal zone | place: USA: Wisconsin... | reverse complement strand
AAACTGGATTGTAGAGTAAAGTGGAACCTTCAAACAAAAGTGTTATTTCAAATAATCAACAAATCGAAGAATCATCAGCGAAAAAATCACATTAAATTACCACTTTTTAAGCCAAAAATCAAAAAGATTAGGCATCTTAAAGTCAAAAGCCAAAGCTAACTTAAGCTGAAAAGCAAGGGTCGTCTAATATTCCAACAAAAACATAGGAAAAGAAGAATAAAATATAAAATAAGTAAGAACTGAAGCAGGAATAAAAGTTAAATCTTAGTAAATTGGTGGCAGAGCCTTCTAAAGTCACCCAAACGGTAAAACAAAATACCTAATAAATCGTTTCAAAATACAACGCTCTTCTCTCTTCCATAAAGAACCCAGTAAAGCAAATATACATTTCAACTGAATAGATTGAAGCCTACATTAGCCGTTTCTTCTTAAATCTTTCAGTAGAAGTCAAAGAAATGCTTCCTTTTTCTTCAGGCTAGCTGATTACCTTAATGAAGTAAAAGAAAATTGATATTTTCGACAACTATAGTTTGGGGTGGTATAAGCCGAAATAGAAGAAGTATTTGCTTGTTGGCTCCTTTTAATCGATTCCCATTATTGCTGCCAAGTATGGTGAAGTGCAAGTCGAGCAATTGTTCATTTTTAACAAAAATAACTCATATCAGAAGCAGTTTTTGTCAAAACTTATCAAAATATATTAGAAAGTAGGCTACATTTACCAAAAGAAGACAAATGAGTAATCTATGTATTCTATCAAATTTATTGTCAAAATTCCCAAAGAGAACTCAAAGGTTCAGGTTCTCCCTATCACAGATACCTTAGAAATAAGCAACTCCTTGGTCTTTTAAGAGCACAAATAAAGCCAAGAATAGCTAATTAAGCAAAACTGCATTTATTACATACTGAGCCAAGGACTAAAGTAGCTCCTTACTTAGTAAGAAAAGATAGGGTTGGCAGGTAAAGGTGATGTATAGAGCAAATATATCAACAAAAGGATTAATGATAGCCCAATGGTAAATAGCCATTTGTTGAAGACTGAGAAGGTTTCAGATAAAATCATTTAGATGAAGATTGAACTTGCCCTTAAATACGTACAAACTTAATCCCAGCCATTTTTTACACTAAAAGCTTCTCAATATTAGATCACTACTCAACAGGAGAAGCTGTTTTTTGTGCCTTTTCCTTAGCAAAAAGTAGCTATTATCATTCATAAGATGGAAGCTGCCAGTATTCCTCAAGACTTTAGCCTTGAAAATTACATTTAGAGCAAATTTCGAAAAATGGACAAATAGAATGATTTGTAGTTATTTGTACCTTTATGGGAAAAAAGTTCCAACTTCAAGTACAAGGGTAGCTCTCCTTACTCTTTTACTTTCAAACATCAAGTTAAGCCTAATCTAGCATTTGGTTCTTTAGTGCATAATCGAGTCCACAAAGGCAACTTTTTGCTCATTGAGCCTCCTTTTGCATTCATTGTGTTTTAAGTGAGCTAAAATGAGGTTTTGAGAAGAATCTTATACGGTCATCTCGTGAAAGAAGAATAAACAGTAAAAATCAAAAGAACCCTAACCAAAACATGATAAAATAAGGTCTATTATCATCTTTTTTGATTCCTTCGTCATTAATTTATAAAATGTCATGTTCTTTCACATACTGAGATAAAGAATGAATTGTTTATCAAATGGTCCTTTTCATAATTTCTTTGTGATTTCTTCGTATTATATATGAAAGGCAAAACTTAAAGCTAAGAAAGCTAAAGATAAGGAAACTTAGATTTGGATGGACATGGCCACAGCAGACCTTGGGCAGGTGGAGAGTACGGCGAACGTAAAAACAGGGTCAAAAAAAGGCCAGGAATCGGCTTAAGAATGGCAACTGAAACAAACCCTGGCAAAGTTTCTACCTACTCCTCTAATTCTCGCCTTACTTCCATCCTCAGAGGCCATTCACTAGCTGAACCTGACAGCTTCAAGACCAGCTAAAGTGCCTTATTTAACCAGTTAGCTGAGAAGTATGTTCCGCGGGGGGCTCCCACTGAAAAGATGAGGGAATAGATGTAGCTAGTATTATAGGGGAAGAAGAGTGAGATTGAGGTGTTGAGAGTTTTGAGAGATGAGCTGAAATTCATCTCTTATAACAACCCTTACGACATGCCAATAAAGATAAGTTTGGCTGTATTGAAAGAGAAAGCTCGTGCATAAGAGCGCATTAAAGACATGATGCTACTTCTGCAGAAGGACATTAAGTAGATCGAATTCGAATTTAACACAATGACTGACTACTATAACTACATCTCGAACGCGATCAAATCGAACGGAGAGGATGATTTGATCATCGACACTCAGTAGGAGTAAAAGTTGATGGTGGAGAATCTGGAAAAGGAGACAAATCATTTGTTCAGGGAGCTGAAGGAGTAGGATAAGAAGAATGCCAAATAAATCAAAAATATTCAAGAAGAAATCGCTGTTTTGAGAGTGTACATCAAACAAAAGGAAGACACTATTAGAGACCTCAAATCCAAGATATGCACTCTGCATATCAAACTCCATAGCAGAACTGGCTCCTCATCCAAGGATAAAACTCTATCCCTTTCCATCCGCAAATTTATTACTGAGCAAAACAACGCCATTCAAGAGGCATTTATCGGCAACAACAGCTTCAAACATTACAGCAAAGAAGTCCTGGAAAAGATTACTGCAAGTTAATAGCTCCATAAGTTGGTTTTTTACTTTGAGCCCAAAAAAGAACTGATCACCTTTAAGTGCTGCTACAAGGATCATGAGGGAAAACTTCATGCTTTGATTGATGAACCTTTTCAGGCTCACAATTTGGCCTCACCTCCTAAAGCTAAGAAATAGTTGCAAACTATATCAATCAGAGTCAAATATCTCCTGAGTATCAAATTCTACTTCAAATCTAAGATAGTAGGCGTTTAGTGCCGTTTGAAGAGCTAAAAAGGGACTGAGCTCTAAAAGATTGGTAACTGCGAATCAAATGTAAATTTTCAGTAATTTAGCTCTAACATGAACTATTGACCTTAATTAACAAGAAAATAGCGACTGTAGGATCGTACTGGCATCAAAAGGACTTAATTGGGGTGGGAATATGGTTTTCTGGCAAATGGGGAGGAGATTCAAGCAGAGCTACTAGCAAGTAAAGCAGCGATAATTCAAATAAGGTTTTTTCAAAGGGAACGAAGAAGAACCTAACGACAAGAGTTCGTGAATAAGAGAACAATTAGTATTACCAAACTTGATTAGTAAATGGCTATCTTTTATTGTAATTTGGATTACTTATTTTATATTCTCCAAGCTAATTCCTACCATAATTGTCTACCATATGGTTTATCTTGATATTATGTACCTATCTAAGCCTACAAGCAAATCAGATTTTCCTCAACTAGCATTACTGAAGTAAAGATATCCATTTTATTTTTGCTGAATCTTTGGTATCTTATTGTAAATCAAACTAAGTCATGAAGATTCACCTCGCGGTGATACTGTTTCTGACTCTGCGCGTAAACTCCTTCTGGGATGTCGGACACATGCTTGTAGCCAACGTAGCTGAAATCAGGCTGCAAAGGTAAGATCCCTAGGCTCTCTCCAAATTCACCAAACTGGTGGAGTCAATCAACTTCCTAACCGACAACAGGAGCCACACTCTAATCGAATCTGCGGTTTGGCCTGACGACCTCAAAGAAAGCAAGTACAAGATGAATTTGTGGGATTCCTGGCATTTCGCAGACACGTACCTCTAGACTGATCCAGCCCCTATGTCGTTGACACAGTCACACCCACCATCAACTACACTGAATCAGTCATGAGCTCAATCCACACAGTCCAGACTGCCTCCACTGTTCTCAAAAAGAATGTGGACAGACATACCGTTGAGAGAGCACTATATGCAAGATATCTTATACACCTGGCGGGAGATATACATCAGCCACTCCACTCTGTTGCGCTTTTCAATAGGTCCTACCCCACTGGAGATATGGGAGGCAACAGGGAGAAAGTTATACTTCTTAACGGCACTGAAAAAGTTTTGCATCAGTTTTGGGATTCAGGGGCTTTCTTGTTCCAGAATGACACCTGGAACTTTATCAGACCTTTGAATCTACAGAACAGAACCAAATTGAGGGAAGTCGCTCTCAGTTTTATCAGATAGTTCGAAAGCAGCGTCGATCAACAGGCAAAATTAATAGACCCCATAGTCTGGGCCCAGGAATCTTTTGAAATCGCTCAATAAATTGTCTACCCTCATATAGCCAAGACGAACATAGTGGATCAAGAGTACAGTGACTTGACCTTTGGGACCCTCAGGAGACAAGTAGTCAAGGCAGGAATAAGATTGGCCAACTTCGTGAAAGACGTCTATAGTTCATCCAAAAAACAAAGCAGATCAGCTTAAACGCCAAAAGCTGCACCTCTAAGCAACAACGATCACGATTTCAGTTTCCTTTAAAGGGCCAAGTCAATAGTGAAGAAGCTGTATCAAGTAAAGCAAGCTTTGCACCCGGATTGCGAGGATACGAATGTGGTAATAACCGACGAAAATTGATAAAATACCCAATTATCTATGTTCAGAGGTGTTCGGCTCGTGTTATAATTAATGGAAAAAGTGAGAAATTACTACCCACTATAATTAGCTGAGCGAGACACCCTTTTCTGCAAACTGAAGCTGTAGGATATAATGTCCAGCCTCAAGTAGTAGAAGCAGCAGTATGATGCGCTCAAGATACAAATCGTCAAAGATTACGAGAAGGAGATAGCATCGAAGAACTATCTCATTTTCAAACTGATGGAGGAACTCAAATCTGCCAGGCATTAGCTGGACTCAGCGAGGAAAGAGAACGAAAATTACCAAAGGGTCATCAAACAGCTCAAAAGGTCATATTACAAGATATTCGATGTCGTCAAAAAAATGAGCTTCCCCTAATCCTATGCGTAACACCCAGTTCTGCTGCAATCCCGAGTCAAGCCGTAGCCCCATGCGAGGACATGCAGATCGCAGTAGAAGTAGTCTCTTCTGGCTGCCTCCCTGCAGCAGATGCGCATCGATATAAACAGTTATTTTGGAACCCTAAAGTAGTCTAAATTCATCAGACCCCATAAAATATGTCTAGACTAAAAGGACTCCAGCCAGACCAAAAATACTGAGAAGGAAACCACTACATCCGGTTTCCATGCTCCTAAGGAGACCGCCAGCCCCAGAGATTTAGTCAGGAGGGAGATCTCGAATTATTAGAATATCAAAGATCTGAACAATTTGCAAGAGATGTCACCACGGGGTAATATGAAGTCCACCTGGCTCACGTGCTATAAGTAGAAGCACTGTAAAAGTACCCACTGATTGCCAATAGTTTTACCACAACCTATCAAATCTATAGCAACTAGTTGATATTGCCTGTCACAATAGATAGACCAATCGCTAATCAAGAATATATGGTCGTTATTGCCATAATGCTGCGTTTTAGGAGCAAGGCCAAGTTAGATAGATTTGATGAGTACTATCAGCTTCATATCAGCAAGATATGTAGCAATTGGGTACTTGAGCGATGATTGTTTTGTATTGAAATGCCATCGAATAGAATACCTGCAGGTGGGTGCAGTAACGGAGATTCGTTCTGACACATCCTCAACACAATTGTAAAGTGTATCACACCCTAATTACTCCATAAAGCATCATTTTACTGTGAGCTTACTGAAAAGATCCATAAAACTTCTACCCTTCTATTTTTCTGGTCGGTAATATCCCCCTTCGCACTGTAAACTCTAAAAACAAGGGATTTAATGAGTGGAAAGTTGAGAGTGCGATTATAATAAATCTACAAAATGAGAGTGTTGTTTTGCGTGGTGCTGCTGGCCCTGCTCGGCCTGGCCATCGCAGTGGACCCCAAGTGCGGCGACAAGGAACAAATCGAGTGCCAGGCGGATATCAACGCGGCGTACCCGGTGTGCAAAAAGGCGGCGGAGGAGAAAGGCAAAGATGTGCCCGTGGACCTCGTGTGCATGAAATACTTCGCGCAGATGACTGAGCAGTGCTGGGCGTGTATCTGCTGGGTGGCCAAGCAGTAGAAGTGGAAGATCATCGGCTGCGACAATTGATCTCATTGGCTTATTCACCTTATCATGCAGATTGGGCGACCTGACCACCTGGCTATATGGTTGGCTAGATGTCGACTGGCTGGTAGTTTGGTCGAGGGGTGGCGGGACGAGTGGCTGGGGATGAGATGATATGAAAGGTGGCTGTGGTGATAGCATATCTTGGGTATGCATATAAGTGTTCGTTTAGAACTATCCCACGTGAGCAATGGAATAGTTGGTGTGTTGGTTTTAGCAAGGGTTTGCAACCTTCTATCTCTTGTATATCTTCCTAACGGTGCATATGGGTTTTTGCGTATAATCCATGGGATGCTGTGTTCTGGTTGGAATGCATTATCAGGCCATTCACCTGTAGGCAGTCTGCGGAGATAAAGGCTGCCCCTCTGCCGTTAGATTTACTACCAAAATACTAATTATATTCTACATTCAACCGCTCATCAGATACTGACCATCCAACCTCAAGACTCAAATATCTCTTGCATACCTCCAACAGATACGCATAACTCCAGCAGATACGCATAAATCTAGCCGACAGCTGCTCTCACTTCTAAGATTATGTGGAACAGACATTGGGGCCGAGTTGGGACAACGAGCAATAGACTCGGCAGCTCACCATCCATAGCGGTTCAGTATAGATATAGCCGATATTGGCAAACTGGAGGCGACATTAGTAATTATTACAACTTAGCCTATTATAAATCAAATCCAAAATAATCCCTACATTCTCACACCCACATCCGCACTATCCTCTCATCCCTTTTTCATCCAAAGCTTCTCCCTAATATTTGCCGCTTTGCGAATACCCGATCATGTCCATGGGCAGGTAATGAGGTGATATTGAATGGGGCCAAAACTAGTTGATTGTGCGTGATTGGTGGGGTGGTGGTAATGGGAGGGTTGGGTGTTATGTGTTGGAGGAGTATATGCCGAAAATGTATAAATTATAAAGCGGCGTTTGCCAATTGATGGTTTCTGGGAAAGTCAGCAGTGCCAAGGGTTGGGTAGTGGCAGGCGATAGGTTTGGCAAAAGCATGCCTCTTGATCGGGTAATAACTATATTTACAGAGGCGCAGGTAGGATAGGATTGGCACATAGCTACTATTAGCAGAGATGGATGAATGCAATAGGTGAGAGTGGGTATTGGGACAGTAGCGTATGTATAGTTTGAGCCTAATAGCATCCAATGTGAATTGCAGCTGGATCTGGTCGGCAGGGAAAGTGAGTTGTTGCAAGGCGGGGCAGCCATAGCCACCAAAATCATCCCAAAGCTGACCCTGCCCAAAATGGTGACTAATCAGTCAAAGAATCAAAATCATACAACATCATTGTGTTAGTCATCGCTTTGCTCGTTTCTCAGCAATTTGATGGCTTTGGTGATTAATTTCTTGGTGTATCTTTTGGCAGTCCAAACTCCACCCGGGTGCAGCCTCTGGTCCAGTAGGGGCAGCGTGAGTGGTTTTTTGGGACAGGATTGGTCGTGTTGGGTGGGCTGCGAATTTTAGATAGTCCTCATCTGCGAAGTTCTTTAATATATAATATAGCGAATTGTTAACTATGGCTATCATTTGTAAAGGCCGTATGTTGGGACAGCCCTCCAATAAAAAGGACAACACCTAGGCAGTTGTTGCGGGTTGGTCTGTTAGATTGAGTCAGAAAACATGCATTTGGACCAGATGAGCTACCAATAAAAAGTACTACCCCGGAGCAGCAGCTCTCCAAACAATATACAAACTCTAAAAATCGACATACCTATCAATTTCCAGGGTTACTGCATGATAGATCTGGCTGCAATATTATTTTGGGATTGTCCAGCAGTATGAACTTAGTTTGGATAATAATTAATATATAAGCGATGGTTTAACATAAGTAATTGGCTATTGCCTGGCTATCTGGCTATGCCTTAATTCATCCGATTATATCTCCGGCTACCCTCCACACATGTTGTAGCGTATTCGAATCTGCAACTTTTTTGTCAACTTATATTATCAACCATCAGAATGGTCACTGCTTACTACCCAACTCATATCTAACACTCCTCTTGGTATGGCTTCTCAAAAACACATTTTACTACACCTGCTGTTCTTCTCCATCATATTTCTGGTGCCTGCCCCTCAATACCACAGAACCAGCATGTCCGTATTTTTACCTCCCTTTTTAAGTTGTCCCTAAGTACTGTCCGATCGGCCGCATATCCTTTCTGCTATCGTATAGTGACTGTTTTAAACCGTTAGCCATGCCGATATTCTAATTTTTAGTAATGTGGACGAGATATACTACCACGGTTTTACCTCAAGTTACCCTTAAAACTAAAAAGGGTTTGGTTGGAATTGATCAATAGGGGATCTGCCTGCGGGAATATGGTAAAAATAGCTGGATGGGTGGGATAACTCTGGTTCTAAATTATAGACGATTAGCCAAAATATTAAGCTATAGTCAATATCACATTGTCATGCTTGTAGGCGGACTAATCTAGTAAGCGAACTGTACCATGCAAACCATGATCCAAACTACCACATTCTCTAAAATATCCACCTTGAATTTCTAAATTAATGGAATACCTCTGCATCATTTATCTTTGGTTGAGGGTTGAAGCACAATTAATACAAACCAACAAGTACATCTTTTGATGTCTGATATTTTGGTGAGCTTGTTTGGTTTGTAGGTTGCAATCCAGCCCAAATTATGGCTTCTGCCATAACATGCAATGAGCATGGGTATAATTCACCCATTATAACATTATCTTGCCTTCAATGAGGATATTCGCCAGAGCCAACCCCCGAACACTCTGCTCTCTGCTCCACCCCCGCTTCTTCTTCACCGAAAGCAAACCCAAATCCTAGCTCTACAACCCCTACACCAAACAGCTGGTCTCCGCCAAAAACTATCTGCAAGATGGTGAGATATTTACCAAGCTAACCAGCGCCAACAGTGCCTACTCCAAATGGAAGAAAGTCCCTTTAGACACTCGGATCGAGCTAGTAAAGCAATTAGTAAGAAGCATCCTCTCTGACAGGCAAACACTCAAACCCATCATTGCGAGCGAGATCGGCAAGTCCTACCAAAACATCAATGAGGAGTTCAGAAGGATCGAGTTGCTTTATGATGGCTTTATCGAGTCTGGCAGAAAATCACTCAACCCTCAGATAATCTAGGAAGAGGCGCACAAAGTACTTACCCATTCATGTAGATCAAGAAGGTTATCTTTGAGCCGGTTGGGCTCTCTCTTATTTTTCCCTACTTCAGCTAGCCCTTGTTCGACTCAGTTGTCAATCTTATCCCTTGCTTGATCTCTGGCAACGGAGCACTGCTTAAACCTTCAGACTTCAACCATTTTCTAGGGTCCTACTTGGAAGACAAGGCCAAGCGCATTTTCAACATTGAAGGGCTTATCACTGAGGTCTTCATATCTCCTCAGCAGTTACCTTTGCTCGCATAATTTAGAAGTTTGAAGAAGGTGATGTATTCTGGGAGTGTCCAAAGCGCAAAACACATCTTTTAGACCCTAATCAAAAAACGGTTCATCGACTGCAACCTCTTTTTTGGTGGCAAAGATGCAGCTTTTGTCGACTAGACTGCTGATTTGCAGCTGGCAGCGCGATAGATCATAGCAAACGCATTCTACAACAACGGACAGTCCTACGACTGCGTGAAGAGAGTCTACATCGAATAAAAGATCTAAAGCCAGCTCCTAGAATTGCTGCGAACCGAAATATCCAAGATAAAGTACGGAAACCCTGAGGACCCTTAGACTCTACTGGGTCCACTTTGCGTGATGTAGAATGCCAGCTTGACCGAAACCTACGTAGACTAGCATTAGACTTAGATCAATGATAGCATATCTTCGGGTGCCATTTGCTAGATCGGAGGCTTGACGGCTTCCGACGGCACTGAGGCAGTTTTTTTCGAGCCGACCCTCCTTAGCAGCTGCACCAACGATATGATGATTGTCCAGACCCAAATAAACGCTCCAGTGCTGTGCGCCATAACAGCTTCGAAGGAAATCGTTGCGAGATAAATCAATGAGAGCGAATTCGGGACAGGGGTTCGCATCTTCACGAAGCAGCCTTAGAAATACTGTGAGATCATTGAGGAGCTGGAGCTGGGCAAGATATGTTTCAACTCTGGCTCGCTGTTTGACTCTAACCTGCCGATCTAGGGTTGGAAGAGCAGTGGGAAGGGGAAGATCCTGTCCTAGCTAAATTTCTAGTAGTTTTCGATCCCCAAAAGTATAAACATCAAGCAGCTGTGATCTATGCTAAAATTGAACTACTCACATCAATAAATATCACACTCTTGCTCCTGCTCCATCACTCTCTTGTTTTTCTACATCAGCTACCACTCGTGGTAATCCTCGTACATCTTGCGTTGGCAGATGGTTTGGGCTTTGGTTATGTCGTGGCACCATTTTTAGTATTTTATGATTTATTTCATTATTTTGTTGCTCTATTATTTGAAGATGAGGTATTCGCTTTAGATGGAAGGAGGCAGGGTCTTTTAGAGTTGGTTCAGTTGTTTCTGGAAGTGTTGGAGTATAGACATTTTTTATTACAGTTGTCGCAGTTTGAGCTATAAGTCGGTCTTTTGGCTGGCAAAAGTCTGTGCTTATTTGGCTTTGTTTTTCAGGAGCTCGGCTCTCCTCTCCTTAAGATTATTCAGCTTGGCTCTTTTGGCCTAAACAATATCCTAGACCTATTTTAGTTTATTCTAAAGCACACACTCCTGTGCGACCAAAGTCTCCTAAGCCTTGAGCTAATTCTTAAGATATTTTCTGTAAAGGTAGCTGTCTTCGCAGTCGTCACAGATTCTCCCAAACTTGTTATGC
>Ga0316217_10006990_pt1 | contig 10925 bp, 5 predicted proteins | sample 1anoAmetaG_FD_203633 | JGI IMG/M metagenome (GOLD analysis project Ga0316217, IMG submission 203633) | Freshwater microbial communities from Trout Bog Lake, Wisconsin, USA - 1anoA | ecosystem: Environmental > Aquatic > Freshwater > Lake > Hypolimnion/Profundal zone | place: USA: Wisconsin... | reverse complement strand
TACTTCCAAAAATTTATACCCGATAAGTACAATTTTTACAATCCACCTTCCAAAGCATCGATTGGAGCTGACTCTACCTCGCTTAGAAGATCTAGGACTAAAGTGATCAACATTTCCTAGACGGATGGCATTGAATTGAATAAGGAAGTGGCCACTTTGGGTCCGAAGTAGGCTAGGACAAATTTAGAAGCAGATTTGGTGTCGCAAATCAACAAAGAAAAAAACAAAAGTATGATGGTCAGATCGCGAATAAAAACGGTAGTAACCCAGAAGAATCTGTAAAGTATGGGTTGATACATAGAACAATTATATTGAATAAATGTGCCCAAAACTCATTAACTGACCTTTTATCACAGTTATTGATTTTTCTGGTGGCAAAACATGAATTCATTTGGTATGCACTGTTGGCATTATTTAGCAGATTGTAAAGCAAATAACATTAATGCTGATCATAATTCTCATAATTCTAAGTTCCTAGCAGTTGAAGTCCTAATTATCTAGTTTCGGGGGAATAGCCCAACCTCGAAAAGGGCAATTTGTTGACTGCTTAACTCTCTTCCAGTCTACGAGCTGTTTTATCTTCTCCACACAAATTACACCTCGCTTGGAGAGTTATCTTCCTTCTTCTTGTCGGTCGATTACAGCTTGAATTCGAAGCGGCTTTACTCCGTTGTGTGGCGAATGGAGCATGCGTCAGTCTCCCATCGGTTCTTTAGCGACTTGTTCTCCTCTTTTAGCCTTACGATTGACTCAGATAAGTCTTGGATGGTTTTTGTGTAGACGTCTGCTGATATTTGCCCCAGCAAGGCTTACTTGAGGTCACTTTTTAGCTGGTTGTTGCGCTACATCAGAATTCTTATCTTATCTTCAACCATTATTCTCTACTACAAAAATGACTGGCTGTGCAATAGAAGGCTATTCTCTCTCTAAAGTATTTATTTTTCATTGAACAGGTGCTAGTTTTCGATTTCCATCAAACTAAGCTTATTGCCCAACTCTTTTTGAATATCATCTCTCCTGTCTCCCTCCGAAAAGCTAGATTATTTATTTAACCTCATCTCTTTTTTCAATTGCTAAATCTCCTCATAAAGAGTGGCGATTTAGACTTCTTGTTCCTTGATTGCGTTCCTGGCCTCGTCTTTGGCAATAATGTAGTACTAGTTGTCATGTTTGAGTGCATTGATTGTAGCTTTTAGAGTCGATATTTCTTCTTGCCACTTTGACTTTTCTTCCTAGAGGTAAAAGATGTATTCGCTCATGTCTTTGCGCTCAGTTAGCCATTATTTTTTGCTTTACTAGCTCTACATCAGCTTTGATTCATATTTAGCTATTTTCTACTCCAGGGCGCATTTCTAATGGGCGAACTTCTTTGTAAATTTCTACAGTTATTACTCTTATATTACAATTTTACGTTTTTATTCAAATGGGGCGATCTATTTTTACTTAACAAATAGGCTATTCTACTTCTTCTGCTCCCTCTTGAGTTCCCACCAATTCTTTTCCGGCTTTTCGTTTGCTCTTTTCTAATTTTAGTCGTACTTCTCCTGCGAATTTTACAATTCCCTCATCGTTCTAGGATTAATAGAAATGCTGATGTTGACTTTTTTGTCCTAGAAACGAGCACTGGAGGATTTCTAAGTTTTTCTGCGGTCGAAATTGGCATTGACTGGGCTGATGTTGGCTAGAGACATGGTATTCTTATTGCTTTTATCTTTGTTAACAACTATCATTTGACCCAATTTGCTGATAGACTTGGTTTGATTCTGCGTTCTAAGGTTGTTATTGAGACTAACTTTTCTCTCCCGGTTGTCAGGCTTGTTCTAGTTGTTTTGGGTGGGTTTATTTTAGGTTTCGCAGAAAGTGTAGAGTTTGGTATTGATATCCTGCTAGGAGTTATTGGAAATGATATTGGTGGTATTGTTTCTGGTGCGTAGAGCGGGCTGGCTTTGCTTGTTGATGACCGTTGCCAGCGGATTTGCTTTCTTGATGAAGTTTGTGTTTCTGCTCATGTCGTTAATATCTGATAATCGTTAAAAGAGTATGTTTATGTTACCCAGAAAACAAATTTTTAAACACATAGAGAATAAATGGTCTATAAAAGATGGTTGCTGATTGGGAGTTATAACCAGCTACACCTATCGTTTTTCTTTTATTGGTTACTATTTCCACGAACATTCTTCTATTTATACTGTTACTTTGAATCTTCCCTTCACAGTCCATTAGAGTCGACAAGACAAGTTAAGATAGAAAGGAGATTTCGATTGAAGAATGGGCACAAATTTGTTAGGGTTTTAAATTTGGTCGGAATGTCATAGATATCTACAAATTAAATACTAAACTTGATTTCTTCTATCACACAAAATTAACATGACACCTGAAGAATACGCAAAGTTCAAAGAGTCTCTTAGGCTTACTCAAGAGAAAACTGCAAAAGTAACCATTATTCTATGTAGACTCTAGCCAGCATAGATTCCACTCTATTGGGGGTTCAATAGTCTTTGCAAAAGATAAAGTAAAACTAAGAAAATATTGAAAAATTCAAGGACGATTTCAACAAGGTCATCAACAAACTTGCTGAAAACTTTGCAGCTTCGATGGGAGCGACAACCAACCCGTACATCCCAAACTATCATAGAAACTCAAACTAAAGGTTCAAAGAACTTCCACACAAGGACGTAGTCAAAGCGATGCTCAACCACAAGTAAATTCTGATTATCACTGGTGCAGGAGTGTCAGCCCCCAGTGGTATTCCCACTTTCAGAGGCAAGAATGGACTCTATGATAAAAAATTCGAATGGGAGGGTAAGGAGTATGACCCACAGGAGTTTATCACCAAGGAGTTCTATGATAAGCATCCTGAAGCGATTTGGGAGTGGGTTTAGGAAATTTATAAAATGGCGATAAATCTGAAACCGAACAAACTTCATGAACTTGTTGACAAACTGGCCAAAGTTTTGAATGCCAGAGGCAAAAAGGTTACCATTGTTACGCAGAACATTGATGATTTTCACATTAAGCCAACCAAAGAGGAATACAAATATTACGCAGTCCACGGCAACGTAAAGTAGGTGAGATGCAATAACAACCATGTATTCCCGTTCAAGCAGTTCAGGAACGAAATAATATAGCTGAAAAAAGTAGCAAGATGTCCGAAATGTTCAGAATCCTTGAGACCACATGTTCTGTTTTTCGACTAAACTTATGGTCCTCTATATGGTGGAGAAGTCAAAGAGAAGGAATTCCCGTTTGTAATCGTTATAGGAACATCTCTATCAACTGGGCTGTGCAGGAAACTAACTTTTAAGGGGAAAGAAATTGTCGAAATAAATCCCAACCCTGTGCTATAAGTAGGAAAAATTTATCGTTTCAAGCAAGATACAGCTGAAACTTTGACCAAGCTGCTGAAGGAGATGGGCTAGATTAAATGATATTTAATCATTTTTGAACGAAAATAACTAATAACTAGCAAAATAAAGCTGGCAAGCAGTTGGGTCTTAGAATTGAATTTTAAGATCTTTGCTCGTCTTTTGTCTTCGAGGATTTATTAATGTATGAGTTTATTTTTTTTCAAGATAAAATAATCGAATCATAAATCTCTTTATCCTTCATGGTTTGAACTTATAGCTTTGCTGCACTTCAAGATTTTCTAGCATTATGGCTTATTCTGATAGCATTTAGGTGAATTATTGTTTGAGATAACATTTTGAACTTATCTTCAAAACTGTTTCTGCGTAGTAAGAAAGGAAATCAAAAAAAAGATCATTTGTAGCATAGTGATTGCTATTTCCGTTTTGTAGAGGTATTTTTAATACTTTTAAAGAATTCCCATCTGAAATATGCTGAAGAAACTCCATATTTCTGGAAAGATTGATCATACTTTTCAAAGTTTGTATCTTGTTACTAGAGAAGCTAATAAGAATGATTCTGCAGGTGATGATGATGAGTTCTTCATAGAAAAGCAAAGGAGAAGCGTCAAAGATCCATTGTAGAAACTGCCGTAGAGACTCATTTTACTACAGAATGTTCAATAGCCTAGCGACTTCATTTTACTTTTAGTTAGTGTGAACTCTAAGAATGTAGTCCTCAACTTCTTCAGTTTAAGGGGATTCATCTATTTAATTGCAGCTTTGAAAAATGTGGGGATGTTCCTTCGACAGTGAATCGTATAGCTTATTCATTTTTTACAAAAGGTTTTATTTGATCTCTTAAATATTAAGGATCTCACTTTAGTTAGGCATATTCTGTTGTGACGTGCTTGCATTAGATTCACTTTGCAATTAATAAGCAAGTCGATCTTCGCTAATCCTTTAGCCCAAACGAATTTCTGAAGAAAACTAGTTTTATTATCGTTTTAAGGCAAAACCACTGATAAGGTCCTATTTGAGGTTCCTCTAGATGCAATTTTCAGGCTAAGTGTGCTTCTCTTACCAGAATTTGTATTAACTCATTTAAACTTTAAGTTTATCTATTATATACAGGTTCAAAAAGAAAAAGAATTTATCACTAAGGAATTTATTAAAATTAGCGCTTGCCTTTATGCTTGCGAAGCTCATGAAAAGGCATATATCGATACTAGATCTATTGATTTAGGAGGGTAGTGTGAGATTTTGTTAATCTTTCCAAACAGAATTTTCATTTTCTAGGCCAGATCGTTTGTTTCATGAAAAAATCAAACGGAGTCTTTTTTTTTGTCGCCAATTATGAGCATTTAACTCTTTAAATAAGCTAATTTAGTAGGGCAGGACATATTAAGGAATGGTTTTCAGGTTTTGAAAAAAGTTTACGAATTGATACCTTTATTAAATCAAGATTAGCGGAGAATTCGTTTTAACTTGAAAAGTTGTTTGAGGCTATTCAATAGTTCTTTAAAGAATGGGACTAGTTTTTCAAATTAAACCTAAGTTTTATATAGTGTTTGTTAAATAACAGTAGAAATAATATCTCATAGCAAAACGTTTTCATCACAATTTAAGTCTGCTTCCTTGTTTTCTTGACGTCATAAGCTGAAAAGTACAAAAATATTCTGCAATGATTTATAAATTTCGATAAGCATCAATCTTTAAATAAAGGCGATGGATGGATCATAGAACTCTTCTCCTGTCAACTTTTCTTTGGATGAACTTGTTGAACTTTTCCCAGGTCACAGTCTCAGCTCCGTATCCGCCAACAGAGTGGATGATCTCCACTAGCTGTTACTCAGTGTAGCCGTACTTCAACTGCTCGTTAATGTACTTCAAGTCGTTGATGTCGAGTTCGCCTTTTCCTTGCACGTCCAACAAGGTGAAGTTGGCTCTTCTTCCCTCTTCGTTGAAGGGGCTTCCCTGAATTAAAACAACTTTACGATTCTTGCGGTGATCTACTTGAGGAATTGCTCAAAGTCAAGAGGGGCTCCGTGGGTGGAGTCATGGATTTCTGAGAGGAGTCTGAAGACAAACTCGTATTTGGAGTCAAGGCCCAGAGTGCTGGCAGTCAAAAGAACGTCTCTAATATCAGCCCTCCTCTGTCTGGGATCAGCATAGAGCGAGAAAAGAGCGTGGAGCTCAGTGATGTGTTCTGGGGAGAAAACTGGGTTTTTGGAGGCGACGTCTTTGCCGAGGACAGTTTTGAGCTCTTTGTCTTGGATCTCTTTCTTGGACATTATAGATATTTCCAATACAATAAATTATAAGTCAATAAATAGCTCATAATTAATAGTTGACTTGTATATTCAACTGCTTCTTTATTATGGTGGAATAGGTGATCTGGCAAAGAACAATTTCGGCTGCTGATATTGTAAATACGGTTGATGGTTCGATGCTACTTTAATGAACTTCTGGGAATAAGATATTTAGGCAGTTAAAAATCCAAATACAATAGAATATTGCATGCTGCTATCAGCTCTAAAAAGTTAGCTACAATTAATAAAAATATCGTCTCTGGATTCCAATCAGGCAACTCTTTGTGATTAGCCTTTTATTGTCAAGTTAGATAATTTACATCAGACAAAGGTTTCCTAACTATGGTTTTTTATGGAAAAGGGAGTTCTAAATTTCATTTTTTGGATGTTCTGATTTGTTTTGATTATAATTTTTATTAAGATCGCTCATGAGCATGCAAAGGCCGTCCCAATACGGAAGGGGTAGGGGAAGTTACAGAGACATAGCCGACAAAGCTCAGACGCCGGAAAAGGGAGGACAGAAATCGAGCATCAGGATGAAGAAAAATATCAACTTTGATCCCAAGGAGTACATGGTTGCCGAATGCTCAGTCCGCGACATCTAAATTTTCAAGCAGGTCTTCGATTTTCTAGACGACGATTATGACGGCATGCTCACGCCCATGGATCTTCGTAAAGCGATAAAAGACTTTGGAGGGTACAACCCTGGAAGACCATTCGTCTACGTCGCGATGTCAGTGTTCGACGCTGATGATGGTGGTGAGATAACTTTCAAGTAGTTCGTGAAGCTGATGACCTACCGACCTTGTGAATCTGACACTGACGACGATATTGAGCGTATTTTCCAGAACTTCGACGAAGAGGGCAAAGGCTACATTTCAGAGAAAGATTTAATCGACGCTGCGGAAGAACTGCACGAAGAGGTGACTCCTGCTGAAATCAAGTAGATGATCCATCATTGCGACCCTGATGGAGAGGGAAAGATCAGTCTGGAGGCTTTCATTGCATTCAACAAAAGAAAGAACTTTGATTGAATACATTTATCTGAAGGGCATATTTGCAACACAACAACTCCATATTTGACAAGACCAACTATTTGGAGAATGCATACCTTTTTGAAGCATAAATAGCATTCATAGAGTGATTCATTCAACCCTGCACAGTCTTTGTAACGATATGTGTGAGATCAGGCAGCAGCTTATGATTAACTCCATTTTTAAGTCCAAAATATTCAACCTTATCAGCAATCAATAAATAATAAATAGCAAATATCGAGGTAATTGCGTGCATTCATTGACTAAGGCTGATTTCGCGCCCAGCCGGTTTCCAGAATATTAAAGTAACTGAATAAATATTATAGAAACTTATGTCATTTGCCAGATAGCAGCGCAAAATCAACTAGCAACTGGTATTCAACCCTCCTCCTGGCTATTACGAACACCACCCCGACCAGGAACCCACAAAAACCATCACTTTTCCACACCAAGATAGATTTAGCAATAAGACCAATAGCAACCTTCCTGGCCCTGGCGCCTACTTCAATCATCAAAAGTAAGCAGTTCGCAAACGTATCTGCAAGCTAATAAAGGTCTCATCGATTAGTCCCAAAAAAGAGAAGCGGATAGTTCGGATGCGAACCCAGCCAACAATATCAAAATTAGTTCGATTCCTTCGATTCCAAAAAAATCAGCGACAAGAGTTTACTAGTAGCTGGCTCCAGGAATACTAATACTCCACGAATAATAGTATGAGAATGCGTCAGTTGGCCCTGGTTCCTACAACATCACCAACAAGTTAGTGCGTCCAAAGCCGATAGTTCACAAAATTGCGCCTGAGCACAAGAAAAGAGTGATCTAGGAGGAGAACATTGAGGTCAACGTGCCTACTGTTGGTATCGCATCAAATATGTAGCTTAGTAGATTAGAAACGTGAGGAGGCAGATGTACAAGCAGAATCTTATCAAGTCGTCTACCATCAACAAAACAGAAATAAATCCTGCTGATTTGTGCTTGGAGGTCATCATCTTGAGGGAAAAACTACTGCGTTCGGATTAAAACCCGCCGCCCGGCTATTACCACAACTAGAATAGTTCAGCCTTCAAAATAAACGATTAGCTGAGAACGTAGAATCAGTTTCTAGGGAGCAGATCGAAGCGATTCCTTCACGATACTACGGACATCTTAGATTAAATAGGGCCTGGAAGCTACAAAGTGTAGGAGCAAATCAATTTGAAAGGAGGGTTCATTCCCAAATAAAGCAGGAAATTACACTCGCTCAGTGAAGATAAGCCTGGTCCTGGAGCTTATCTCGCTTAAAAAGAGAGACAAAGAGAGTAAATGAAAGGTAACTACCCCCCTATCTTCGGATCTGGCTGTACTCGCTTTCCATCTGCACCCAAAACTATTCAAACCGTAATAGGCTTAATACTTAGACTGCTTCTCCAGGTCCCGGTTCGTATCAGATTGACAAAAAGCGAGGCAAGAAGCAAAGATACATAAAAATAAAAAAATAGCTGCTGGAGCCTTAGAAAAACGAAAACCACCCCTAGCCAGTTCTTGGCATTCAAAATGATTTATCTAGGATTAGCAACATTATTCCAGGCAAAGAAAGGAAGCTTTACCAGTATACTAAAAGTAAGAGTATGTCAAGATAGATTCTTCGAACTTTGCTTCAAAGGTTTAGCGCTTTTAGTCCTATAGGACTTTTCAGGACGCAGTGGGACCCGGAAATTATGGCCATCAAGATGGATTCCACCCCAGAAGCTTTAATAAGAAGGTCTAGAGCTATGTGGGTAATAGGGTTGTCCGCTTTGACCAAACTTAGATACGTCCCAGGATAGGCCCCGGCACTTATAATCCTGCCTACTAGACAGTCAAGGAAAAGAAAATCGTAAATGTTTTGATGTGAACAATAATAATTAAGCCTTCATATTGTATTATCTGCTTGATTTTAGTTGTAAGCAACAAAGTTCACTGAATCAACTTTTTAGGCTACTTTTCTCTCCTGATGAGCTTTCTGAGTTTGCGAGTTAGCTAAATTTGGTCCAACTATTTTTCGAAGTATTCCCCGGATAACCTCAGCAACTAGTTATTTTCGGCCAGCAATAGTTTCTGGTACAAATCAAACTATTTCTAGGTGATCAGCCCTTTTAGCTACAGCTACTGGAACAGGTTCAGCACCTGCTCTTGTTCTACTGACAGCAGATGCTAACTTGACACTTTCTCAATTCTGTTACTACCCTTCCTCACGAATATCGGGATCTACTGCTTGGAGGACTATGAGACTATGCTTAGGATTCTTGCCTATTCCCTCCTCTTTATTATGTAATCTCTTATCTGATCTACAAGCTCGCTCCTGTCGATGGTTTCTCCGGTGAAAAATCTATCGACGAAATAATGAGGTCTTTACAGCAGCAAAGTTTTCTTCTTGTAAAACTATATGTCTGATAAGATGCCCTCTTGGTGCAGCTATTAGAAAGAGTTTAGAATCATCGACTGCTTTGTTTAGAGGTCAATAATTTACTCTTGCTCAGTGTTCATATGCGAGTTCATTATTTTTCTCAAGTAATTTTTTACTCCCACGTAGAATTGGGCTAAGTTATCGCCGATCTAGCACTAAATCATTAGTGTTTGATTGAACCAAATTTGAAGTGACCTTTGCTAAGATCTGACCAAATAATACTGAAAAGGGATTACTTAAGTGGAGTCATTGGCATAAAGAGTTAAGATCACAACCAGTCCAAGAGGCAAAAACTCTTTGAACTTTGGTAGATCGTTGATTTAGCCGAGGCAGTTCGAAAGTACAATCCCTTTTGAAAATTAATTCAGTGTGCTTCTTCTTGTACCGAAGGACATATTATCTATCGCATCCTTGGATGTTACTAAGCTAAGTTTATGCTTGCTAAGGGTCTTTATATTCTAGGCAGCATAAACTAAGTCATAAAATTTGCCACCAGAGTCTGCGACTCCCAAAATCTACTGCTTGATCTTAAATGTGGTTTTCAACAGTTTGGAAAGTTCGTGTGGAGATTGGCACTAGGCAATGGTGAGTTCTTTCAGTTCCTAGCGGTAGCTCAAAGTTAGTTTGCTCATTTAAATGTTTAGCTACTAAGTTATATAAATGTATCAATGGTTTGCTAACCTCCAGCCTGAAAATTCCGAAAAGAGGGCGTAGTCTGCTGGGCCTGGGTTCAAAGATGTGTAAGACGAGCTTGTAAATATTGTTTATCGAAAGCTTTTGCTAGCCTACTTCTTCTTTTTTATTCTCTTGGGCTTTACCTTGTTGGTTTAGCCGGTCTCAGTCTATTTTTTATTCGCTACTAACTAGCTTTACAGCAGCTTAGTTTGAAACCTGTTGACTTTTTCCACTATTAGATTTTTTTATGTTCTCAAATGTTTCATCCGATATTTCTAGTGCCTCTCTTTTTACTTCTCCTCATTTTTCTTAAAGAATTAGATATGTTTCAGCTAATACTTAGGTCCCGGTGAATCCTGCCCGCGGATGTTTAAAAACTAGCTGAGATTTCTGTTGGACCTGTGGAAAGTGGAGGTTTTATTGAATGACTTTTTGGTCAATTTTCCAGATTCATAAAAAGAAGGTCCTGGTAGCATTTCTTTGGAGGATGAACGGCTTAGCTTAACTCCCATTGTATCACCTTTGTGATTGATTTTACATATTTAATCTTGGTAAGTCACCTTATAATCGAGAGGCGAAGGATTGCTTCCGAGTTCTTTTTATAGAGGAAAGTAGAAAATTCTATTGGCCCTTGGGATAGTTGGGAAAACTATCGGCTTTTTCACAGACTCAGAATGTGCTTCAGTGTGGGCCCGGGCAAAGAAATGCGGAGGAATGTGCTATTTGGGGAAGCGATTGGCTTTAGCAAAGCTGCTGAGCCGTTTGGAAGGAGATTTATTAAGAAGGCATCGGTTGATGCTTGCAGCAGAGTTGCTTTGATATTTTAGTTATCTTAATGAACTGCTCATTGTTATATTTATTAAGGATTAATGGGCTAACCTTTACACAACAATCTAAGGAATGATCATACGAATTCGATAACTAATAATTCATCAAGCTAGATGTTCGAATAGTTGGGTTCTTACTCATTTCTATAAACATTCCCTTTATTTAGCCTGGCCGAATAACTCGTTTCGAACTGATTGTTTGTCTTTTGCTTCATGAGGCAGGAAAGCTATACTAGACTTAAAGATAAGCTTGAGAAATAACTATCTAGTCGACTCTATTGCGAAAGCTCATTCTTCTCGACAAAGGT
>Ga0316217_10006988_pt1 | contig 10928 bp, 9 predicted proteins | sample 1anoAmetaG_FD_203633 | JGI IMG/M metagenome (GOLD analysis project Ga0316217, IMG submission 203633) | Freshwater microbial communities from Trout Bog Lake, Wisconsin, USA - 1anoA | ecosystem: Environmental > Aquatic > Freshwater > Lake > Hypolimnion/Profundal zone | place: USA: Wisconsin... | reverse complement strand
GTCACGGTGGGCGCACCCACGGTCACCTTGCCTTCGTTGTTGACGAGCAACACCCGGTCAAACGTGACCGGCTTGCCCGCCTCGGTTTCGAGACGTTCGATTTCCAGCGTGTCGCCGGCGGCGACGCGATACTGTTTGCTACCTGTTTCTAAAACGGCGTACATAAAATTATCCCGCAAAGGGTTGGCTATTAAACCAGATTTTTGCAATCTGTCAACGCCTTTGTTTTTGGTTTTAGCGCGGCTTGATGTAAACCGCCGGCCGGACCAGCTTCAAGGTGTGTTTCACCCCGCTGAGGCTTTCCGAATGGCCCACCATCAGATACCCCTCGGCGATCAGTTTTTCGCTTAAGAGCCGCACCAGCGTTTCCTGGGTGGGCCGGTCGAAATAAATCATGACGTTGCGGCACAAAATCAGGTCAAAGGGGTGGGAGAACGGATACCCCCCCTCCAGCAGATTGAGATGCTGAAAATTCACCCGCTTTCGGAGATTGTCCTTCACCCGCAAATGTCCGGCCCATTGTTGCTGGCCGCGCTGAAAATGCCGGCTCAGCACGTCGGGCGTCACGCTGGCCAGCTTCTCGGTTTCGTAAATGCCGCGCTGGGCGATTTCCAAAACCCGCGTTGAAATGTCCGTGGCCTCGATGTGCCAGCGGCCCGCCTCGGCCGGCGCAAAGTGTTCCGCCAGATGGATGGCCACCGAATAGGCCTCCTCGCCGGTGGAACTGGCGGCGCTCCAGATGCGGACCGGCTCCAGCCGGCGGTTGTCCGCCTGCCATTTGGGGATCAGCACTTCGCGCAGGAAATCGAAATGTTTCGTTTCGCGGAAAAAGTGGGTGTGATTCGTGGAAATGCGGTCAATCAGGAATTGGAGTTCCTCGCCGCCCCGGGGCGAACGCAGGAGGTCGCAGTAGGTCCCGTAGTCGGTCATGCCGTAATGGCGCAGCCGTTTGGCCAGCCGGGAGGTGACCAGCACCCGTTTGTCCGGCCCCAGATGGATCCGGCTCTGCTCGTAAACCAAACGGCAGAGAAAACCGTAGTCCTCGTCGGTCAACGCCGCGTTGGCAAAGCCGGCGAGAATATTGTTTTCATTGGGGCTGGGGTTCATGGTCAGGGGCGTCCAGAAACCGGGCGTCGGTCTGGCGCTGGGTGGGGGGGCGGGGCGGGCATGGGCTTAATCAATCAGTTGTTTCACGCTCGTCAGCAGTTGATCCGCGGTGAAGGGCTTGTTTAAAATCAGGTTCGCGCCGGCCGCTTTGGCCTCGATAATCCGGTTTTCCTCGCCCAAGCCGGTGATGATGATGCTGCGGAGGTCTGGCTCAATCACATGCAGCCCGCGCAACATGCCCGGGCCGTCCAATTGCGGCATCATCAGATCGCTCACCACCAGCCGGATGTTTTTACGATGCTGCTCGAAGAGCTTGGCGCCTTCGCGGCCATCGGCCGCCGTGATGGTCCGGTACCCATTGCGGCTCAGGATGGCGCTGGCCAGCTTGCGCACCGACGGTTCATCGTCCACGACCAAGATCAATTCCCCCTTGCCCGCGCCCTGCACGGAGAGGCCGCCGATCCGCTCGCCTTCGGGATTGCCGGGGGCGGCGGGGATATAAACAAAGAAGGTGGCGCCGGCACCCAGCTTGGTTTCCAAATGCACGAAGCCGCCGTGGTTTTCGGCGATGCCCAAAACAGTCGGCAGGCCCAGGCCGGTGCCCTGGCCCAACGGTTTGGTGGTGAAGAACGGATCGAATATTTTGTCCACCAGTTCGGGGGGGATGCCCGTGCCGGTGTCCGTGACCGAAATCACCACGTACTGGCCGGGTTTGGCTTTGGGGTGGATCGCGGCCCCCGCCGCGTCGAGTTCTTTCTTGTCCAACCCGATGGTGAGCATGCCGCCCTGGGGCATGGCGTCGCGCGCATTGACGCAGAGATTCATCAGCACCTGCTGGATTTGCGTGACATCCCCCAGCAACACGCACGGCTGCCGGGAAATTCGGGTGTTGATCTCGATGGAGCGCGGAAAGGTCTCATTGGCGATGCGCTGCATCTCCTGGATCAGATGTTTGGGATTGAGCAGGATGCGATCGCCCTCGACTCCCCGCGCAAACATGAGCACCTGCCGGATGATGTCGGCGCCGCGCCGGGAACACGTTTCCAACGTCTGGAAGCAGGCCTTCATGCCGTCATCCTCGGTGTTGTCCTTGATGAATTGCACGGCCATCATGATGGGGGCCAGCACGTTGTTTAAATCATGCGCCAGGCCGCTGGCCAGCGTGCCGATGCTTTCCAGCCGCTGCCCGCGGAGCAGTTGGGCTTCGAGCTTCTTTTTCTCGGTGATGTCGCGGTTGACCACCAGAATGGCCTTGGGCTTGCCATCCAGTTCCCGCACGAGGGTCCAGCGGCTCTGCACGACCAAGTCCCGTCCGGTCCGCGACTTCTGTTTGATTTCGCCCGCCCATTCGTCGTGATGCTGCACGGTGTCCAGCGCTTGGGCGTGGTCGAACGCCGTGTCCGCCGGCATGATTTCATTGGACGTGCGCCCGATCGCCTCGACAGGGGTCCAGCCATAGAGCCGGTGCGCGCCTTCGTTCCAATAGACGATCCGATCGGTGAAATCACGCACATAGATGGCGTCGCCGGTGATATCCAGCAGCGCCGCCTGCGCGCGGATTTGTTCATCGGCCCGGACATTTTTGGTGATGTCCTCCAGGCACATCAACACGCGCACGGTATGGCCCAGTTGGATGCGTTCCGTCGAGATGAGCAACACCACCTCTTCCGGCAGGCCGTTGCGGACGATGGTCTTGTGCATCTTGATCTGCCGCTGACTTTTGCCCGTGGTCAGGGTGTCCGTCAGCACCTGGCGCAGGGTGCAACCCAGACAAGCCTCCTCTTTGCCGCAGATCTGGTCGTTTTGGGCCACCGACTGGCAATGGAAAAATTCGCCCACCCGCACGGGCTGGTGATAGGCCCCGGTCCAACCGGCAAATTCGGTGGCCGCCAGGTTGGCCCGCACGATTTGGAGTTGCTCGTCGAACAGGCAGAGCACGCTGGGGACGCGATCATAGACGGTGGACAACTCCGCTTCGCTGCGGCTGACGGCCTCGCGGGCCTGCAACCGGTCAAACAATGTGGAGAGATAGTTGGCCAGGCTGCCGGCCGCCTTGACCACCCGCGGTTCCACGGAAATGCGGTCCCGGTGGGACAGACTCAAGGTGCCCACCACCAGGCCATCCGACTTGATCGGCACGCAAACAAAGGTCTGCACGCCCAGTAGCCGCAAAATCGGCGCGGCATATTCGCGCCGGCCGGTCACGTCATTTTCCACCAACGGCTCGCCCGTGTGCGCCACCTGGCCCGAAAGGGACACGTCCATCGGCATTTCAAAGGGCGAAGGCATTTCATGCAGGGGAATGCCATAAGCCCCCCGGTAGATCATCACCGCCCGGTCAAAGTCGCACAACTCGATGGCCACCATCGGGAAATCCGTCATGCTGCTGGTCTCGCGCGCGATCGTGTCAAAGATGGATTGGGAGGATTGGCCCGAGAGCATGACCTCGGAAATCCGGTGAAAGGCGGTCAATTCGCGGTTTTGCCAGAACAACTCCTGCTCGGCCCGCCGGGACTTGTTGGCATCCACGAGCACAAAGGTGCCCTCGGCTTCGTCCTGTTCCGACGCGGTGGTGGTCAGGGTCGCCTCGATCACCGACCCATCCTTGCACCGCAGCCGGGTGTGGCAGGCGGCCGCGCCATGGGTGGCGATATCCGCATACAAGGTTTCCCCCACGTGGTGGGCCTCCGCTTCGTTGGCATAGAACCGGGTGGTGGGCTGCCCCACCAGTTCCTCCGGGGTGTAGCCCACCAATTCGCACAACCGCGCATTGACGGCCACAATCCGCCGTCCGCGCACGCGGAGGATGCCGATGGGCAGCGCCTGAAAAACAGCGGCGGGGCCGGCGGGAGCCGGCCGCGTAACACCTGCGCTTAAGGTTGTATTCATCAACGACGAACTAGATTCCTCATCGGTTTGCGGGCTTAGGATCCGCCGGCAGGCCGCCATGTTTGCAGGCCGCCGTCGCGCCCCCACTCTGTCCTCGCCCTGGAATGGGCGAATCCGGCCGAAAACTGACTGCAATCGTCCATCTCTATGTCGGCGGGCGGGCGGCAGACTTGAGCCGCAGATGATAAAAGTTTCGAATGCGGCAAAACTTTCCTCAAGTCCTGCGCCTGCCTGCCGATAAGACGGCGGGTCAAATGCGTTTGGCTGCACCTGCCGACACGTCGGCATTGTGGATGATTGTCGCAAATGAAATTTAACTCGAAGCTCCGTGACCGGAAACATTTATCATGCTCTCAAACGGCTTTGTGAAGCGTCTGGCCGGAGACGCCCATTAATTTATGCTACCGACCGGCAAATGGGTAATTGCACCCCCACGCAAAACACTGGTGGTGGGCGTGGCGGACATGGTGGTCAGCAACGACAGCAGTGCCGAGATCGTGACTTATTCGCTGGGGTCCTGCCTTGGCATTACCATTTACGATTCCGTCAAGAAGATCGGCGGACTGCTCCATATTATGCTACCCAATTCCAATATTGACGTCGTCAAGGCCGCCAGCGCGCCGTTTATGTTCGTGGACACGGGCGTGCCCCGGTTGTTCCATGCCGCCTATCACCTGGGCGCTGAGCGCAGTCGGCTGGTCGTCAAGGTGGCCGGCGGCGCCCAGTTGCTTGATCAGCAGGGGATCTTCAACATCGGCATCCGCAACTTTGATGCCTTGCAACAATTGCTGTCGCAAAACGGCCTCAAAGCCCATGCCACCGACATCGGCGGCCTGTCCTCGCGCACCGTCCGTCTGGACTTGACCAGTGGCAGCGTGACCGTCAAAACGCCCGGCGCCAACCCCTACCCGTTATGACCGCTCCAGAAATCATCAACAAGGTTAAAAACCTGCCGCCCATCTCGCAGGCGGCGCTCAAATTGGTTAACCTGCTCGAACAAGCTGCCATTTCCAATGACGAAATCGTGCAGGTGATCAAGTGTGACAACGTGCTCACCGCCAAGCTGCTGCGCGCCTGCAATTCGCCGTACTTTGGCTTGGATGAACCGGTGGCCTCCGTGGACCAGGCGGTCTTGATGCTCGGACACCAACAAATCCTGCATATTGTGCTGACGCTGGCCTTCGGCAGCGCCATGGTCGTGCCGCTGCCGGGCTATGCGGTGGAAGCCAACGAACTGTGGCGCCATTCGCTGCTCACCGCCACGGCCGCCGAAATTGTGGCCGCCGACGCCGGCGACCTGAACGTGGATTTACCCGTGGCCTTCACCGTGGGCCTGTTGCACGACATTGGCAAACTGGCCTTAAGCCAGGCCATCACGCCCGAGGTTCAAGGCGAAATCCGCCAGTGCATCGAGCAGCAGGGTTGCGCCCGCACCGAGGCCGAGACCAGGATTCTGGGGACCGACCATGCCGAGGTGGGCGCCTGTCTGCTGAAGAGCTGGAACCTGCCGGAGGAAATTCTCGAAGCGGTGGCCAACCATCATCATCCGGTGTGCCACCCCCGTCCGCGGTTGTCGGTGATCGCCCACATGGCCAACTGCCTGGCGCACCTGGCTGGTTCGGCGCCCGGCTGGGATGCCTTCGCGGTGCGCGTGGACCCGCAGGCTGTGGCCGCCTTGGAGCTGGACCAGATGCGTCTGGAGGGTTTGGTGGTGGAAGTCCGCAGCGCCTTCGAACGTGTGGACCAATTTATGAACATGGCCTGATGAACCCGGCATGCCTATGACTAAGAAAATCCGAGTGCTGGTCGTGGACGACTCCGCCGTCGTCCGCCACATGATTTCCGAGGCGCTGTCACTGGACCCGGAAATCGAGGTGGTCGGCGCGGCGTGCGACCCCTATGTGGCGCGGGACATGATTTTACAGCACGAGCCGGATGTGCTGACGCTGGATATCGAGATGCCGCGGATGGATGGGCTGACGTTCCTGAAGATATTGCAGGAGCATCGGCCGATGCCCGTGGTGGTGGTCAGTTCGCTGACGGTGGCTGGTTCCAAGCTCGCCATGCGGGCGATGGAGCTGGGCGCGGTGGACGTGGTGGCCAAACAGAGCTCGGCCTGGAACATCGGCAGCTTGCGGGACCATCTGGCGTATCGGGTGAAGGGCGCGGCGCGCGCGCGGCTCTCGCTGTTGCATCCCAACGCGCCCGCCGGCAGCCCGACGGAGAGCACGGCGGGCATCCGGTTCTCGCCGCGCCAATTGCTGGTCATGGGCGCCTCCACCGGCGGCACCGAAGCCATCAAGGATGTGTTGTCGCGCCTGCCGGCCGAACTGCCCGGGATTTGCATCGTCCAGCACATTCCGCCGGTGTTTTCCAAAACGTTTGCGGAGCGGCTTAACGAATGTTGCGCCCTCGAGGTGCGCGAGGCCGAGCAGGGCGACGAAGTGCGGCCCGGCACGGCCTTGATTGCGCCCGGGGATTTTCACATGGTGGTGGAGGGCGCCGCCGGCGGCTATCGCATCCGGCTGCGGCAGGATCCGCCGATTCATTTTACGCGGCCGGCGGTGGACATGCTGTTCAACTCCGCCGCGCAGTGCGCCGGGAGCCACGCGGTGGGCGTGCTGCTCACAGGCATGGGCCGCGACGGCGCTCAAGGCATGCAGCAATTGAAGGCCGCCGGCGCCCTCACGCTGGCGCAGAATGAAGCCACCTGCGTGGTCTATGGCATGCCGCGCGCCGCCGTGGAACTCGGCGTGGTGGACCGCGTCCTGCCGCTGGATCACATGCCGCACGCCATCATCCATGCCTTGCGGGAGCGCGCCCCGCAGGCCCACGCCCTTGCCCATCATTAATCTATGAGTCAGACCATTCAAATTCCGAATATTTGCGAATTCATGAATCGCCACTTGGTGGACGTGTTTGAAACGATGTTGTCCATGAAAGCCGTGCCCGTGGCCGATGCGGGTGCGCCGCAGTTCAACGAACGCGTGACCGGCTGCGTGGCGTTCGCCGGGGACCACATCAACGGCGCGGTTTATTTGCACCTGGCCACGCCTTTCGCCGGCCAGGTGGCCGCCGCCATGCTGGGCCTGGCCCCCGAGGACCTGGGCGAGGCCGAGGTCAATGACGTGGTGGGCGAAGCCACCAACATGCTCACCGGCGGACTTAAGTCCTGGCTGTGCGATTCGGGCGCCGAGTGCGCCGTCAGCACGCCCGCCATCATTCGCGGCTCCGCCTTTGTCATCGAACCGGTGCCCGAGGTGGATCGCGAATGGCTGATATTCGATTGCAATTCCAACCGCATTGTGGTTGAAATTCATGTCAAAGTTGCCTAACCTGAAACTGGAATTGATTTATGGCCACAAAAATACTCAGCGTAGATGACAGCCGGACCATCCGGCTGATTGTCGGCAAGGCCTTCAAGCCCTACGACGTGGCGCTGGTGGAAGCGTCCAATGGCGAGGAAGGCCTGACCGTGGCCGCCCGCGAAAAACCGGATTTGATCATTCTGGATGTGACCATGCCCGTCATGGACGGCGTGACCATGCTCACCAAACTGAAGGAGGACCCCGCGTTGAAGGGCATTCCGGTCATCATGCTCACGGCCGAATCCGGTCGCGAAAACGTGCTGCAAATCGCCCGGCTCGGCGTTCGGGATTATCTCGTCAAGCCGTTCAAGGAAGATCAGCTCATCGAGAAGGCCGGCCGGTGTGTCACCCTTCAAAAACGGCCCGTCGTGGCTCCTGCTTGATGCAACCCAACCCGGATATTCTTCAATACAAGGAGTATGCCCGCCGGTACGGCATCGCCGCCACCCCGGAAAGCGTTTCCCGCCTGACCCAGTTGGTCGCCCGCCAGGATTCCTGCGTGGACGAAATCGTCCGCGTGATCGAAAAGGATCCCGCCTTGACCGCCCGGTTGCTGCGCGTGGCCAACCCGCGCGCCGTGGACGAATCGGAATACACCATCGGCACGGTGGACGAGGCGCTGATGCGCAATGGCATTGGCTGCGCCCTGTTGCTGGCCATGGGCACGCCCCTGTCCCTCGCGCTGGTCAAGACCTTTCAGACCATGCTCTCCCTGAAGCTCGAACCGGTGGACGTGCATGAGTTGGACAGCCTCGAGGGGGAGCACATGCGCTGCGCCATCGGCTTTGCCGGCAAGGTGACCGGCCATGTCTATCTGCGCATGAGTCCGGCCACCGCCCAGGCGATCGCCGCCCGCATCCTCGGGCTGGATCCCGCCGACTTTGGGCCGGACGAAATCCGCGACGCCGCCGGCGAATTGCTCAACATCATGACCGGCAATTTCAAGTCCAACTTGTGCGACGCCGGCTTGGACTGCAAATTGGAGCCGCCCAAGGTGGGCATGACCGAAGATCTGGTCACCCCCATCGAACCCGGGAGCGGTTTGGAGCGTCTGGCCTTCCGCGCCGACCACATCCAGATTTTCGTGGAAGTCACCGCCAATCCGTGGAGTGACTGAGGGCGGGGTGGAAGCCAAAAATCCGACCGGTACTGGGAAAGCCCATAACTCGGGAGTATGCGTGGCGATGAAACGCATATGCCGACTGAAAGCGGGTTGCGCGGTGGTGCCGGCGCGCGGCTGAAAGCCAGCCGCAGCAACCTTCGCCATTCAATGGGCTTGAGTTAATTCGCCTGATGCTATAAACTTTTCCCATATCGTTCCATGAATATAGAAAGCCTTAAAGTGTTTTGCGATTTGGTGGAGACCGAAAGTTTCACCAAGGCCGCACAAATCAACAACGTCACCCAGTCCGCCGTCAGCCAGCAGATCACGATGCTCGAACGCGTCTTCAAATCGCTGCTGGTCGAGCGCAGTAAAAAGCAGTTCCGCCTCACGCGCGAAGGCCAGGTGCTCTACGATTACAGCAAGCAGATCATTCAAACCCATCAATCGCTCTTCCATAAGCTGGAGGAACTGAAGGACATTATTTCCGGCACGATCCGCGTCGCCACCATTTATTCCATTGGCCTGCATGATTTGCCGCCGTACATCAAGCAGTTCATGCAGAGTTTTCCCACGGTCAAGGTGGATGTGGAGTATCGCCGCTCCAACCAGGTGTACGAGGATGTGCATAGCAACATCGTGGATTTGGGCCTGGTGGCCTACCCGGTCAAGGATGCCAAGCTGGAAATTTTGCCCCTGCGCAAGGAGCCGCTGGTCTTGATCTGCCATCCCCAGCATCCCTTTGCCCGACAAAAGACGGTCAAGCTCGCCCAATTAGAAGACCAGAAAGTCATCGGGTTTGAGCCGGACACCCCCACCCGCAAGGCGCTGGACAAAATCCTGAGGGAATACGACGTGAATGTGAAGCACGTGATGGAATTTGACAACGTGGAGACCGTGAAGCGCGCCGTGGAAATTGACGCCGGGGTTTCCATTGTGCCGCTGGGCACGGTGGCCCAGGAAGTCAGCAAGAAAACGCTGGTGACGGTGGAGTTCAAGGACGGCGAGTTTTTCCGCCCGGTCGCCGCGATTTACAAGAAGAACAAGGTGCTCTCGCCGGCGATCAAGCAGTTTCTGAACATCCTGAAAGACACCCCCAAGGCGTAGCTCGGAATCTGGCGCGGCAGTTTCGGGCGGCCGGGTCTGAACGGTCGGGATTGGGCACGGGTGGTCCATGAGGATGTTTGATCCCCCGCCGCGCCATTCCTTTAGCACAGCCTGTGCCCAGTCCCTCTGCCCTTTCTATCGGTGGCTGGCGGCGCGGGTAAAGCCGCCTTTTTTTCTAATTTTTTAAAGGAGAAATTAGCGTCGGCACCGGCGCTTGGGGGCTTGGGGGCGACTGCGCTTTTAGGGGGCCCTTGACTTCTTCCGGCAGATCCAGATGATTCAGCCAGTTGGACGCAGCCGCCGGGTCGGTTGCCATCCATTGCCGGGCAACCTGGAGCTGATATTTCTGGCGCGTGGTTGCATCGGCTACGGACTGGGTCCATTGGCCGGCAAATTCAGGATATTTCGAAACGGCGCCTTCCAGAAAGGCGCTAACCACGGCTTCGCCGGCCGTCCCGTCCGGGGCATTGGTCAGCCATTGGGCCGCCGCCGCCGGTTCGGATCGCGCCCAAGATTTGATGACGTATTGCAACGTTTCTGGCTGGGAATTGGTTTCAGGAAAGGAAGCCAGCCACGTGGCGGCCCGGGCGGGATCGGTCCAGTTTTCCAGCAGCCCCATGATGGCAGCCTTCTGGTCCTCGCCTGCCGGCATCGCAGCGATATATTGCGCCGCCGACTCCAAGTGCGGCTGGTCGCAGCCGCGAGCGGTCTGTGCCAAAAGATCCTGCCGCAGTTCCCCATCCGCCAGCGGCTTGAGCAGCTCCATCGCCGCCGGCAAGTCGCCCAGGGCCAACTTATGGCAGGCGGCACTCAGGCATTGGGTTTGCGCATCGCCTGCCGGCAGGCCCAGCGCATAAGTGGCCAAGCCTTGGGGATCTCTTTGCGCCCAAGTGTATGCCAAGACGGAAAGGGCCGCATCTTTTTTGGGCCCCTCCGGCAGACTTTCGACCCAGTGCGAGGCGGCGGTTAAATCCGTTTTGGACCAGGCTTTGGCAATTTCACCCAAGACCGCGCCCGACAACTCGGGATGCTGAGCGGCAAACTGGAGGGCGGCCTGGGGATCGTTGGCGGCCCAGTCCGCGACGATGTTGTTGAGGGCGGCAACGCGCTCGGCCTCCGAGGGCAGGGCTTGCGCCCAGGCCAATGCCGCCGGGGTGTTGGTGTTGGCCCAAGAATGGCATAAGGTGGCCAGGGCATTTTGACGGTAGTCGCCGGGCGGAAGATTTGTGACCAACTCCGCTGCGGAGGCCGGAGCTTGCGCCAGCCGCTGGTTCAGGACACGCTGCCACGCTTTGTTTTTGGCCGTGCCCTCGGACAATTGCTGGCACGCCGCCGTGGCCGCATCCAAGTCCCGC
>Ga0316217_10006987_pt1 | contig 10929 bp, 4 predicted proteins | sample 1anoAmetaG_FD_203633 | JGI IMG/M metagenome (GOLD analysis project Ga0316217, IMG submission 203633) | Freshwater microbial communities from Trout Bog Lake, Wisconsin, USA - 1anoA | ecosystem: Environmental > Aquatic > Freshwater > Lake > Hypolimnion/Profundal zone | place: USA: Wisconsin... | reverse complement strand
AGTTAACTTCCCTACTCGCTTTCTTTTGTTGCAACGATGATAATAGCAATTTCATTATCATAATTCCTATGATAGGGTTATAATAACAACCAACCAATTTGCTTTTGCTTTTGCCATTTGAATTCAGAGAACTAATCCTTCTCCCAAAGTTCTAACTCTCTCATGATCATTTTCTTATCTTATCATTAACTTTGGATTATTGTAAACTTGAAATGCTATTTTTAGGTTTATATTAAATCTTTACTTTAAGAAAAGCTATGCAGTTAGTTTAAAAATTTAAAAAGATCATTCAAATTGAGAAAAGACGCTACAGTAATAAAGGACTAATGAACTCAATAATTGCCTTCTCATTATTGTTTACAGTCTTCTGGGTGGCCAGACAGATAGGACTCTTTTTTTGGCCTTCGTATGTCTAAGACAAAGCTGTTTTTGTATTATTCGGGTCAGTCACTCTGCATACATTAACTCAACTATTGAGTTTCTCTCTCTACTTGCCAGGCTACCTTGGAATAAGTCGCTATCACTAAAAATACGAAATCAATAAAAGATTGAAATGGCCTTGGAAAAGATAGGACTGGCCTTAAATCGCTAAGAAAAATTTCTTTAATCTCATAATTATTCAACTATGGGTCTATCCAGTTATGAATTTGTGCTCAACAACTGCTGGCGTCAAACTGAGGTTTGAAAACTTTCCCTCTTTACTGTAGTTTTTCACGCAAATTCAAATTTTGTACTTTATCTAAGACTTTTTTGCCTATTGGACTCATCGTTGGTCTCATAGCTTCAAAGTCCTTTATAAGCTGCATAAAATCCATCATTAGAATGACAAAACTTATACTTTTGCCACTTAGTATTTTCATCCAATCGATTTCGCCTTTGGACATATGGTAATTCATTGGTAATTTAGTTGCCTACAGCAATGGGTTTCATAATTCTTGGGAATAGAGTTCATTGCTTTACTTTTTTCTTTTGGATTTTTTGGAAGGTGATGATAAGTAATGAAGGGCACTCTGGATATGAGTTTCCTTGGAGCCCAACGAGAATCATCCCTATGGTTTCAGGTCCTTCATATCACGACCACCATCACAGCAATAATGTAGGCAACTTTGCAGGCAGCTGCTATTTTTGGGATGTAATGCTGGGAACAAGTAACGCCTACTTTGAAGACTTTTTAGGAAAAGCAGAGTCCCAATGATTTAAGATAGCTAAGAACTTTCTATTTCATAATTTGGTGTTATCTCTTAAAAGATCGGACTGACTTCATTATTAATCTGAGTTAATATCTAAAATGGGACTAAGTTTGTTGGAGAAGCTTTAGAAAATAGGGCAAATGTAGAAACGGAGATTCACAGATAAAGGAATCGTCAATACAGCCATCGGAACAATCCTATTATTCGTTATGTTTTGGGTGCTTTGGACTTTTGGAAAGTATTTGTGGCCTTCACACATCTAAAACCGAAATGCTTTTGTCGCCTGGGGCTCAGTGATTATACACACATTATTTCAAGTAGTAGCAGCCGTTTATGCACTTCCAGGATATCTTGGATGGGTATCTTACTATAAAACATACCAAGTCAACAAAAAATCAAAATGGCCTTGGGAAAGGTAGGACTGGCCTCAAGTAAAATCAAAAGCTTTTAGGAACTTATTCATCAACCAATTTATCATTTACCCTATTCCTTGCTACCTTTCTACGGTGATTGGGATAGAGTTGAGATTTGACGAGTTTCCTTCATTTTGGTAAGTTTTTCTTCAAACTAACCTGGTTTTCTTCATGGAAGACTTCTTTTTCTACTGGTTACATAGACTTTCTCACTAAGTTAAGGCGCTCTATGCTTGCCACAAAGTTCATCACTAATTTACCCATCTATTTACTCCTGCAACTGAATATCATCACCCTTTTGACTACGTCTTTGCCAACATAGTATTTTTTTAGTTATTTAGCTCCCTTCAGCATTTTGTTTCATCATTCTTGGAAATAGAGTGCATGCGTTTTCGTTTCTCTTCTGGATTGTGCATAAGATACTCTTCAGCAGCGAAAACCATTGTGGATATTAGTTTCCTTGGAGTCCTCTAAGGGTTATACCTTTCGTATCTGAAGTTTCTTATCATGACGAACATCATAGTGTAAACATTGGAAATTATGCCGGCAGCTGGTACATTTGGGACATCTTTTTTGACACTTGCGGACCAACTGTTGATCCTTACATAAAGGGAATAAAAAAGTAATGATAAAAATCTGCTAAATTGGATTATATTTCATCTTTATCAAAAATGACAGTTTTAGTAATTCGATAGCTTCTTGTTAAGACTTAGTCTGACTAGTTCTTATTATTGGCGTTATAAGGACATTCCGCCTAATTTTACTTGAGATTTACCAAGACTTATCCAATGGAGGTGCAGCCATTATGAATTTCCTAACAATTGTGCTCCCTTAAGGCTGAATTCGTTGTTTGCTTACTAAAAATAACTTTACAGAGATTGATGCTTTTCAGTTTTTTAAGAGGTGCTTTAACTAACAAATTTATTCCTTCATCAGTAAATTGGTTAAAAGCTTGATTAAAGCAAGATTACAAAGATCTAGTAGCCAAAGGCTAAGTAGTTTCGTTTCTTGAATGTTTTCCAATCCTTCGTCTGTAATTTTGTTTTGAGCTAATTGATTTAAACTTTTACTTAGTCTTAGTTCGCTTAAAAAACGTAGATCAAGTTCAAAAAGAATCTTTGCTCCCTCACCCACTAAAGAATTATGAGCTTAGTCTTATAAAAAGTACAGAGGTTCAGTTTTTTTAGTTTGTGCCATTTAGCTTTACCCAAAAGATAAGACGCATTTTTCGTCAAATTATTTGCATCTAACTCAAACTAGTTTTACTTATTTCGACTTCTGTGATTTTCTTCCAATGTGCACTTGTCAAATAGCTCAAACCTTAATCTTAGATCTAACTGTGGGCTAATTAGTAAAATTTGAACATAAATGGATTGAAGTTAGTTCAGGCCAAAATGCAGCACTTAGCTATTTTGCTCCTTCTTTTTTGATTGTGTTAAAATCTTCATAAGCTATCCTTTACTCAAGTTAAGGTGCTTTAAGCATTCGCTATTCATTTTGGCTAAGCTACTAACTCCTTAGACTCCTATCGCATTACTTTCTAAATGATGTTGAATAAACATAGTTATAGGTGAGTTAAGTGTTTTAGATTACATTTCACTAGTTTTTGTATACCTAAATTGCTTAAATTGCAGTAAGCTGTATTAGAATCTAAATACAAAGATTGAGCTTTTTGACGAATTGCCATTTTGAGCTCTGTAGGTGCGAAACTCCTTAGCCGCCGATTTGGTTGGTCTCTAAATCAAAGAATGCTAACCCAAAGATAAAACTTCAATGTTGCACCATTGAGATTTTTCAAGATTTTCAAATTTCATTTGACGAATCTTGTTCGATTCTGAGTATATTGACAATTACCACACAAAACTTATTTGAGAAAAGGCCAATTCCCATTGTAAAGATGTGTCAATCCTGACCTTTCGATTTAGTTTTAGCCTAAATAAGCCTAGGTATACTTATATCTAGAGTTTTGAGACGATTCCATTTACCTTTGCTGATTGATTTGGCCCCTTTGCTTGAAAGGCTATTGCTTCCTAAGTTCCCTAAATCTTACTTAGGTTCAAATAGTTTAGTTACTTTGCTTTAACTTACGACAGAAATTATGCTCCCTCGTCACCTAGTTCGTTATTTGCTAAATTTGAAGCGAAGTACACAAATCCATATAACTCAGTTTGTCCCAAAGCATAGAGCTAAAGTATTCAGCCGCAGTTTCGTCAAGTTCATTTTTGCCTTAATAACAAGTAGAGATACTTAAGTTGAGTTTTTCGATTTTTCTGAAGCTGTTAGGCTAGAGGAAACTTAGTGCTAAAGAGTAGATTGAATTCGCTTCTTGATTAATGCAGGATTACAGAGTTATAGGTGAGAAAGATGCTGAAAATTGCAGTCCTGGATTGTCTTTATGCACTTTGTACCCAAATTGCAGTGATCTCTTTAGCAAAAAAAGTACTGAGAATTAAGCTGGTCAACCACTCCCATCCAGCAAGGGCTAAGAAACTGATACCTTCATAGGAAATATTGTTGTAAGCTTAATAGAAACGTAATTACAAAGATCGATGTATTTCATTAGCTTCCAATTACTCTAACGTAGGCATTCAACTCCCAAAATAGTTATAAAGTTTTTGCCTGAATTCCCATAATGTGTACTTAGCACGAGTTTTTGTAGGTAAGGGAATTTAGCTTTATGCAAATATTTCATCCCTTAATCTTTGATGTTGCAGTTTTCTATTTCTATCTCTAGGTACTGAGGTTGAGCTAAGTAAGCAAATTAAACTATCCTTCTTGATTATTCACAAGCCCTTCAGGCCCGAAATGGTTGTCTTTCTGCCTAAAATCACAGTTACTAGGCTCAAGGTTTAGAGTAAACCCCATTTCTGTTTGAAAAAAATGGCTGCATCTTATTCAGTGATGTAATTGCTATCTTCATATCTTGTTTTTTACTAAGGTTGATGTGCGTCAAACTGGCCCATGAAGATTAGACTAGTTGCTGAATACCTTCATTTCCTAGAATGTTCCTTTCTTGATTAGACACGAATTACCCAGCTACAGACGCTAAAGTTTCCAGTTACAACTCTATATGTGTCTAATGCCCTCTTGGTTTATGTTGTTATTGGACAAATCGAGTACCCTGAGGTTGGGCCAATTGTGGTTAGCTAAAGCTTTGAGGGATTCTCCCTAAATTGCGTTTTAGCCTGAGTTAGAGCAATAAAAGTACTTAGGAATAGTTCACTCAGTTGCCATTTCCCCAAAGCCAGCACTGAAAGAGCATCTGATAATCGATTATCATCTATTTAGTTTGTATTGTACTAAGCTTGAGACACTATAAATTGCGCATTTTGCTTGCTACCAAAGCCTATATTCCCCCTTAACTGATATTATTTTGGCTCAAGTCCAAGTACTTAAGTTTGGCCCACTCCAAAGAAGCAATATATCCAAGTCCGTCATCTTAGATGTTGTTATAACCAAAATTAAGGTATTGTTACTAATGTCAAGATACTCCAACCTAAAGCTGGACTCACAAATTGATTTCGCAGATTGGGCAGATAGATAGTTATCAGCTATGCTCAATTTGATCAGTCGAGGGAAATGGGATTTAATCAGCGCATGAAACCCATAGTCACCGATCTGGCATTTGTCTTTTTATGCTTTTATGTACTTATGTTCAGCTCAGCCAGATGTGGAATATCAAACGAAGAAAGCCTTGAAATCCCTTTTGCTTAGAGAGGATTTTAGCCTAAATCTCAATAATTGTACTCAAATCAAGGTTTTAGATGTGACTGAAGTCAAATTTCTGCAATTACTCGACTGCTGTCGGACAAATACAATTGTCCTTCAGACTCAAACTCTTGAGGTTAGACCAGTTGTGATGAACCAAGCATTTAACTCCTTCTGTTCCAAGTCTTTTACCGTCAATGTTGATTTCTCCTTTGAGTTCGCTGGTCCAGTTGAGCAGGTGCCTAAAAAGCATCCTTGTCAAAATGATGCCTCCTCTATCGTTAACTTCTTTATTGCTGAAAGTTTGTATGCCAACTACATAGTACTCATCATTTATCTTCTAGACTATGGGACTGCCGTTCATCCCAGGATGTGTCTACATCTAATAGTGGATTAAAGAGTCCTTGATAAAAAAATCTCCAGCAATTTGGTGCATGGTAATTTCATGGTTTACTTTTTGGTACCCATACATCTATTTTGTTGACTTTATGTTGAATTAGGTTTCATCGAAATTGAACCCCAAACTTCCGTAGCTTTACTCTAGATCGGTTTCTGTATCTAGTACAAGAAGCGCCATATCAAAAAATTGTGAGTTCAGTTTGTCTTACACATATTCATTTGGAAAGTAAAATTCAGAGACTTTGAAGCTTTCCCCCCTATCTTTATATCTGGCCGGGTAAAATCGAAAGTTCCGAGAGGCTTCATTAGTCTTTACAGAGAAGCAGTTGCTGCCAGAAGTTAACACCTTATTTTTCCCAATTATGAAGGCAGTTCCCCTTCTTAAAAGTCCTTACAATTGAAATTCTAGATAGCCGACACATGAATAAGGGTAGGCCAGGGTGTTTTGGATGACCTCTTATTTCTCGTAGTACATCTACTGTGTGTCCTAGTCATCCAGAAATTTTTAGATTGTGTCGTAAATGGCGTAAGCATGGTTTGTGGGTAAATTTTACTTAAGGACCAAATTCTAAAGAGACTTGATAGGTTTAACGCCTCGACGTTTGTAGCTACTGTAGAGATGTGTTTCTTCTAAGTGGTACCCCTCTTAGATTATTGCGTTTATGTTTGACCCCATAAAAGCTTAAGTAAATGCTGTATTAAAAAAAATTCTAGACTACGATATTATAGTAATTTCTCAATAAAAATCACTCCAAGGCTTCAATCGAAAAGAACTCTTTGCCACTTTAAAACCCTGTGAGATGCAAATTTTAAGAATCGATCTATTTTAGCATTTTTAGCTACTAATCAGTCAAAAGCTATTACTAAAGACTTATCTCTTTCATTTTTTAGGTTATCTTTGTCTCCAACTCTTAGATATGCCTTTACAGCTTTATTGAAGCTTCATTTAAGGTTTAAATGGTTCTTTACTTCTCTCTATAAAACTCTTCGAGCTCTCTCTTCAAAATACTTATTCTTGATACTTATTTTTTCAGCTGAAGTCCTTTCTTTTAAGTCTGTAAACTACTTTTAGTCTATTTCTCCCCCTATTTGAAGCTTTCAAGACTGTTAATATTCTACATATTATCCAAAAACCTCAACTTTTTAGCTTGACACTTCCTTTTCGTCTCAGCGGGAGAAGTTTGTACCGTTTTTCTTCCTCTTTTATTGATTTTAGACAGTGAACCTTAACTAGTCTACAATATAGAGCTTCTATTTGTTTACTGCGAATGAAGCTGAGGGCTAATATACTATCTTTTTCTCGAAAAGTTTTGACCACTAATCTTCATCAGATATTTTCCATTTTCTTTTTCCTCAAACTCTTTTTCAAACAAAGTGTTAATGTTGAGAATATTCTTGTATCTAGCAATCTTCTAAACTTCGTTATTGTATTTCTTTCTTAATATGGATTATTTTGACTCTAATTTGGCAATTAAGTTGCATTTTTCGGCTAGCTTTTCTTTGCAAAAAGCTAGCTAACTTTACAAAGCATTGACTTTGCTTTGTTGCTTCTCTTTGCTTTTGTCAGCTTTTAGGAAGTTTTTGAACATTTATGACTCTGTCTAGATAGATTTAGAGTCCTAGGCAATACCATCAACATTTTCTTTGCCTGGTTTGAGTAGGAGGGTTTTGTAAAGCTTAGTCTTTTATTAGAGTTTCTTTTGGCGAGAAACGGTGTTTTTCGTTTTTTAATGCTTTTCTTCAACCTGAAAAAGTATGAATTTCCTCAAAATTTATTCTACAGATTATGCTACTTTCAAAGAGAGAGTAATTTCTGGCTATTTCTCAATTTTTTTGGGATTTTTGGAAGAATCTCCAAAAGCTTTGATTGCTTTCCTTTCTTTTTCTATCTGTTTCTTTTTTTATGTGGAGATAACGTTTATTGCTTCTATGCAATCCTTCACTAAATGGCGTCCGGTTTATTCGTTAAAAATGTTTAAACGTTCATTTAAGTGTTATCTCGGCAAATGAATGACAGTGGTTGTAGTATTTTGGGGAGAATTGAGACTTATATTAACGATTTTTGGCTTCTTCTGCATTTTACTGATTAAAATATAAGAAGAAATAGAATTAAGAATCAAATAAATGAGATTTTGGCATCTATTAATTACAAATTATAGGCTATAATTACTTTTTTGTTGTTACTGAGGCTTAATTAGGCTCTTTTTCAAAGCTTACCTAAATCTAATGAGAGTTTCTGAAGTTAAAAAATTCTTAGAAGGACAAAACCTCAAATTCATGAATAAATTCATCATTTTTGTCAAAATATTTAGACCAAAATAATCACCTATTGCTTTAGCAAGCCTATTCCTACTTTTCTAAGAACTTGTATGATCAAGAATAAATATAAATCTCATGCCTTTTTAATACCGAGAATTTTTCAAAACTAGTCAGGAAAAATTGAAGTATTTCGATTAGCTGGATCTTTATTTTTACAAAGCCAACTCAACTGCAGTCGGAATAAAGGCGAGGTTTACGGCTAGCTAATATCTGCCCAACATTTGGACTGTCAAATAGATTCAATTGAAGCTGATTGAAAACTATAAAGATGTTTGTAAAGATATTACAGATAAGCTTACCATCTTTGAGAAATGGAAGAAAGTGAGAATACCTGTTTAATTCAAAGTTCTGTCTCTGGAGTATTTAGAAGAACATCTCACTGAAGAAAATACCTGCATTCAAGAAAAAATAAAGTAGCATTTGAAGTAAGTATGCAATAGAATCAATAACGCAATTAAAGGAAGTAAAGATCTTTAGTAAAGGCATTTCGCAGAGAATAAGCATTTATAGGATTGGATAAAAAGGGATGATAACTTAGAAGAAGTCTACGCAATTCAAAAATCTCGAGATAAAAGTTCAAGTACTGAAGAAGGCTTTATCTCTATCGTTCCATTATTCAAAAAATTTGAGATTAATAATTAGCCTCTTTATCGGACAGTAGCCTATGAGTAAGCAACCGAACCAAAATTGATAAAGTTGTTGGCAAAGAACCTCGTTAACCCCACTAAAAATGTCAGTTATCCGTCATTTTTGTAGCTGAAGCATTCGGAAATGCCCTAGCAAAAGAAGCAATAGCAAACACATTGATTAAGATAAATTATCATATTAAAAGTGGTTGCTGTATGTCCGAAAAACGACTTTTCCTTTGAGATGACTCTCTTTTTTTGGTATTTTTAGAATTCTAATTCGGAGACACTTTCAATATTTGTTAGTTTTCTGTGTTTTACTTGCTTTTGAAATCAAAGGTTAAGCAGCTGTCTTTGCTAAGTGAAATTCTGCGTGATTTCTAAGCCTGAGTTATGATAGACTTAATCGAGTTTGAAGATTGTATTGATTCCATGCATTTGATAAGAGTTTTCAAGCTCATTTTTCTTATCTTTTCATCAATCTTACACTACTATTCAGGTATTTAGTCATTATCGTCAATGTCTTTTTGAAAATATGGCTCTTTTAAAGCTTATTCTGGAGTAATTCTTGTCTTCGACTAAGGGTCTAGCATTCTTTTCAACAACCTTTGTTCTGTATTACTCTAAAATTACCATTAACTGAAAGCTTCTAGAATGTATGTGAATCATATAGACATTTTCTATTCGCTCTGAGTACATCTTTTGCTGTTTTACCTGGAAAAAGATAGTTTCCAGTTACCCTGATTCAAAGAATGGTTACATTTTGTAGAAAACACAACCCAAACTAAACATGTCTGCTGAGCAAGTCTGCTTTATGTTTGTGTTGTCTAGATTAGCAATCTCTGGAGCCAGAAACCCTGGAGTGCCACATCTAGTGTAAATGTAACTATTGGCATCTGCAAAAGTGCTCAATCCGAAGTCAATAATGACACACTATTCTTAACTCTTGTGATTGACCCTAAACATAATGTTTTAGGGCTTCAGATCCCTATGAATGACGTTTTTGTTCTTCATTTCTTGCAAGGCGATTATTAGCTGCTTCATGATAGACTTTTGCTCTTGCACTAGCAATTTTTATTTTATTTTTTACTTTAAGGTGTTCTGCAAAAGCTACATTTTTAAATAAAAGGTTTTTTCGGTTTAGAAGAGGTAGTCATAGGAAACTATGTAAGGAGAGCTCATTTTCTTCAGGATTTCGATTTCATTGTGTAGTGCTCTTTTTGACTTCTCTGATTTTTATAATTGCTTTTTTTCGAAGCATTTGACCGCAAACCGATTGTTATAGCTTGTGATCACTTCGTAAACCTGAGCAAAGGCACCCTCACCAGTTTTTTTGAAGACTGTCATGAGCTATGAAAAGCCACTGATAGGTATAAAGAAGCCAATAACTTTTAAAAACTTCTATAGCTATTAACTACCCTGAATTACTCCCAGAACTGCACAGTTTTATTCACTAAATCTAACTGTAAAGCGATACTCACTGCCAAAGCTCTCAGTTTTGATGATGCGCACTCTAAGTTTGGAGCTGATTGAAAATACTTTTTTTTGAGAGTTGCTGTTGCGCTCCTACATTTACAAATAAGTACCTTAATCTCATAAACTCCAAGTTCGTTGATGCGGAGTAAGTTGGATTCTTTGTTCTGATGCCTAATCACTATCTCCCTTTTCGTCTATTATAACATTCCTCCGGTATAGAACTATAATAAATAGAAGAAATGGGTTGAATTTAATAATTTAACTAAACTTTAAGACTTCGTTTTTGCCTAGCGCCCATCTCGACACTTTTGCTTCGATTCCTCAGTGACAATTTGAATTTAGTTTACTTTTTTGTATTTAATTGAATAAATTGCAAACCTATTTTTGCAATAATAAAAACCATCAGTTTATCATTAATGAAACTCCTGCCAGTAGCATTATAAAAGCTGCAAACATCATCACCATAAACCCATAAAAAGCGAATCTTTGTTTTCCTGCGATACACTTTCCAAAAAAGCCACAGTGATGGTCCAAATTCTACACACAAATCTCGCACTCAATACAGTGTTACATATTAACAGTCTTTCTTCTACATCTTTAGCAGAATTTTAGTGAGCCTTAGCCTTAAGGATCCATGTGCTCTTCACTTACAATGCCTGGATTCATGAACACAGTAAGAAAATAGCTGATATTCAAGATGATGATCGTAAGGATTGAGAACTTTAGGATTACTGATCGAAAATCTTCCTGAGATGGCTTTAAGGAAGCTATTCCTAAAAAGACAATTGTCAAAATGAA
>Ga0316217_10006986_pt1 | contig 10930 bp, 14 predicted proteins | sample 1anoAmetaG_FD_203633 | JGI IMG/M metagenome (GOLD analysis project Ga0316217, IMG submission 203633) | Freshwater microbial communities from Trout Bog Lake, Wisconsin, USA - 1anoA | ecosystem: Environmental > Aquatic > Freshwater > Lake > Hypolimnion/Profundal zone | place: USA: Wisconsin... | reverse complement strand
CGAATACCGGGTGGACGTGGATTGGGAGAAGGCCGGTGCATTGGGAGTACCCATTACCTCGATCCATGAGACCATCTCCGCGGCCTTCGGCAGCGCGTACGTCAATGACTTCGTCCAAGGCGGGCGAGTGAAGCGTGTGTACGCCCAGGCCGACGCCCCCTACCGCATGTTGCCCAGTGATCTGGAAAAACTTTATGTCCGCAACAACACGGGCAAGATGGTGCCCTTTTCTTCTTTTGCGTCCGGGCACTGGACCTCGGGCTCGCCGAAATTGGAACGCTATAACGGTTTTCCGTCCATCAACATTTTGGGCGAGTCGGCGCCGGGGAGGAGTTCCGGCCAAGCCATGCAGGCCATGGAAGACTTCGTCACGAAGTTGCCGCCGGGGGTCGGTTTTGATTGGAACGGGCTTTCCTACCAGGAGCGGCAGGCCGGTTCCCAGACGGCTCCACTTTACGCCTTTTCCATTCTCGTGATCTTCCTGTGCCTGGCGGCCTTGTACGAAAGTTGGCCCATCCCCATCGCGATTCTGCTGGCCCTGCCCCTGGGAGTCATCGGCGGCGTGATCGGCTCGACACTCCGGGGTTTACCAAATGACGTCTACTTTCAGATCGGGCTGTTGACCACCCTTGGTCTAACCACCAAGAACGCCATCCTGATCGTTCAGTTCGCCAAGGCTCGGGTGGAGGAAGGGATGGGATTGATCGACGCGACGATGGAAGCGTCCAAACTCAGACTGCGCCCCATCATCATGACCTCGCTGGCCTTTGGATTCGGGGTCATGCCGCTGGCGTTTGCCAATGGGGCTGGCGCAGGCGCACAGAAGGCCATCGGCACCGCCGTGCTGGGGGGTGTGGTGACGTCGACCTTTCTGGTGACGATATTTGCCCCGCTCTTTTATGTGTTGATCTACAAGATGTTCAACCGGCAAAAGCCCGCGCCGGTCGCTGATGCGCATCACGCAGAGGGGAAGACGGATGAATAGGCTTCAATGGAATCGGTCTCTACTGCTCGCTGCCGCCGCCGTCCTCTTGGGCGGATGCACCATGGCTCCTAAATATACGAGGCCTACGGCCCCGGTCCCGGCGACGTTACCGAGCGGTTCGGCGTATGGACCAGCGCCGGCTACAGCGGGCGCAGTGCCGGTGAGCGAGATGCCATGGCGGGAGTTCATTTCCGATGAGCGGCTGCAAAAGATCATCACCACGGCGCTGGAGAACAACCGCGACCTGCGCATTGCCGCCTTGAACGTGGACCGAGCCCGCGCATTGTACGGTATACAGCGCGCCGAGATGTTGCCCACGGTCGATGCCACCGGCAGCATGAACAAACAACGGATTCCAGCCAATGTCCAGGGCTTCCCGGAACCGATGACGCTCGAAAACTACGGGGTGAATCTGGGAGTCGTCTCCTGGGAGATTGATTTCTTTGGCCGTATCCGCAGCCTCAATAAAGTGGCGTTGCAGGAGTTTTTTGCCACCGAACAAGCCCGCCGCAGCGCGCAGATTCTACTGGTGTCCGGAGTGGCTGACGCTTACTACACCCTGGCCACAGATCGGGAAAACCTCAAGCTGGCGGAGACCACGCTTGAGACCCAACAAGCGGTCTACGATTTGGTGAAACAACGCTTTGACCATGGGCGCGTTTCCGAATTGGACGTTCATCGCGCCCAAGCGCAAGTGGATACTGCCCGTGGAGACACCGCGCGGTTCACGCAATTGGTGGCGCAGGACGTAAACGCCTTGAATCTTTTGGTTGGCGCTCCAGTGCCGAACAATCTCTTGCCCTCGGACTTGGGGCATGCCAGTCCACCCCGGGACATTTCTCCAGGCACATCCTCCGCGGTTCTCCTGCAGCGTCCCGATATCCTTGAGGCGGAAGACCATCTTAAAGCCGCCAACGCCAATATCGGTGCGGCTCGGGCCGCGTTCTTTCCCAGGATTTCTCTGACCGCCGCCATCGGGACCGCGAGCAGCGACCTTTCGGGCCTCTTCAAATCCGGATCATTTGCTTGGAACTACGCGCCCCAAATCGCTTTGCCGATCTTCGACGCTCGGACCTGGTCGGCAGCCAAAGTAAGCGAAGCGGATAAGAAAATTGCTATCGCCCAATATGAAAAGGCTATTCAGACCAGTTTCCGGGAAGTGGCCGATGCCCTGGCCATTCGCGATACCGTTGACCAGGAGGTTGCAGCGCAGGAATCCCTGGTCCATTCGGAGGCGGAAACCTATCGCCTTTCCAACGTTCGTTACACCAAGGGAATCGACAGCTACCTCAGCGTGCTCGATGCGCAACGGTCACTTTACGCAGCACAACAGGGACTTGTTTCCCTGCGTCTAGCCAAGCTCGTCAACCAGATGAGGCTATACGCGGTGCTCGGCGGTGGATGGCAGGTTCCAAAGACACCGACCAAGGGCGCAGAGAAGGATGGCAATCATGCGTCTGATCATCCTGCCGGTATCCGACGGGGAGTGCCATGAAACTGAAGCCCATGGGTTAGCTTCACCGGTGGAGGCTCACCTTCGGGAAGGTCTTACGGATTGTCAGATGACCTTCGCCGCCGACGAGGCACTCAAGTTCACGGTGGACTTTAAGTTCGGGAGCATCGACGAAGCTCGTCAGCATCGTGTTCTCTGCCAGCCCCTCTATCACCCCAAGGTCCAACCTCCCCTCTGCCCTCACCTTACCTTCCCTGCTTAATAACCCGGTCGCTTGCACGATCAATCTTGGCCTTGGTGGACGCACTGATTTTCCCCTGATTCTCCATCTCACTGGCACGAGCCTTGGCGTTCCGGGCATGGGCCATGTCGTTGATCGGGTATTTCTTTTCTTCGGGCAGTGCGAACTTTGCCGCCGGAAGCTTTGAACGACTCTTGGACGTGAGTTTGGACACGATGGTCTCCTGTTCCAGATTTATCCGACACAAAGGGTCTGAAGGCGACACACGATGATTGTAGCGCATGGATGCGTATTGTCGCCGCACGGGCTGGTGGACGGCAATAGTGGCGCAGGTTGGCGGGGATGGGGGTAGAATGCTCGCTGCGATTGTTCGAGGTTTGAACAGGAGAATGCCCATGAGATTGACCGTACCCGCCTTGTCGCTGGGGTTAATGGTGGCCTTCGCCGCCATCGCATGGGCCGCTGAACCCGCCACCGCACCGGCGCCCATCCCCTTTACCACCCACGACGGCTACTTCGCCTCCAACCAGTTTGAGCCCGACAAGGCCGAGTCCTTCGTGGTCCTCAAGGATCAGAAGGCGTTCGATCAGGTGTTCGGCGTCGGCATGGTGATGCACGACAAATCCCACCGGCTCCCCGCCGATGCTTTCGAGAAGAACATGGTGCTGGCGGCGATCAAACGAGGCAAGGCGATGTGGCAGTTCAAGGTCAAGGAAGTGGTGGCCGATGGTTTGGTCCTGACCGTTCGTTACACCGCCGCATCAGAGAAGAGCGATTCGGCGGAATTTGCCTGCTCGCTGATTGTGTCGGTGCCGAAGGGCGAGTACACGACGGTGGTGTTCGAGGAGGGCGGGAAGGTAGTGGGGAAGAAGCAGATCAAGGAGGCGAAGACGCAGCCATGACACTCTGGAACCCACAGGACTACCACCAGCATTCATCCCAGCAGCACCGGTGGGCCAAGGATGTATTGGCGAAGCTATCGCTGAAGGGCAACGAGGCCGTCCTCGATCTTGGCTGCGGCGACGGGAAGGTGACAGCCCAGATCGCTGAGGCGGTGCCGCAGGGACGAGTGGTCGGAATCGACGCCTCGGCAGACATGATCGCCTTCGCCCAGCAGACATTCCCGTCCGACAGATTCCCAAACCTTCGTTTTGCGCAGGGCCATGCTTGCACGCTGTGCTTCCATGCCGAATTCGATTTGGTGGTGTCCTTCGCCTGCCTGCATTGGGTGATCGACCACCGGCCCGTACTGGTGGGCATTCACCGCAGCCTGCGGTCGGGGGGACAGGTGATGCTGCAATTCGGGGGCAAAGGCAACGCCGCCGAGATCGTACAGGCGGTCCTGGAGGTCACTCGCCGACCACGATGGGAAGCGTACTTTGTGGGAGCCGAGTTTCCCTGGGGGTTCTATTCGCCCGAGGAATACCGTCCGTGGTTGGTGACGGCGGGATTGCGGGCCGTGCGGGCAGAGTTGGTTGCCAAGGACATGGTTCATCATGGACCAGAGGGATTGGCGGGCTGGCTGCGGACGACGTGGATGCCCTACGTTCAGCGGGTGCCCGCCGAGTTGCAGCAGGCGTTTCTCGATGAAGCGGTCGCCGATTACGTGAAGACTCATCCTGCCGATGCGCAGCGGAACGTCCATCTGAACATGATGCGTCTCGAAGTTGAGGCGGTAAGACCATAGGTGCCGGTGGGAGCGTTCAATGTTCCAAGGGGTAATGCCACATGGATTTCCGAACATGGTACGACGCCCTCAGCAAACCCGCATGGACGCCGCCGTCAGGCACCATCAGCCTGATCTGGACGATCCTGTACCCCATCATCCTCATCAGCTTCGGCTTCGTTTTCTACAAGGCGTTCCGTGGCGGCATCCCGTGGATGGTCGCTTTCCCCTTCATCATCAACCTCGTAGCGAACATCCTCTTCATGCCGCTTTTTGGCAGGCTGCGCAACTTGCCGCTGGCAATGGTGGACATTCTGATCGTGCTCGGAACGATCATCTGGACGATGGCGGCGATCTGGCCGCACTACCGGTGGGTTGCTGTGGCGCAGGTGCCATACTTGGTGTGGGTGAGCATCGCCACGGTGCTGCAAGTGAGCATCACGCTGCGCAACAGATGAGATCGCTTACCCCCTCCCCGCCAAAGCCCTTGCCACGGCCTCCCGTATTCCCACTGGGCGGATGGGAAAAACATCCAAGGCCGTTTTGTCCCGCACGATGGTCGGATTGCGGAGTCCTTCGATCAGATGCTTGCCGACCTCGAAGGCCGTGGGCGTCACCAACGCCAGCCAGAGGCTCGACAGGTACGGCGTGAGCACCGGCACCGAAATCAGCCAGCGGTGCAGCCCCTTCTGCCGGGCGTACTCCCGCACCAAAGCACCATAGGGGACGACATCAGCACCCCCGATTTCAAAGATACGGCTCTTGCCGGGCGGCAAATCCCGCGCCGCCAATAGGTACGCCAGCACATCATCGACGGCAATAGGCTGGGTGGGTGTGGCCAGCCAGCGGGGGCAAATCATGACCGGCAGACGGTCGGTGAGGGTCTTGACCAAATCAAACGACAGGCTGCCTGCTCCCACCACCACGGCGGATCGAAATTCAATCGTCTCAACCCCGGACTCCCGCAGAATCTTACCGACTTCATGGCGACTCTTCAGATGCGGAGAGAGATCGGGGTCAGAGTCATCCCCCAGCCCACCCATGTAGATGATCCGCGAGACCTTGGCTTCCTTGGCGGCGGCGGCGAAATTGACTGCCGCCTGCCGATCCTGCTCTTCAAAGTGTTTGGCCCCAGCCATCAGGTGGACGAGGTAATAGGCGGTGTGGATGCCCTGGAGTGCCCGGCTCAGCGAGGGGGCATCCAGAACATCGCCTTGCACGATCTCGGTGGTGGTCTGCACATGGGGTCGCAGTTTGTCGGGGTTCCGGGCCAGACACCGCAGGGTCACGCCCTGCTGCTCCAACAAGGGAATCAGCCGACCGCCGATGTAACCGGTGGCACCGGCGATAAGAGTCTTGCCGGTGGCCTGAGGGAATGGGGTGGGGGTGATGCCATGGGTGGGGACGGGCATGAACGAGACTCCTCGCCCTCCGCCCCTCACGTGATGATTCTAGGGGGGGGTGAATCTCAGGACCTCTTCCTCATTATTGCTCGACCGGCCCACTGGGCATTCCGAAGCCCGTGTCTGAGGGTTTGGACGGATGTTCTTGCAGCTTCAGTCTGGCCTCATTGGCCGGTTCTGTCGCCGCTGGATAGCGAGCCGCATACGGCCCATCCTCGCAGCTCGACATCACGACCGCCGTCAGCAGGATCAACGCTCCCTTCCACATTCGATCCGCACGCACAAGCATAAAAGCTCCATTCTGCAATGCAGAGTGGATTATACCCCAATGTGGGCTGGTCGGCTTTAGCGATGGTACACGGGGTGTTCGGCCCAGCCATGGTAGACCCGAGCACCTGCACCGGGACGCCAATTGCCGGGGCGATTGGCGTGAACCCATACATGCAGGCCGGGATGCCAGTAGTACCAGCCGCCGCCGATAAACACGTAATCGGCCATCCCTGCCGGTTCCGCAACAACGACGCCTCCGTACACCACTCCCTCTTCCACGACCACGGGGGCGGGCTGCACCGCAACGGGAGCAGGTTGGCCGGGCACCGGAGCAGGTTGAACGACTACAGGGACAGCTTGGCCAGCAGGAGCCGGTTGAGCCACGACCGGGGCGGGTTGGCCGGGCCCCGGAGCAGGTTGCGCGACGACAACTGGCGCGGGTTGGTAAACGACCACTGGGGCCGGTTGATAATAAACGACAGGTGGCGGACGCCGGTAGGGTCGGTCCACGACGATAACGCCGTCACACCCCGCCAACACTAACACGAGACCTAACCCAACGAACGACTTTGGTGTCATAACTGTATTCCTTTCAGGGATGAGCCTTAGACACCGCCCGCCCTCGGTGGTTAGTCGCCCCCGGCGTTCCGTTCCGCCCACCCAGAAAGGGTAGACGCTTCTTGGGTCAGGCGACGGCATAGAAAACGATGAAACTCTGGTCCCCCTCATGCGTATTAAATGAGAACCCATCTATTTTAGGAGCTTCCATGCCTGCGTCCGATGTTGCCCTCACCGAGATGGTCGAGATTTGCGGTCTTCTTGCGGCCCCCGCTCGTTTGAAAATCGTGTTGCTGCTGGCCAAAGGAGAGAGCAACGTGACCAGATTGTGCGAGAAGATCAAGATGCGTCAGCCGCTCATCAGTCATCACCTTGGATTGCTGCGGATGAATCGGATGATTGTGGGGAAGCGGAAAGCCAAGCAAGTCATTTACTCGTTGGCCCCGAATATTAAGGTTGCCGGGGGCAGAGTGCAGATTTCTGTGCCTCCCTACATTGTGACGGTGGAAGGGGCGTAATCCGGCCCCGATCTATCAGCACGTACTAATTCTCGCCGCCACCATGCAGGCTCAGCTTCTTTAACTGCATGTAAGCCAGTATCCACCACGCTGGCGTGGCGGCTTTTTTATTACGCTTGAGGAAAAGTCGTGTCGGGGTGAGGACGGATCAGGCCATCGTATCGATGATGGATCCGAGGGGGAATTTGGCGAAAGCCTTCGACAAATCAACACTGTCGCTGCCGCTGTCTTGCGCTTCTTGCAGCGCCGCTTGCACGTTGGCTTGGAACTTCTGGGGATCAACCCCGGTGGCTTGCAGGAGGTCGGTGAATTGCTGTTGATCTTCCGTCGTGGAGGTGGCCGTAGGATCATCAGGCGTGGGGCCGGTCTGCGGGGGCGTTGCTTGAGAACCGGATGGACCTAATTTGGAACCGTTGGCTTTGAGCAGGTTGGTGATGGCGTTCTGGAGGAGTTGATTGGTGCTGCTGGAGGAAATGTTTTTCTGCAAGGCTTGCGTGACGCCAGATGGGATTTGGTTTTGCAGTTGACCGCCGCCCTGACGGCGATGTTTCCCGGTTCCTTGCACGGTGCCACTGGTCGTGGAGGAGCCCATGCTAGTTGTCCCTTGGTTTGAATCGCCCGGTACGGGCTGGAGGAATTGGTACAGGTCGGTGGAACTGCTGCTACTGATGGCACTCATGGGAGAGTCCCTTCAACAAGATAGGCACGGGGCTCCATGCCCCATGGTGTCATATCGGCGGGGATCACGGTCGTTCTGCAAGATTCTCGTTCGGGTAAGGACCGTTTAGCCCGTCGTATCGATGGCTGAGCCGCGGGGGAAGCTAGAGAAGAGCGTGGCGAAACTGAAGCCGCTGCTGGTGCCGGTACCGTCGTTGCTGTTGCCGTTGTTGCCGCTGCTTTGCATATTCTGCAAGGCGGTCTTGAAATCGGCCTGAAACTGCTTGGGGTCCACGCCGTAAGACTGAAGCAGTTGATTGAACTGGGTCTTTTGGGCGTCAGCGGTCATCGCCGTGCTGCCGGTGGGGTCTTGGCCGGTGGCGGTCGAAGCTTGGGGGGTGGTTGCTGAGGAGCCATTGCCCTTCAGCACGCCCTCAATCGCATTAGCGATGATGGTGTTGGGGTCGGTGGTGGAAGTGCTGTTTTGCAGGGCTTGGGCGACGGCGGATTGGATTTGGTTCTGGAGTTGGCCACCGCCGCCGTGGTGATGGTGGTGTTTGCCGCTCCCTTGGACTTCGGTGCTGTCGGTCGTTGCGGTGGATGTGCCGGAAACCGCCGAGCCATCGGCAGTGGTTCCTTGGCTTTGGTCGCCCGAGACCTGCTGTAGGAGTTGGTAGAGGTTGATGGAACTGCTGCTATTGACGGCACTCATGGAAGACTCCTGTCAAAAAAACAAAAGGGGGCTTCGTGCCCCACCGTGATCATATCGGCGAGAATCATTTTCAATCTGTAAAATTCTTGTTCAACCCAGCGTTCGGATTGTCCAGTTACCGGGGCCGTCCCAACGCCTTTCCCAGAATGTCGAAACTTCGCAGGGTCTTATGCGTATTACCTCAACATACCCATCTCGGCGACATGACGAGGTAATTCATGAGCCCCAAAGACAAGGTCGAGCCCAGCGTGGAAGCACTAGCCCAACAGGATCAGCGGATTGAGGCGATTCTTGGAGAAGCCTACTACGGCGATTTTGCCGAAGCGGTAGAAGTATTCTTCAAGTACCTTCAGAAGCATCTGCAACTGCCCTGCGAAGTTCATGGGATCAAGCACTTCGACTGGGAAGAACGCTATGCGTTCGACGGCGACTCGCCAAAGGAATACGCCCGACTCAAGAAGACCCGACCCTCCTACACCGATGCCTTTGAGATTCTGGAGATCGAGCGGAGCCTGAACTTGGAATGGATGGTTTTTGGGGAAGAGGATATTGCCGTCCATGTGAGACGCAAGAGTGACGGCAAGACGTTTGATCTGGGGCTCTCCGAACTGGAGGTCGTGGACAAAACCTCGCCGAACCACCAGCTTGTGGCTGATTATGCGGGCTGGTTCGTCAACAACTGCTGGTGAGGTGGGGCAAGCAATCCCCCCTATTCTGGAGGACTAGGGATGAAAAGGAAGACGAAAACTAAACTGGTGGTGCTTGCGTCAATTCTCATGGCGGTCGCTATATTGGTCATTATGATTTTATCATTTGGGCCATCGTCCCCCGCGCTGCTCGAACCTGCGCCACCTGAACATACGCCCGTGGCCGAAACCTCTACACCCAATACCCCAGAGAAGTAGCAAGAGTTGGAGTTCTAGTTCCGCAGTTCAATTTACCGGTCGGTCTGCTCCTCGTTCTTGCAGCGCAGATAATCGCAGGCGATACTTTCCCACCGTAACCGTACCTAGATCTGCTCGTCAGAAAAAGCACGCAACGGAGCAACCGGGTATGTCGGCAGGAACAATCCAACAAGCCTTTGACTTGGCAGTTCAGCACCATCAAGCCGGGCAGCTGCGCGAAGCCGAGGCATTGTACCGGCAGATTCTCGCCCAGCGGCCAGGGCATGCCGATGCTTTGCACTTGCTGGGTGTACTGGCCGCGCAGACCGGCCGCAATGACCTGGCGGTGGATTTGATCCGACAGGCCGTCGGTTTCAAATCCAACTTCCCTGAGGCCTTCAACAATCTCGGCCATATCCTACGGGCCATGGGACGACTTGACGAAGCCATCGGCGCGTGCCAACAGGCCATCGCTCTCAATCGCCACTATCCTGAAGCCTGTAACAACCTTGGTGCAGCCCTGAAAAGCCAAGGCCAACTGGACGACGCCATCCGGGCCTATCGTCAGGCCCTCGCCCTCAACCCCAGCTTTTCTCAAGCCCACAACAATCTTGGTAACGCCTTGAAGGACCGGGGGGAACTCGACGCGGCCATCGCCGCCTTTCGCAAGTCGATCAGCCTCGATCCCACCCAGGCCGTAACTTATGTCAATCTCGGGATTGCCCTGAGTGAAAAGGGGCAATGGGACGACGGTATCGCCGCATGTCGGCAGGCCCTGGCTCTCCGACCTCAGTATCCCGAAGCCTTCTGCCTGCTCGGCGCTCTGTTTAGAAACACGGGACGGCTCGACGAGGCTATTGCCGCCTTTCACCACGCGCTCGCCCTCCAACCCAATCTGCCGGAAACCCATAACAACCTCGGCAACACACTGCGAGACGCCGGACGGCTCGACGAGGCCGGGGCCGCGTACCGTCAGGCCCTAACCCTCCGCCCCAATTTTCCAGAAGCCTACAACAACCTCGGCATCCTTCTGAAAGACCGGGCTCAGTTAGCCGAGGCCATCGCCGCGTGTCGCCAGGCCCTGGCGCTCCAGCCCGCTTATGCCGAAGCTCACAACAACCTTGGCGTAACCCTGCAAGAGGCCGGTCGATTCGATGAGGCCATAGATGCCTACCGCCAGGCTATCGGCCTCAAACCCAACTATGCCGACGCCCACTACAGCCTCGCACTGCTGTTGCTGCAGCAAGGAGACTTCGCGGCAGGGTGGAAAGAATATGAATGGAGAAGGCGAGATGAGAATGTTCCTATACCACGCCTGACTCTGGCCCAACCCCAATGGGACGGTTCGGCGATTGCTCATCGCACCATCCTTCTGCACCATGAGCAGGGCTTTGGGGACACCCTGCAATTTGTGCGCTATGTACCACTCGTTGTCGAACGTGGAGCTAAAGTCTTCATCGGCTGCGCCCCGGAACTGCGACGGCTCCTCGAAGGTACGCCAGGCGTGACGCGATGGCTGGATTGGAATGAGCCCCTACCGCCCTTTGATGTCCATTGTCCCCTCATGAGCCTTCCCCTGACCT
>Ga0316217_10006984_pt1 | contig 10934 bp, 4 predicted proteins | sample 1anoAmetaG_FD_203633 | JGI IMG/M metagenome (GOLD analysis project Ga0316217, IMG submission 203633) | Freshwater microbial communities from Trout Bog Lake, Wisconsin, USA - 1anoA | ecosystem: Environmental > Aquatic > Freshwater > Lake > Hypolimnion/Profundal zone | place: USA: Wisconsin... | reverse complement strand
GGCCGCGTCTGTGATGTGCCGTGGACGGTTTGTGACGTCGCGCCGACGATCATGGACCTGGCCTACGGCAAGAAGTCGCCGGAATTCACGGGCGTCTCCATGTTGCCAGTGTTGCTGGGCCAGACCAATGCGCCCGCCGCGCGGCCGTAGTCCGGTAATCCGCAGTCTCGCAGTCCTTTTTTCACAGCCGGTTTGGCGGACGCAGCCAAACCCGGCGTGGAGCTGAACCCTTGGCCCGTAGCGGCAAACTGGTGTTGGCCGCCATATAAAAGAAGCCCCCCAATACCAAACTGCCATTTGACAAATCAAGTCGCGGCGGTTGCTTTCCCGCATTTCTTTTTTTAGATGGCGGCGAACGCCGGGCTTCGCTCGGAAGCTTCGACCCGGCAAGCCAGTTCGCCGCCCCGTCGCGGGGTTGCCGTCCCTCAGCCCTTTAATTTTCGCTCCAGGATTTCCCCCACCACGGCCGGATTGGCCTTGCCCTTGCTCAGCTTCATCACCTGGCCCTTGAGGAAATTCAGCGCGGCGGCCTTGCCGGCCTTGAAATCATTGGCCGGCCCGGGATGGCCGGCAATCACCTCATCGCAGAATTGCTCAATCGCGCCGGTGTCGCTGACCTGGGCCAACCCCTTCTCCTGGACAATTGCGGCCGGGGCCTTGCCCGTGTCGAACATCTCGCCGAACACCTGTTGGGCGGCCGAACTGCTGACGGTCTTGGCCTCCACCAGGGCGACCAATTCCAGCAGCGCCTCCGGCTTGAATTTCAGGTCCGCCAGCGACGTCAGTTTCATCTCCGCCGGTTCCAACCCCAGCGCGGCCTGTTCGTTCTGCTCGCGCTCGATGGTCTCCGTCAACTTGGCGCGCAGGTTGTTGATGATCCAGTTGGCCGCCGCCTTGGGATGCTTGGATTGGCGGGCCAGCGGTTCGAAATAGTTGCCCAGCGCCACGTCGTTCTTGAAGACTTCCGCGTCGCCGGCCGGCAATTGATAATCGCGCATGAACCGCTGCTTGCGCGCCAGCGGCAATTCCACCACGCGCTGCCGCACCGCCGCCAGCCAGTCGTCCGCCGGGGCCAGCGGCATCAGATCCGGATCGGGAAAATAGCGGTAATCATGCGCGTCTTCCTTGGTGCGCATCTCCTCGGTGATGGCCGCCACGTCATCCCAGCGGCGGGTGGATTGGATGAGTTTGCCGCCGCGTTTGACGATGTCAATCTGGCGCGGGATTTCGTATTCCAGCGCGCGGCGCACGCCGGAAAAGCTGTTCATGTTTTTGATCTCGATCTTGGCGCCCAGCTCCCGGGCGCCGACGGGGCGCACCGAGACGTTGACATCGCAGCGCACCATGCCCTTTTCCATGTCGCAATCGCTCACGCCGCCATACACGAGGATATCCTTGAGGGCGTTGAGGTATTCGTACGCCATGTCGGCGCCGGTGAGGTCGGGCTCGGAGACGATTTCCAGCAGCGGCACGCCCGCGCGGTTGAAGTCCACGCCGCTGTGGCGGTCGAAATGCGTGCTCTTGCCCACGTCCTCCTCGAGGTGCGCGCGGGTGATGCGCACGCGCGCGAGGGCGCCGTTGAACTCGAACTCCACAAAGCCGTTGGCCGTGGACGGCCGGTCGTACTGGGTGAGCTGGTAATTCTTGGGCATGTCCGGGTAGAAATAGCTCTTGCGGTCGAATTTGGCGAAGCGGGGGATTTCGCAATTGAGGAGCAGGCCGGTCAGGACGGTGAGGCGCAGGGCCTCGTCGTTGGGCACCGGCAGCACGCCGGGCAGACCCAGGCAGACGGGACAGACGCGGGTGTTGGGTTCGGCGCCAAAAGCGTTGGCGCAGCCACACCACATCTTCGATTTCGTTTTGAGCTGGACGTGGGTCTCCAGTCCGATGACGGCTTCGTATTCCATTGCGGGGAAAGTTTAACCACGGATGGGCACAAATGAACACAAATTTGATGCCCGCGTCACAAGCCGGTTGGACCTGCCATAAGGGAGCGGACCGACTGCGCCGGGAGCGGGGCTCCGTGGAACCTGCCCAAGTGGGTAGGTGTGGAATTTATATACTGTGATAGATTGACGCGGCAAACCAATCTCTCATTTGTCGAAAATTTCACCGGTTCTTGGGTTGCCGGTGCTTGGGGTGCCGGTCCGTGGCGTTTGGGTTCGCCACGGACCGGCTAATTTCAATGGGCTTGATCCACTCGACGGACCTTCTGGCTGGCCACGTTCCTGCGACTGGTCTCCGACCCAGTCGCGCTCCGCCAAATGGGTCGCTCATTCACGCTTAGGACCGGGCAGAAGAATTTTGTCCTGCGCCCACCCCCCTCGGGTTGGTTAAAAAAACATGGATTTGGGGGTGGTTAACGGATATTAAGAATTGGGACGAAACCAACCAATGCGCCCAAGACTTTCAGCCCGATTTCGGATTATTTGGTGCCTCTGGCTTTTGTTCTGCCATGCCCATGGTCTCCGGGCGGGGGTGCCGGTAGAGGTCTTTACCAACTTGTTCCAATTTCAACAGCTGGCCCGCTCGGATTCGCCCATGGAGGCTGGAATACTGCTTACCGGCAAAGTCTGTGAAGTCAGCCGGGAAGGCGGGTTCCTGGTCTTGCAGAACAATTTAGCAGCGGAGGTTTTTCAACTGGATTCGTTGCCGGAGAACGTGCAGGTCGGCCAACAAGTCGTTCTCCGCAGCGCTGACTGCCAAGTGGCCCGGCGACGGACGGACGTTGGGTTGAGCGGTCTGCCGTTGATTAGCAATGACGAGCCACAGGGTGGCACGGAGCAGTCCGCGGCGGTGCATTTGGAAGCCGGGCTGCACCCGATGCGGGTGGAATGGTTCCATCAATTGGAGGCGGCGGTGCTGAAAGTGGAATACTCCGGACCGGGTTTTTCGCGGCAGCCGATACCCGATGAAAGGCTGACGCATTTCGATCCGGTCCAGGGGGCGCCGGTTGGCGGCTTGGTGTGCCATGGTTATGTGGGGGATTGGCACCCAATTCCGGATTTTGGACAATTGCCGGTGGAATGGACGGAATCGGTATCCAATTTCCACCTTGGGGTTCAGGCGCAGGCGGAAGATCGCGGGGCGGTGGTCGGCGGCGATCTGAGGGTAACGCAACCGGGCAATTATACTTTCTACATGGAGGCGAATGCCGGCAGCCGGTTGTATTTGGGGGAAGCGGGGCCCACGGTCGAAGTTTTGGCGGCGGCTCCGTTGTCCCCGCCCCAAATTGATGGCCGATTCATTGGCGGGATTACGGGTCTGGAGGAGGCGAGCCGCTGGTTATTCTTCGAAGGGACGGTCAGTTTCATTTCCTGGCGCGCCGGAAGGCTGGAGTTGGAATTGCGCTCGCCCAGCAACAATCGGCTGCAAGTGGATGTTTTGGACAGCGCGGGAATTGTGCCGGAATTCTTGTTGAATGCCAAGGTCCGGTTGACGGGCGTCGGCCGGGCGGTGTTCAGCGCCGGCGGACAGGTGATATCGGGCTTGTTGACGATGGTAGGCAGCCGGGATATTGAGGTGCTCAACCTTCCTCCCGAAACTTGGGCGGCCCATCCCGCCATGCCCATTTCCGCGGCTTGTTCGGCTTCCAATTTGAACCTGGCGGTGCATGTCCGCGGCGTCTTGCAAAAGTCACCTCGGCCGGCGTTCTGTGAACTCACGGGCGAAGGGGGCGAAATTCTTATTCCCGCCCCGTCAGCATCGGAGTTGTGGGTGGGGCAGGAAGTGGAGGCTTTGGGCCTGATGCAACGGCCGGGAAAGGATTGGGAAATGGCCAACGCGGCGCTGATTATTGCGGACGAGCATCCGCCATCGCAACCCCTGGCATTGCTGACCGAAGCGCGCCAGGTGAAGCGATTATCGCGAACGGAAGCGGCGCGCGGTTATCCGGTGCGGCTGCGCGGCGTCATCACGTGCGCGTGGCCGGAACATTATCGTCACGCGGTGCTGCAAGACTTGTCGTCCGGAATATTTCTATTGCAACGGGAGGGCGAATTCTTGGGCCGGCCCAAATTTGGTGAATTCTGGGAGATTGAAGGCACGAGCGGCGCGGGGGAATTCTCCCCTATCGTGAAGGTGAGTTCGATGCGCCGGTTGGGCGAGGCGCGCATGCCCGAGCCGGTAAAACCGGAATGGGATCAGTTGATCAATGGCAGCCTGGACAACCAGTATGTCGAATTCGAAGGCGTGGTGATGGGCGCCGGGCAGGAGACGCTGACGCTGCTGACCCACGGGGGAAAAATCAAGATTGGCACCGTGGGCGAAAAACCGCCGGCCATCGAGCAATACGCCAACAAACTGGTGCGGTTGCGCGGCTGCCTGCTGGCGCATTGGGACAGCCAATCCCGGCGCGTCCAAGTCGGCGAAATTTCGCTGGGCGACCTTTCGATCAGCACGGATCAGTCGTTCTCGGCCGATCCGTTTGCCGTGCCCGCCCGGCCAGTGGGTGAATTGCGCCTGTACGATCAGCAGGCCAATGCATTTCGCCGCGTGAGAATTTCCGGCCAATATCTGCAACAACACGGGGCCGAGTATTTCATGGTCAGTGGAACGAACGGATTGCGTTTGATTCCCAACAATCCTCCCAACTTGCATCCCGGCGACCTGATCGAGGTGGTGGGCGTGCCGGATTTGCGCGGCGCGGCGCCGGTGTTGCGGGAAGCCGTGGTGCGCAAAACCGGAGCGGCCTCCCTGCCCGCGCCCGTCGTCCTGACGGCGGAAAACCTGTTGGAGGCGGCCAATGATTCCCGGCGCATTCAAATTGAGGGTTGGCTCGGGAACAGCCGGCAGAGCGGCAAGGAACAGATTCTGGAGTTGCTGGCCGAGGGGCGGCCGTTTGTGGCGCGGGTGCCGCTGGCGGGCAAACCGCCGGAGGATTTCGTGCCGGGCAGCCGACTGCGATTGACGGGGGTATTTGCGGGGCAATCGGCGGGCCGCACTGGCGACGCCTTGCTGGACTCGTTTGACCTGCTGTTGTCTTCACCGCGAGATATCCAAGTGCTGTCGCGGCCGCCGTGGTGGACCTTCGCGCGGCTGGTGGCGGCCCTGGGAATTTTGGGCGCCTTGCTGACCCTGGTGGGGCTGTGGGTGGTACAACTCCGCCGCCAGGTTGAGGCCCAAACCCGGATTATTCGCAAAAATGTCAAGCACGCGGCCGCGATGGAGGAGCGTTCCCGGATTGCGCGGGATTTGCACGACACGCTGGAACAGTTGCTGGTGGGGGTCAACTTTCAACTGGGGGCGCTGGCGGACAAGCTCAAAGAGGTTCCGGCCTCCACCCTGCAAACCCTGGAGCAGGCCCGGTTCATGGTGCGGCATGGCCAGGCCGAAGCCCGCCGCACCGTGCGCAACTTGCGGATGTTTGCCTTGGAGCGGAATAATCTGGCGGGCGCGCTTGAGCAGTTGGCCAAGGAAGCGTTCGCCGCTCATGACACCAAAGTGGAACTATCCGTGACGGGCCCGACCGTCGCTTTGCCGGTGGAAGTGGAGAATCACGTGCTGCGCATCTGCCAGGAGGCGATGACCAACGTCGTCAAACATGCCCGGGCGAATAACCTGCGGGTGGAACTCGACTATCAGCCGGCGGGCGTGTCTTTGAAAATCACCGATGATGGCTGCGGTTTCGATGTCGCCGCGACGAAGGCGCCGGCGGCCGGGCATTTTGGGTTGCTGGGGATGCGCGAACGGACGGATAAACTGGGCGGCCGACTGGAGATTATCAGCCGACCTGGGGCCGGAACGGTCATCACCCTCCAGGTGCCGGTGGCACCGGGAAAGCAAAACGGAGATTTATGAAACCGCTGCGAATTAGAATCATGTTGGTGGACGATCACTTCATTGTCCGGATGGGTTTGATCGCGTCGTTGCAGACGCGTCCGGGGTTCCAGATTGTGGCGGAAGCCGGCCGGGGTGATCAGGCGATTCGCTTGTATCAGGAGCATCGGCCCGAGGTGGTGCTCCTCGACTTGCGGCTGCCGGATCTGAGCGGGGTGGAGGTCACGGCGCAACTCATCCGGGAATTTCCCGCGGCCAAGATCATCATCCTTTCCAGTCATGATCTGGAGGAGGAGATTTTCCGGGCGTTCCAAGCCGGGGCGGCGGGTTATCTGATCAAGGATGTTTCCGCGGAAGAACTGGCGGCGGCCATCCACTCCGTGGCGGCCGGCGCCAAGCACATTCCCCCGGAGATCGCCCGGAAGCTGGCCGAACATTCCCCGGGATCGGATTTGACCGACCGCGAATTGGAGGTGTTGCAGATGTTGGTCAAGGGGCTCAACAACAAAGAAATCGCCAAGGCGCTGGGCTTTTCCGAAAACACCGCCAAGTTTCACGTCAAAAACCTCTTCGCCAAGTTGCAGGTCAGCGAACGGACGGAAGCCGTGACGATGGCCTTCCAGCGCGGCATCATTCGCTGAGCGCCGACCCCGGGGGTTGGCGAAACCTACCTACCTAGGTAGGTAGGTGTGGGATTTAAGGTTTTTGGTAAATTTAACCGTTAATCCGATGTCCCAATTGCCTGAAAAATACAAGGCTTTGCCATCCGTGTTGATTTTATCACCCGGGCGGATTGACCGGCAGGCAGGCGGGCTGACGACCAAGGCGATTGCAAAATAACCAATCAAAGAAATCCACAACCACAGCAAAAGCGACAAAATCCATGAAAACAACAAAATGCATGCAGCCCAATTGGGGAAGAATTCAGCGCTGGTTCAGCGGTCTGGCCGTGGCGGGGTGCCTGTGCCTGGGGGCGCAGCTACAGGCCCAGCCGGTGGCGGAATATTGGACCAATGGCTTTCCGGAAGCTGCCATCAATGGCTGGACCACGCCTTGGACCGCCAACTCAGTGGCCATTGACGCGGTCACCAACTCCAATCCGCCGTTGGCGGGCGGGGCTTACTATGCGACCTTCCACACGGCGATTACCAATGGCGACACGTCGCTGTATCGAAGCCTCAACGGCGGACTGGTCGCGACGGACATCGTGGTCCAGGCGGTCTTGCGCGTCGATGCCCTCACCAACTTCACCTCGACCAGTGATTATATCGGCCTGGGCGATGACAATACCGCCACCGGCGGTTTCAGCAGCGGGAGTGACGTGATCATCCGTGCCTACGGGGCTTCTCCCGCGGGAAGCCTGCCGGCTAATGAATGGGGGCTGTATAACGGCGGCAAAAACGGGGCTGGTTTTAGCGCTGGCAATATGGTTGACAGCGGCATGGCGGTGGTGGCGGGGGACACGTATGTTTTTTCAATCATTTACCACCCAAGTTCATCGTCGTATGACACTACCATATCCAATGCCAACACGAAGGTGTCCTTAACTACCAGTAACCTGGGTTATCGTGCCAGCGCGGCTTTTTCGTTTCCCTTGCGGTTCTTGGTCAACACAAAATTTGCCACCGCCGGGAATGGGGAGCAGCTTTCGCTGGGCACCATTACCGTCAACTATCTGAATACCTCTTTGAACCCAACCATTCTGAGTTCGCCCGTGGCCGCGACCACCAATTATGTGGGGCAAAGCCAATCCTTTTCGGTGTCGGCCATTGGCGCGGGGACTTTGGCCTATCAATGGCAGGTGCAAAGCAACGGGACCTATGTCAACCTGCAGAACAGCGGACAATTTTCCGGCGCCACCAGCACTACGCTCACCATCAGCAACCTGGTGGTGGCCAACAGCACGAATTATCAGGTAGTGGTCACGAATAAATACGGGACGGCGGCCAGCAGTCCAGCGCAACTGGTGGTCCTGCCCACTGGCGCCGCCCAAAACATCACGTTATCCCAGGTGGAAACCTATGGCACGGATTGGAACTCGCCCGGCTTCTGGAGCACCGGGTTGGGCGCCCAGACGTCGGAAGCGGCGTTTCCGGGCAGCACGTTTGAGGTGTTGCCCAACGGCATCTTGCGGACGGTGATTGCCTCTTACGCGGCCTTCCCCGGGCAACTGACCATTGATGGCGACGGGTCGGTGTATGATGTGAGCGGCGGCGGCTGCGGCGAGATGATCCTCAAGCAGCAACCCGGCACGAACTATTTTCCGGCGCTGATCCTGAACGGAGGATGTATTGACTTGGGAAATAACGGTGAGGCGTGGGTGGAAGGCAACGTGGCGATCCTCGACACCAACACGGCGACCCTCTATTCAGATTCCGGCACCACGGCGGCGCGGGGCTTGCAGCTTGACGCCTGTTTGAGCGGCTCCGGCAATATCGTCCTGATGGATTTGTCCGGTCTCAATCTGGATTGGTTTAATTTCACCTGCCCGACGAACACGTATACCGGCACTTGGGATGTGAGTGCCGGCACCCTCCTGGGCAGCGGGCTGAATTCGCTGGGCACCAACAGTATTCTGGTCGAATACAGCGGTTTTTTTGAGACCGCCTATGACCTTAACAGCCCCGCCGCCACGTTCACCGTGGAAGGACAAATCAATCTGCATCAGGATGACACGTTCTATGCGGTGGTGATCAATGGCACGGCCCTGGCCCCGGGATATTATTCGTTTAGTAATTTGAACGTGAATTATAGCGGCCAATTCCCGCCGACCTGGACGGCTGTGCCGGGTTCCACAGTCACCAACGGTTCCGGCAGCATCACCGTGTTGACCGGGCCGGTCAGCGCGGGTTCAGACCCGTATTTGACGGGGATCACTTTATCGCCGGCGGCCAGCTTGAATCCGCCTTTTGCCACCAACGTGTTCAATTACACGGCCACCGTGCCCTATGGCAGCACCCTGACGGTGACGGTCACGAACGACGACCCAACGGCGGCCGACGCGTTGACGGTCAATGGCGCGTCGCAGGGGGCGCTGACCTCGGGAGTGGCGAGCACGCCGGCGCTGGCCTTGAACGCGAATCCGGCGGCGCCGAACGTGGTGACGGTGCAGGTGACGGCGGCGAACGGGGCGACCTGGACCTACACGGTGAACGTAACGCAGGTGCCGAGCCAGACCGCGCCGGTGCTGACCCACAGCGTGAACGGCGGAACGCTGAATTTAAGCTGGCCGCTGCAAAACCTGGGCTACCGGTTGCTCGTGCAAACGAACCACTTAAACAAAGGTCTGAGCGGGAATCTGAATGACTGGGGAACGGTGCCGAATTCGACGGCCACGAACACCGCAGTCATTCCCATCACGCTGAGCAAACAGAACGAGTATTACGAGCTGGTGTATCCGTGATTGCCGGTTTGAGTCATGATCCGCCGCTGGTTGTGAATCGCCCGCCGATTCGCTCCAGCGGCGGGTTGGTTGCCCGCCTACGGTGCCCGTGCGCAGGCGCGCGACTCCGCCCACGAAATCATGGCGCTGGTTTTGATTCGGTTCCCGGATTCAGTTCCATGAACGGAAACCCGCAGTTGAAACCAAATTCATCCCGCAACAAAAGACCGGCTCCCATCCCTATCCCAGCGGCGGGAACGAAGTGTTCGCGGATGGTTCGGCGCAATGGTGCAAAGTGCAGGCACTTGTCCAACCAATGAATACAAATTTGTGAGCCATTTTAGCAACGGTAAGCACGCGCTCTGGTCAATGGCTCTGGGCCTGGCCATGGGCATGCACCTGGCCGCCCAGCCCGTGCTGGAAACGTTTGACCAGGGTTTTCCAGGGACCGCCACCAACGGGTGGATCAATGCCTGGAATTACACCGGCATCAACACGCCCGTCATCACGAGTGCGAATCCTCTCCTGGGCGGCGGAAACTATCTGGATTTCCAGCAGACCGCCGTGGGGGACTCGGCCTTGCGCCGCACCTTTAATGGCGGTTTGGTGGTCACGGATTTGGTGGTCCATCTCAATTATCGCGTGGATGCGCTGACTAATTTCACCACTACCGGCGATTATGTGACGCTCTGCGACGGCTCCAATCCCGCTATTGGCGGGGCCAGTTCCGCCAGCACGTTCATCATCCGGGCCTTCGGCGCGGCCCAGTCCACGCTGCCGGCCATGGAATGGGGATTGTATAATGGTCAACAAAACGGCGCCGGTTACAACGCCAATGACTTTGTGGATTCGGACATGGCCCTCGCCGCGGGAACCGCCTACAGTTTCACCATCACCATCCATCCCGCCGCCCTCACCTACGACGTGGTGATTTCCAACAGCACGACGAGTGTTTCCACCACGAATGTCGGGCTGGGCTTCCGCGCCGGCGCGGGCACTTTCACCATCCCGTGGACTTTGGTTTTCAACTCGCGCATCAGTAACGCCACCAACTGGGAACAAATCGCCGTGGATTCGATCTGGGTGAACTATGCCGGCACCAACGGCATGCTGCCGGTCATAACCCAAAATCCCGCCTCCCAGGCGGATTATGCCGGGCAGACGGCCAATTTCAGCGTGGCGGCCTCCAGCGTGGCGGCGCTGTTTTATCAATGGCAGATCATGAGCAACGGCGTCTTTGTGGCCATCAACAATGGCGGGCAATTTTCCGGGGCGGAAAGCAGCTCGCTGACGATCAGCAATCTCCTTGCGTCAAACGCCACCAATTACGAGGTCATTGTCAGTAACTATGTCGGATCCGTGACCAGCACCGCGGCTTCCCTGACGGTGCTTTCCGGGTCGGCTCCCACCATTACCAATGCCCTGGGGATCTCCGCCAGCGTCGGCTTGGGCGGCGCCTACACCGTGGCCAGCGCGCAGACCGGATGGCGGTTCACCGGCAGCCTGGGCGCCACGCCGGGGGGCGTGGCCACGAATGTGGGTACGGATGGCATTGGTCCCTATACTCAAATCAGTTTTCAATTTACTAATGCGACGCCGCAGGCGGCCAGCATCCGGTTGTACACCAATCAGCCCGTGGTGTTGTTCTCGGACACCTTCCTTGCCGTCGGGGCCAACACCCTCGCCTTTCCCAATTTTACGGCCTCGCCCTCCGGGCTGTATCATATGGGTTATGCCGGCCCGTTTGGAACGCACACCTTCTCCACGTTCGAAG
>Ga0316217_10006983_pt1 | contig 10935 bp, 11 predicted proteins | sample 1anoAmetaG_FD_203633 | JGI IMG/M metagenome (GOLD analysis project Ga0316217, IMG submission 203633) | Freshwater microbial communities from Trout Bog Lake, Wisconsin, USA - 1anoA | ecosystem: Environmental > Aquatic > Freshwater > Lake > Hypolimnion/Profundal zone | place: USA: Wisconsin... | reverse complement strand
CGCCGCAAAGAAGCAAATCACCTGGCTGATCACCGTGCCGAAATTCAGAAGCAACCCAGGGCGAACGGCCCCAGCTCGGCGCTCAACGTGTTCAGGATCGCGATCACGCCCTGCACCGTCAGCGTCTGCAGCAGTTGCACGGTGACAATTGCCTGAATCGGCCCCTTGTGCTGGTGCGACCGTCCGAACAGCCCGAACAGCCCGAACAGCGACGTGCCCACCAGCGTCATGAAAAGCATCGCCCACTTGCGGCTGATGTTCTCCTGCAGCGACATGGCGATCAGGTGCGAGCGGAAGATCGGCGTGCGCCCACCCGGGCGCACAGCAATGAGAACACCGTCGCCCCGACCATCAGTGCAAAGTTGCCCATCGAAGAGATTGCGCGCCTGCGCTGGACTGATGTGGAACTCCCGGATGATCCCCGGCATGACAACGACCGTCATCTGGAAGTTCCATCCCGTCCAGAATCTCGGCCAGCAACCCTCCGCACCGCAACAACCAGAGAAACGCGGTCATGGGTTGGTTGTCGAGGAACTCAATATAGGTCATCTTCTTGCCGGTCGGTATGACCGTAGAAATTTCCGTGCCCCCTGCGCTTGCTTTCTGGTTTTCACAGTTTGGATCTTGATTGGAAAAATGCTGCGGTTGGAACGACGACGGTCTGCCCGTTCGAAAGGTGTCAGAACAGGTGGAAGTTATGCTGGATGAGATTCCTTGTCATAAGCAATGTGGTTGCGTCGCAACAAAGAACTCATTCATCATCGCCCGCGCACCTCGCTCCCGCCTGCGCGCTCATCACGCGGCAGAACTTCTTTGCCTCATCTCGCCCTTGCGTCCTGCAATCTGCTGCGTTCCTGGTGCGAATGTAAGAACGGCCGATGCGCATCGTAGCGTTGCGACGCATCGCGTCAGCCAAAACGAAAACGCCACCCGGCAACCGGATGGCGTTTCCTTCAAGGGAGAATAGTTCCAACGGAGGCTAAACCGTCAAAACTTGATGGGTAAATTCTAGGAACCGAAGGGGGGGGTGTCAAGCTATTTCTGGAAGTTAAGTTTCTTTGTTTTCAAGCATTTACAAGAGTTTAACCGAAGGAACCAACAGTTGACAAAATTTGTCGAACGAGCCGTAAAATCAGTCTAACTAGCTGATTTTACAGGTGTTGTCTCTCTGTCTTGTCTCCCCTGCCAATTTTCAGCTGGATGATCTCCGCGTTCTCGGCCCGGTCGAAGATCCTCCCCGGATACAGCCGCTTCATTAGAATTCGCACCCCGCCGAAGGCGATTCCGATGACGAGGGCGAAGGCAATCAGAATCAGAATCAAAAAAATTAAATTCACCAGCAGATTGGCGACGTTGTCCTTCTTGTCGAAGTTGGTGTTCTCATTCCAGGTGACATCGGCGTCGTAATTGATGTTCGACAGCCAGCGGTTGGCTTCGTCGTCCGTGATCTGTCCGGCCACTGCCACCACCAGCGGTCCGCTGCGCTTCATCCTGAGTGGTCCGGCCAGCGACGCATCGCCGCTCGCTGCGGGATTCTGCTGCAGTCCCGAGAAGGCGCGCAAGCGCTCGACTGCGATCTGCGGCGTCGGATAGGCGATGATCTCCACTGTCGCCGTCCCCTTCGCTGTCGTGTACTTGCCCTCCACCACCTCTGCCGAACTTCCGAATCCGATCTGCTCCACCGGGATCAGCGATCCCGCGGCGGCCAGCGCCGTCGGACCCAGCGCGAACTTCGCGGAGAGGCTGACATACCCCTTGCGCGGAAGATACTGCGGCAGGGTCGGCGGATTGCGCGCCGGACCCTCGGGCAACGGAATCCGTTCGCTCAACTGCCGCAGGTCGGCCGCCGACATTGCCGTCAGCCGTTCTATGGTCGCCTGCACCAGCACGTTGCCGCGATAAAACAGAATGCGGTTGTTCAGCGATGCGCCCTGGTCGCCGATCTTCTCCGCCAGCATCTCCGGCTGCTTGTAGAAAGTGAAGGCCCCATAGGCGCCGCTGGCGTCGGCAAAGCGAATCGCTTTCACCGTCATCCGATTATCGTCGCGCCGATAGGAGGCCGACTCGAACTTCTGAAAACCATATTCCTTGATCGCAACCGCGTTGGCGGCGTCGGCCAGCGCCGCTTCGGCGCTCCCTTTGGCCTCCGACTGGCTCCAGCCGGCAAAACTGGTGGGCAGAATCGCGCGGTCGGCTGCCCGCAGCACTCCCGGCTCGCACCAGGCGAGCGCCACGAGCGCCATCAGAATTCGGATTGCAGTCTTCATGTTCTGGGATCAAGACGCGGGACAGGACCTGTACCTATTCTAATTAGACTCTGCCGGGGTTCACAAAGTTTCTCGCCCCGCTTGGATGACGATGAGGAAGGCGGTTGGCTTACCGCGCGACTACGCGCTTCTGGGCGACCTTCACGTTGCTCAATCCACTGGCGTAGCGGGCAATGCCGCGGTAGAGATTCTCGGCGATCTTCTGCCGGTACTCGCGGTTCTGCAACCGGCGCTCGTCGACCGGGTTCGAGAGGAACGAAATCTCGGCCAGTACCGACGGCATGTTGGCGCCGATCAGCACGATGAACGGAGCCTGCCGTACCCCGCGGTCGCGCATCGCCGGATTCTTATACGCCTGCCCCGTCCACAGCGACTTCTGCACGTCGCTGGCGAACTCGCGCGACTCTTCGATCTTTTCCTTCAGCGCGATCTTCTTCACCAGGTCCTGCAGCTCGTGGATGGATTTTTCCGAGACCGCATTTTCTCTCGCCGCCACTTCGAGGGCATCGCGCGAGGAGGTGAAGTTCAGGTAATAGGTCTCCACGCCGCGCACCGAAGCGTCGCTGCTCGAGTTGGCGTGAATCGAGATGAACAGGTCGGCCTCGCTCTGGTTGGCGATGGCCGTGCGCGTCTCCAGCGGCACGAAGCTGTCGTCCTCGCGCGTGTAGGTCACCGCGGCTCCCATGCGCGTGCTCAAGAGCTTGCCCAGCCGCTGCGCCACGTCGAGCACCAGATCTTTCTCCTGCAAGCCGTTCGGCCCCACTGTGCCCGTGTCGTGCCCGCCGTGCCCGGCGTCGATCACAATCCGTCCCACCTTCAGCCCGAGCGCGCGTGTCAGCGAACGTTCGCCCGAAGACGTTGGCCGCGCCGGCACCGCCGTGCGCTCCGGCACGGGGATCGTGGTGCGCTTGGTCGCCGCCGCCCGTGGTGCCACCGACTCAAAGGTCGGTCCCGAACTCAGCGGCGTCTCTCGCGTCGAACTTCCGGGGGGAGGCAGCGGCGTCGTCGGACGTTCGGCGCTGGCCCGGGTAGTTGCCGGCGGCGGAACCGGTGCGGTCGTCGCCGGAGCCGGCTTGCTGGTCGTGGGCGCGGCGTCAGAGAATGTCGTGAAGGAAGCAACCGAGGTGCCCGTGCCTGGCTGCGGCGCACTCGGCGGAATCGAGTTGGAAGCAGTTGCCGGCGTCGTTGGCGCTGCGCTGGCTATCTCGACCGGAGTGCTCGCCGCCCGCGCCGCCGGACTGGTTGCCCACACCTCGTCGAGCTTCGGCTTCAGCGGCGAGGTCGTGCCATCGGCCACCTTGGTGGCCAACTGCTGCCTGCGCTCTTCGACGGTTAGCGCGCTGGCCTTCCCGGCCACCGCCGGCACCGTCGCAGTCCGTGCCGGAACTTCGCTCCGCGCCCGCTCGACGGGTTTGCCGCTATTGGCCTCGGGCTTTGGTGCCGCCACCGCAGCGGTCTCTACCGGGGCCTTGGCCGCCGCGCTCTTGCTGGCAACGGGCGGCGCCTCCGCCGGTTTGCGCGCGCGCAGCGTGCCGCCCGCGCGGCCATGAATGTCAACAATCAGCCGGTACGGATTCGGCAGCAGGAAGGCGGAGTAATCCGATAGATCATCCACCTCCAGCACCACCCGCGTGATGTTGCGGGTGTACTGCGCCACTCGTATCTTGCGCAGGAACCCGTCCTGCACCTCGAAGGTCTTGCCCGCCAGGATCGAGGCCAGCTTGGTATTGTGCAGGTCGAAAAAGATCCGTTCCGGGTCCGGCACGCGCCCCGCCTGGTATTGCACCTCGGTCTCCAGGTCGATGGCCACCCGCGTGTAGTCGGGGGTGGACCAGAAACGAATGCCCGTCACCAGCGGAAGCAATCAGTTGCGCGTCGCTGGCGCCGCGTCGGCGGCGGCCTTAGCCGCTGCGTCGCGGACAGGCGCATCCTTGCCGGCGACCTCCCGCAGATCGGCCGGGCGCACAGCCTCGGCCCGCGCGCTCTCAGTGCGTGCGGCCTCCGGGCGTGCGATATCTCCGTTGCTCTCCCGTTTTTCTTTCTTCTTCTCCGCCGCCGGCTGACGCAGCTCCACCAGCGCCTGCCGGGCTCCTTCGGCGTGCGCGCTGCGCGGATAGTGCTTCAGGAAATCCTGGAAGACCGCGTCGGCGGCGGTCGTGTCGTTCAAATCCGATTTGTAAATCTGCCCGATGGTGTAAAGGGCGTCGACGCGATACTTGCTGCCGGGATACTCGCGCCGCAGAAACTCAAACTGCCCGATGGCGGCGGCCAGGGTCTTGGGATCGTTGAAGCGGCGTCCGGCTTCGGCCAGCAGTTCCGCCACGGCGATCACGGCCGGCTCGGCCTTGGCCGAGGTCGGGGCCACGTAATAGACGCGCCGGTAGGCGTCGGTCACCTGCTGATAATCGCGGCGGGTGCGCTCATCGAGCGGCCGTCCGTTTAACTCCTGCCGCAACCGCTCCGCCAATTGAAACTGGTTGCGCGCCAGCTGCTTCTTTTCCGCCAGGTCGCGGGAGGCAGCGGGCAGCACCGCCAGAGCCGCCAGGCCCAACAGCAAGCACGCACGGATTGCCAGCTTCCCTACCAACGGAAGTTGCCTCGAGAGTAACGAATCCACCATCTCGCCGCGCCTCCGCCTGGCGGTGCGCAGCAACTGTTTCCAGGCTCTGCTCTCTCGTGCCGACGCAGTCGCCCGGCGTGCCGAGACGTACAGCTACAGTGAACCACGAATTCAGCCTCGTGCAAAACGGGAAATCACCTGAAGAGTAACGGGAGTAGCCGCCTCTGCACTACTCGGGCTGCCGGATTGGATTCCTGCAATCGGTTGGGGTTGGATGGTGGAGACAAGCCGCCGTGGGAATGGAATCCAGGGTGACACCCCCTCGGAGTGCCCGGTCGCGGAGATTTAATCGTTAGTAAACGTCAAAGCGCCCTTGCCATCGCGCGAGACGTGGATCGAGCTGGCCTGCAGCCAGCCAACTGAATCCGCAGCCGAGTGGCTGCGGTAAAGATCGGTGATTTGCCTTATATAGCTCTGGGTCTCGGCAATGCCGGGTATGCCATTCGCCCGGGCCACCGCGGTTGCGCCGGCATTGTAGGCGGCCAGCGAGAGTCTCACGTCGCCGTTGTAGTTGGCCAGCAGGTCCTTCAGGTGCCGCACTCCGCCTTCCAGATTCTGCCGCAGGTCGAAGGGATTGGCTACGTTCATCCGCCGCGCCGTCGCCGGCATCAGCTGCATTAATCCCATCGCTCCCTTGCTGGAAACGGCCCGCGGATTGTAATTCGATTCGACTTTGACGACGGCGCGCACCAGGTTGGCGTCCACGCCATGGCGTGCGGCCGCCTCGCGAATGGCCAGGTCGATCTCGGCCGATCCGGGCCGCTGCTCGCTCGCCGCGTGCCCCGTCCGGCTACCCGCCGATGCCGAATCCTTCGCCACCACCATCGCCGGCTCAGCATTCATGTATACCGTGCGACCGTTCGCCGTCTGCCGGGCCTCAATCAAATCCAGCTGCGCCGAGTGCGCTCGCCTCGGTAGTGCCAGAAACGCCAGCATGAGCAGCAACACCAGAAAGCCCAGCCGGATCAGCTCCGGCACGAACGCGTGCTTCCTGACTGGCTTCGTCGCGTGCCAGTCGGTCACGGCCCCAAACTCGGCTCCTTCCATCATTCCTGCTGCGCGCGACTTTATCATTAGTCCCATTAGTCCCATTAGTCCCATCCGTATCCGGCAACTTGCGACCGGGTTGTATTATACGAACGGACTCTGGCCGCCAAACGACGAAATCCAGGGGGGTATGCACGAAAGCACCCCGGGGGGGTGTACAAAGGTAATAGGTTTTCTCACCAAGAAAGCCGCCGGGTCTGCCCGGCAATTCAACCAGGGAACCGCTGATCGCAATGCTGCTGGAAATTGAAATTCAAGGCCTTGCCGTGCTCTTCGACCTGCTTTTCCTCGTCGAACCGGGCGTCAGCTGCCGCGTTCCGGGTGGAGCCGACCTGCACTTGCCCGTCCTGCCGCCTGTCGCTCCCGGGCCGGGCAGAGCCGTAGCCGTCACCCTGCGCCTTGATTTCGACATGGGCATGGACTCCGACGTAACGGGCAACTGGCTCTACCAGAAGCTCAAAGGCCGCGTGGACAGCCTGCGGGTCGACGGCGTGCCGACGCTGGTGGATCGCGAAACCCTCGTGCGCTGTCTCGAGTCGCGCCGCAAAGGCTGATTTCCCCCCGCCAGCGCCTATCGCATTCCCGCCAGCGCCCGCCCATATTCAGGAAACGCAAAGTTTCTCCTCTCCCTGCGCCCCGGAATCTTGTATTATCCGCCCCAACCACCGCTGCCCAGCCCGTTGCGATCCGTTCGGCTGGCCGGCCTTGTGGCTTGGGAAGGAATGCGTCATGTGCCTGGCCGTTCCCGGCGAACTACTAGAGATCGTTTCAGGCGACGCCTCGTGCGAGGGGCGCGTCGAATTCGGCGGCATCATTAAGCGCGTTCGCCTCGACTTCGTTCCCGAGGCACAGCCTGGAGATTTCGTCATCGTTCACGCCGGCTTTGCCATCAGCCGCATGGACGCCCGTGAGGCGCAGCGCACCTTGCAGTTGTTCGCCCAATTGGAAGCAGCCGCCGGCCCGGACTTGGAGCAGCCCTGATGCAGCGCGCTTCCACATTCTCCCTGGCGTGGCTCTCTTGAGGGAAACGGCGTGAAATTTGTCGACGAATATCGCAGCCGGCGGGTGGCCCAGGCTCTGGCCCGCGAGATTGCGAGCACCTCCACCCGGCGCTGGGTGCTGATGGAGATCTGCGGCGGCCAGACCCACACCATCCTGCGTTACGGCCTTGACGAACTGCTGGGTGCGAGCGTGGAACTAGTGCACGGCCCCGGCTGTCCGGTCTGCGTCACCCCCGCAGCCGCCGTCGATCAGGCGATTGAGTTGGCGCTCAATCCCACGGTGATTCTCGCCTCCTACGGCGACATGTTGCGCGTCCCCGGCTCCCGCTCCAATCTCTTGCAGGCGCGCGCCGAGGGCGCCGACGTCCGCGTCATCTACAGTCCGCTTGAAGCCGTCAAACTCAGCCGCGCGCACCCCGACCGCCAGGTCGTTTTCTTTGCCATCGGCTTCGAGACCACGGCCCCGGTCAATGCCATGGCGGTGGTCGAGGCGCAGCGTCAGGAATTGACGAATTTCTCCCTGCTGGTCTCGCAGTCGCTCGTGCCTCCCGCCATGCGCTCCCTGCTGCGTTCGCCGGAAAACCGCGTCCAGGGCCTGCTTGCGCCCGGCCACGTCTGCACCGTCATGGGCTGCCGGGAATATGCCGCGATGGCGAGTGAATGCGATTTGCCGGTGGTAGTCGCGGGCTTTGAACCCGCCGACCTGTTGCAGGCCGTCCTGCTGCTCGTGCGCCAGTTGGAGAGCGGGACCGCGCGGCTCGAAAACCAATACGCGCGCTCGGTCCGCCCGGACGGCAATCCGGCGGCGCGCCGCCTAATGGACGAAGTCTTCGAGCCTTGCGACCAGCACTGGCGCGGCCTCGGAGAAATTCCGGCCAGCGGTTTGCGCCTGCGCGCCGCCTTCGCCGCCTTCGACGCCGCCCAACGCTTCTCGCTGCCCCCGCGCCACGCGGAAGAAGCCAGCCTCTGCCTCAGCGCGCAGATCCTTCAGGGACGCAAGCTGCCCACCGACTGTCCCTGGTTCGCCGCGCGCTGCTCGCCAGAGAATCCGCTGGGCGCGCCGATGGTCTCCACTGAGGGCGCCTGCGCGGCCTATTACCGCTATCGCCGGGGCGACGCCATGAGCGAGACGCCATGAGCGAGACGCCATGAGCGAAAAGAAAAACGCAGCCCGGCTTATCTGTCCCGCTCCGCTTCCGGTGCGTGACCGCGTCGTGCTCGGCCACGGCAGCGGCGGTAAACTGTCGGCTGACCTGTTCGCCTCCATTTTTCTGCCCGCCTTGCGCAACCCGGCGCTGGCCAAGCTCAACGATCAGGCAATCATCACTGCCGCGGGCGCGCGACTGGCCTTCACGACCGACACCTTCGTCGTCAAGCCGCTCCTCTTTCCCGGAGGCGACATCGGATCGCTTGCCGTGCACGGCACCATCAACGACCTGGCGGTCGGCGGCGCCTGTCCGCTCTGCCTGAGCGCCGCCTTCGTGATCGAAGAGGGCCTCCCTCTGGATCTGCTCCGGCAACTGGTGAACTCGCTGGCCGCTGCCGCCCAGGCCGCCGGCACTGCGGTCGTCACGGGCGACACCAAGGTGGTCGAGCGCGGCTCCTGCGACCGCCTCTTTATCAACACCAGCGGCATCGGCGTCGTCGCCGACGGAGTGGATCTCTCCTGCGAGTACGCTCGCCCCGGCGACCGCATCCTGCTCAACGGCTTTATCGGCGACCATGGCATCGCTGTGTTGGGAGAGCGCGAAGGGCTGGAGTTTGAATCGGCCATCCAGAGCGACAGCGCCGCCCTCCACACCCTTACGGCCGTGCTGCTCGCTGCGGCCTCCCACCAACAGACGGACGCCACCGTGCCCGGCCCCATTCGCTGTATGCGGGACCCCACCCGCGGCGGACTCGCCAGCGCGCTCAATGAAATTGCGGCCGCCGCCGGCGTCGGCGCCCAACTGGAAGAAGCCGCCATCCCAGTGCGCGAAGCCGTGCGCGGGGCCTGCGAGCTGTTGGGGTTGGACCCGCTTTACGTGGCAAATGAAGGCAAGCTGATCGCCATCGTCGCCCCCGAGGCCGCCGCCGCCGTCTTGCAGGCGATGCAGAGTCATCCCTTGGCGCGCGATGCCAGAGACATCGGATGCATCACCGCCGAGCATCCGGGTGTCGTGACCCTGCGCACCACCCTCGGCACCCGGCGCATGGTCGAAATGTTGAGCGGCGACCAGTTGCCGCGCATCTGTTAAGGGCGCCGGCGAAGCTGGTCGCGCTAATTAGGACGGATTCGTGCACGAGATGGGCATCGCCGATTCGATTCTGCAGGCCGTCGCCGCCGAGACTGCCCGGCGTCCCGGCTCACACGCGTTGCGCGTCGGCGTGCGCATCGGCGAGTTGGCGGCCATCGACCCGGAGTCCCTGCGCTTCTGCTTTGAGGTGCTGGTGAAGGAAACCGCACATGAAGGCCTCCGGTTGGAGATCGAGCGTGTGCCTCGCCGTCATCGCTGCCGCGCCTGCGAACAGGAGTTCACGGTGCGGGATTTTGATTTCCAGTGTCCTCGCTGCCGCGTCTGGTCTCCCGATTTCGCCGGCGGCGACGACCTTGCCTTGACCTTTTTGGAGTTGGACGATGGAGACGATCCCGCTGCAACGGAAAGTTCTGAGCGAAAACGATAGGATCGCCGCCGGCCTGCGCGAACGTCTGCAGGCACGCGGCATCCTCTGCCTCAACCTCATCAGCTCTCCCGGCTCGGGCAAGACCAGCCTGCTTGAGCAGACTCTCGCCCAACTCCCGCCGGAATTGCGGCCCGCGGTCCTGACCGGCGACATCCAGACCGAAAACGACGCCAATCGGCTCAAGCGCTTCTGCCCGCGAGTCCAGCAGATCACCACCGGCGGCGCCTGCCATCTCGATGCCCGCATGGTCGAGACGGCGCTGGCCGCCTGGCCGCTTGGCGAGATTGATCTGCTGCTGATTGAAAACGTCGGCAACCTGGTCTGCCCCGCCAGCTACGACCTGGGCGAGGCCGCCAAGCTGGTGCTGCTCAGCGTGACGGAAGGCGAAGACAAGCCGCTCAAGTACCCTTCCATCTTCTTTAAGGCCGAGCTGCTGATCATCAACAAGATCGACCTGCTGCCCTACGTTCCCTTCGACCTCGCCAAAGCCGAAGAGAACGCCACCAAGGTGCATCCCGGAGTCGAGATCATCCGCACCTCATGCACCACGCGCGCCGGCCTCGACGAGTGGCTCCAATGGCTGCAAAGGCGAATGCAGGCGGCCCGACAAAACCTGGGCAACACGGCGGCGGGCGCTGCCGGTTGATTCCACCGTCCGGCATCGGTGAAGAAATGCTCACGCGCAAGCGCATTGACGTGCAGGGAATCGTGCAGGGCGTCGGCTTCCGCCCCTACGTCTTTCGCCTCGCCGTCGCGACCGGCCTGAATGGACACGTCAGCAACACCGCCGCCGGTGCGACCATCGAAGTGGAGGGCAGCGCCGCCTCGGTTGACGATTTCCTGCGCCGCCTGCCCGCCGAACTGCCACCCCTCGCCTTTCTCACCCGCATGGACGTAGCCGCCATCGCTGCCAGCGGCGAAGCCGGCTTCAAGATACTGCCCAGCCGCCGCAATGCCCGTGCCGCCGCCCTGATCGCCGCCGACGTTGCCACCTGTGCCGACTGTCTGCGCGAGCTCGCTGACCCGGCCGACCGCCGCTTCGGCTATCCCTTCATCAACTGCACCAACTGCGGACCGCGCTTCACCATCGTCAAGGATATTCCCTACGACCGCCCGGCAACCTCGATGGCGCGCTTCTGTATGTGCGAGCCCTGCCGCCGCGAGTACGACGATCCGCACGACCGCCGCTTCCACGCGCAGCCCAACGCCTGCTGGCAATGCGGGCCGCAAACCGAGCTGTGGGACGCCGCCGGCGCCATCGTCGTCGCCGCTGACCCGGTCGCCGCCGCCGCCTCGGCCATCGCTGCCGGACACATCATGGCCGTCAAAGGACTGG
>Ga0316217_10006982_pt1 | contig 10938 bp, 2 predicted proteins | sample 1anoAmetaG_FD_203633 | JGI IMG/M metagenome (GOLD analysis project Ga0316217, IMG submission 203633) | Freshwater microbial communities from Trout Bog Lake, Wisconsin, USA - 1anoA | ecosystem: Environmental > Aquatic > Freshwater > Lake > Hypolimnion/Profundal zone | place: USA: Wisconsin... | reverse complement strand
CACCGATCAATCATATCACCGGAACAGTTAGAAATGAAACCACTAAGGTAGCTATTCCGAATGCAAATCTGGAATGGAAGACAGGAGCTGGACAAAAGACTATCATGGCGAATGACAGAGGGGAATATGATCTGGTGGTTCCGGATACGGCTATCTATGATGTAACGGTATATAACCCGAAATACTATGACAGTACGGCAAGACTGAAACATATATTTGAGACAATGGATGACAGTGTGTACCATGCAGACTTTTATCTGCGCCCTGTGCCGGAAGTGGTGAAGGATTATATGGTGTACTTTGAGTTTGACAGCAGTAGTCTGACAGCAACAGCTGATAATATACTGGATAGTGTGGTAACGATTCTGAAAGCCAATGCAAGCTGGAAGATGTCGCTGGAAGGATATACGGATGGAAAGGGAAGTGTGGACTACAATCTGGCATTATCGAAGAACAGATCGGAAAGCTGTCTGAAATACCTGGCTGAACACGCAATAGACTCGACAAGACTGGTGCCTACTTATTATGGCAAGTCGAATCCTGTGGCACCGAATGAAACGAAGGATGGAAAGGATAATCCTGAAGGAAGAAAGCTGAACAGAAGGGTGAAGCTGAGTGTACAGAAGGATAAATAATAAGCAATTGGCAATATGCAATTGTCAATGGGTAATGAGTCCGGGGAGCAATACCATAAATATTGATTTTTATTTCTACATAATTTTCAGAAATTACATATGACAAATTATTATATCAAATTTAAACTAACAGTAATAATAGGAATATTATTATTAAGAGTTTATTCCTTGAATGCACAGTTATGTACTGGAAGTTTGGGTAGTCCGGTAGTAAATATCACTTTCGGATCAGGCAATGTATCACCAAGTAGTATTTCAGGATTCTCTACAACTTATACTTATGTTCCTAGCAGTTGTCCTCTCGATGGAAATTATACCATTATGAGTAATAGCCCTTATTGTTTTGGTGGCACCTGGTGGACATTGAATACTGACCATACACCAAATTCAGTAAATGGTGATATGATGATCATCAATGCTTCCAATGCACCTTCCGATTTTTTTATAGATACAGTCAGTGGTTTATGTGGTGGAACTACTTATGAGTTTGCTGCCTGGATTTTAAATCTTAATGTACCGTCTGCATGTGGGGGCAATCCTGTAAAAGGGGACATAACTTTTAGTATAGAAACAGTAGGAGGTACTGTAATACAACAATATAAGACGGGGAGTATTCCAGTTGCCAATTCAGCCTTATGGGTTCAGTATGGCTTCTATTTTACTGCACCAGCAAATAGTGGTACAATTGTTATAAGGATGCGCAACAATGCTCCCGGTGGCTGCGGCAATGATCTGGCAATTGATGATATAACTTTAAGACCATGTGGTCCTTTAGTGAAGACTGCCACTTCATTAGGTAGCAATCATATTAATGATTGTGATAACGACACTACTCATTATACTTTTAGTAGCACTGTGTCATCAGGGTTTAGTAATATTCAGTATCAGTGGCAGCTTAGTACAGATACCGGCAAAACCTGGAATGATATACCGGGAGCTGTAAATAACAGTTATTATCTAGCAACTAATACAATTGGTGATTTTGAATATCGTTTAACTATTGCCGAGGGTACTTCCATTAATATCAGTGATTGCAGAGTTATTTCGGATACTATTTTTTATAACAGATATGTTTCACCTACCTCCAGTCTGATTAAAAGTTTTAATGTATGTATAGGTGATTCGATAATCGAAAAAGGTGATTCAACATTGTTGTATCAGTGGACAGGACCTTCTGCATTTTCCAGTACGCAGTCCACCATTACTATTCACAATATTACCGTTTCGGAGGCAGGAAAGTATTTTGCCAGTATCTCCAATATGGTAGGTTGTAGTACTACCGATTCATTTATGCTCAATATAACCAGTAAGCCAGTGATTCCCATAATTCCAACGCAAAATATTTGTTTAGGCGATACTGCTATCCTGAGAGGAGGCGGTGGTACAGGCATTTATTCCTGGACACCTGCAACTTATTTACTCACTCCCAATGATTCAGTAACAAAAGCCTTTCCTTTAGATTCAACTACTTATACTTTGCTGGCTACAAATGGTATATGTTCCAGTTCTCAATTAGTTCATATCAATGTTCTTGCCCGACCTAGTTCTAACCTGATCAGAAGTTTTAATATTTGTACAGGTGATTCGATACTCGAAAAAGGTGATTCAACATTATTGTATCAGTGGACAGGACCTTCTTCCTTTTCCAGTACACAATCTACAATAACTATTCAGAGTATTACTGTTGCTGAAGCCGGAAAGTATCTCGCCATTATCTCCAACTCAGTAGGATGCACTACTTCCGATTCCTTTGTTTTAAATGTAACTACAAAGCCTGTAGTATGGACAATTTCAGGAAAAAATATTTGCTTAGGCGATATTGTTACCCTGAGTGGTGGTGGAGGTACAGGCAATTATTACTGGACACCTGCAACTTATTTACTCACTCCTAACGATTCTGTTACAAAAGCCTTTCCAATAGATTCTACTACCTATACATTGCATGCTACAAATGGTATATGTTCCGATTCTCAAACGGTTCTTATCAATGTACGTCCAAGACCTGTTTCAAACTTTTCTAAATATCTCAATGAATGTAGCGGTGACACTATATTGGTAAAAGGGGATTCAACCCTGTTTTATCAGTGGACAGGCCCCAACGCTTATTCTAGTTTTTTATCTACTATTTTTATTGCAGGTATTAGTATGAGTGATGCAGGTACTTATACAGCAATAGTCTCCAATTCTGCCGGATGCTTTACTAAGGATTCATTCAATTTACAGGTAAATAAAACACCTGTTGCATGGGCTATTGCTGATACCGCTGTTTGTCAGGGCGATACAATATTACTTCAGGGAGGTGGAGGCACTTCCTATTCCTGGAAACCTGCAATCAGTTTGCTTACACCAAACGACTCTTCTACTAAAGCATATCCTTCCAATGCTACTACCTATACCTTATATGTGACTAATGGAATTTGTACCAATTCAAAAACTGTTCAGGTTGGTGTCTGGCAAAATCCTTCTTCGTTTATTGCACCGGTATTGCCGATATATCTGGGCAATTCCACAGCATTATCTGGACAGATTTCCGGAACAGATGTTAGTTATAGCTGGTCGCCACTTATGTATTTAACCAATCCAAATACCTTATCTCCCCTAGTGGTATTGCCAGATACGAGTACAATGTATTATCTCACAGTAAAAAGCAATCATGATTGTGGGTTGGCTACAGATAGTGTTTTAGTACAGGTAAATAAGCCAATGCAGCCATTATTAATACCCAACACATTTAGTCCAAATGGCGATGGAATACATGATACATGGATAATTGGTAATATTGATACTTATCCTAATGCTGATGTGAAAGTATTTAATCGTGACGGTAATATCGTCTATTATTCCCCACAGAATTTTAATTCATGGGATGGTAAAATACATGGCAGTCCTGTACCAATGGGAACATACTATTATTTAATTGATTTACATAATAGTCAACCGGTTATTTCAGGTTGGTTATTAATTATCAGATAAATACAGCAGTTAGGAAACAGAAGTGAATACATTGAATATAACGAGAGTTGTGAGGGAAACAGCTTAAGAAGATTTATATTTTATTCTGACTCCTCACTCCTAACCCCTCACAATGTCCAGAACATATTTGTAGCTGGTATATTTTTATTCCTACAAGCTTTAAAAGGATCAAATTGATGTTTTCCAAACAAATACCAGGCTGCCGATGATACATAAGGCTGTGTATTGGCACCCTGCCAAAGCATGCCTCCACCATATCCGGTAGCCAGATTAGTGGCATAAGGTATGCCGTAAAAGTTATTGCCAGCAGATGAATTGATAATTGTTTTTTCTATCTGAGATAAATAGAATGCTGATTGAACATTATTGCCGGCTATCTGATAGGCTACTGCCATCTGACCTGTACCTTCCAGCCAGATATCATCTTTTACTATATCAAAACAATAACCGGTTACAGTGTTACCTGTACCAGTGGCGGTTTGTGTATTTACAAACATATTGGCTTGAGTTAACAGCGATGCCGGACAGTTGGGGAATATTCCAAAACCCCAGGAAAAGTTATCTAGCGCATAATAATACTGACTGTTGCCTGGCCATGAAATGAAGCATTTATTTACCGTATCCCATCGTTGATTTTTAAAATACGAAAGTAGATTAATATGAAAGTTGTCATACCCGGTTACTGCAATAAAAGCATCCATATTACCTTCTGTAACTTTTCCAATTTGTGCATTTGATACATCGTATCCGCCCCATATACCACCATCAGTATCTTGCAAAGAACGAATCCATGTGGTAATTTGCTGTGCCAGATTATTATACTTTGTACTTCCGGTAATAGCAATGTAATTGTCTAATGCAAGCAACATCCAGGCATTATCACCCAACCAGTGATTGCCATTCGGATTGCCATTTAAATCCCTGAATTGTGAGAATCCCCCATTACCTGCCATTAATTCACTGGTAATACGGGTATTAAAAAAATCAAAAATCTTTTCTGCTCTTGTATAATCTGCATAACTCATAAAAACCATTGCAGTAAGTGCATTGTCGTATAAAGAAATCTGATCTCCATTATCGGTACTGGGGACTAAGCCGTTTGCAAGCTGTAAATTGTCCAGCCAGTTCAGTATTTTTTGTTCGTTGCTTGATAGAGTATCAATAAGTGAACTGATTCCTGTAAAGGTTACATTTCTGGATTGACCATTTACATATATTCTGTTGGGTTTAAATGTATAATGATTTTTAAAAGGAATTAAAACAGTACCGGAACTCATTAATTGAAAATTAAAGCGTCCGTTGGTATCCGAAAATTGGGTATTGCCAAGACTGTCCTGTATTATAACGTTAGGAATACCTGCTCCAGTTGTGTCTATAACCCTGCCTGATATGAAGGTGTCATTTGCAAAAACCGGTAATGTTTGATTGCTGCTGCTTTTAGTACAGGCAATTATTTGCATCAATAAAATATAAAGAAAGATGTACTTTGTAATGTTAGTATTATAAAACATATTATTATGTTTAATAGTGGTGGGTAGAGTTTATTTAATATAAAATAATGTTACGAATATATATCAAATCTTTGTTCGGGATACAAAAAGATAAAAAAACAATACATAAAAGTATCTTAGACTTCTTTATTTTTCCTGAAAAACAGTGCTTTTAAATTTTGATACATTTCAATCTAATTTAGAATACTGAGATTCTAACATAAAATAAAGTATTTTTAAGTTAGAATACTGTTTTCTAACAATAAAAAACGTATTTATGAGTTAGAATCCCTTTTTTCTTAAGCATAATTACGTTATTCTAACATAATTTATAGTAAATGTAAAAAAAAATTAAGGAAATGTAAATCACATTTCCTTAATAATTATTCAGAATACTACAAAATTATTCTCCGTTATATTTAATGTAACTCATAAATACGGTATCAGAACTTCAAATCAATTGTTTATAACTTGCAGGTACTATATTATAGTTAATAATCATTATAAAGTGATTTATAATAAAATAATTATGAGTCTGAATAGCATTATTTAGAGTTGTAAAAAAATGTTTATGACTTATATTTATGTGTTACGGGTTTACATTATATATATTATAGAGCATAAATATAGGTTTATGAGTAAATTTTCTAGGAAAAATACTATAAAAGATTCAATTGTATTCACATAATGAAGTAAAAGAAATTGCTGGAAATGAAATTCGTGAGGATATTATACTCTGGTATAATAATACAGTTTTAGCATGCTGACTGAAATATTCGTAAATCAGTAATCAAAATAAAAAGAATGACTGAACAGGTGTTTATTTCCTTAAAAATAACTAAAGATTTTTTTGATAGTACTTATGATGTATCAAAAAAGGCTGTATTAAACTGTGTTTCATCAGTATGATGTACTAAAGACGAACCCTTTTTCTTGGAATTAGCTATTGGTGGGTGGTAGTTTTGCAAATTCAATTGTGTACCACTTTGCACAAGCGAAATCGATTGCGTTTCCCATTTAGGGTTACATTTTTTTTAACAATAATTAAAATTAAAAGTGATGAGAAAAATTTTCTTGCTTGCCTTTCTCGCTCTGTTCATGATCAGAGCACTCGCTCAGCCTTCATCGGCTGCTGCACCTCCTACTGCAAATGCAGGTACTGTACTGTCCTTATTTGGAAGTCATTACACTGCCGTATCTCAAGCTGCTGGTACCGGAACCTGGTTTCCTAACTGGGGACAGTCTACTCACATTAATTATTCCGATATTGGTTCGGATACAACCATTGAGTATTCAAGCCTTAATTATGAGGGAGTAGCATTTAATGGCTCAATAGACGTAAGTATAATGGATTCAGTTCATTTTAGTGTTTATAGTACAAATGTTACTTCCTTACAGATTTTCTTAATAAGCCCTGGACCTGATCAACATGGTCCAGTTGTTTCATTAACTACCGGACAATGGAATTATATTACACTACCTCTTTCTGCATTTTCTGGTGTAGTATTGACCAATGTATTTCAAATGTCTTTTACTGCTGAAAGCCCAACTTCAGGTGGAGTGATTTATCTGGAGAATATTTATTTCAATCAAGCTGTAGGTAAACCAGTAATATCTGGATTTAGCATTCCTTCTCAAACTGTAGGTGCTACTTATACTATTACAAACCCTACCAGCAATAGTAGTGGTTCTTTTAGTTATACAAGCAGTAATACCGCTGTAGCTACTGTTAGTGGAAATACAATTACTTGTGTAGGTGGTGGAACATGTTCGATTACTGCAAATCAGGCGGCTGATCCGGGTGACGGTTATCTTGCAGGTAGTGCTTCTGCAACTTTAGTAGTAGCTTTTGCTACTCCATCTTCAGCAGCTTCAGCACCAACTGCTGATCCTTCTAATGTAATATCTGTATTCGGAAGTCATTATACACAAAATTCTTATGCTTCAGGTACTGCCGTTTGGAATCAAAGCTGGGGACAAAGCACAAGTGTAAGCTATGAAGATATTGGAACTGATACTACCATGGTAAGTACCAACTTCAATTATCAGGGAGTTCAGTTTTCTACTCCAATTAATGTATCCTCTATGGATTCATTGCATATAGATATCTGGTCTCCTAATGTGGCTAAAATATATATAGATTTAATTGGTGGTGGTGAGTCAGATCATGGATATGTACTTCCACTTGGGCTTGCTGCCGGTTGGAATAGTTTAAATATTCCATTGTCTAATTATACTCCTACAGTTAATTTATCTTCATTATTACAGTTTAAATTCGATATTACACCAAACGCTTCACCATATATAAATAGTGGTGGAGTTGTTTATTACGAGAATATATATTTCTTCAAAGCTGCGGGTAAACCAACTATTACTGGTTTTAGTATTCCTAATCAAACTTATGGTGGTTCATCTTTTACATATTCAATCACTAATCCTACCAGCAATAGTAATGGAAGCTTTAGTTATACCAGTAGTAATACAGCTGTAGCAACTATCAGTGGAAATACAATTACTATTTTGGGTGGGGGTACATCTACTATAACTGTAAATCAGGCTGCTGATCCAACTGATGGTTATGCAGCAGGTACAGCTACTACAACTTTAACAGTTGACTTTGGTGGTCCAACCACTGCCGCAGCAACACCAACTGATGATCCATCAAATGTAATTTCATTGTTTGGGAATACATACACTCAAAACAGTAGTGCAGCAGGAAAAGCCGTTTGGAACCAAGGTTGGGGGCAAGTTACTGCAGCAAGCTATATAAGTATAGCTGGTGATACTACTTTAGAATTTTCAAATATGAACTATCAGGGAGTACAAATGAGTAGTGCTATTGATATTTCAAGTATGGATTCTATGAATATGGATATCTGGTCACCTAATTTAACAAGTTTAAATATTGATATCATTGGAGCTTCTGGCGAAAAAGATATTACCTATACTTTAACTAAGTATGGTTGGAATCATATTCAGGTGCCTTTATCAAATTATACTACTGCAGGATTAAATGGTTTCTTGCAATTCAAATTTGATATAACAACCTTAACTCCTAATTCAGGAGGTGTTATTTACTTGCAGAATATCTACTTCTCCAAAGCTGCTGGTAAACCAACTTTTGGAACATTTAGTATTCCTGCACAAACTTATACAGGGTCTACTTCTACTTATACTATTACGGATCCTACTAGTAATAGTAGTGGTACATTTAGTTATTCAAGTGCAAACACTTCAGTTGCAACTATAAGTGGTAATACTATTAGTATTTTAGCGCCAGGTTCTTCAGTAATTACTGCTACTCAGGCTGCTGATCCTACTAATGGTTTTTCAGCAGGTTCTGTTACTACTACGCTGGTAGTTAATTATCCTGCACCTACTACTGCTGCAGCTACACCTACTAACAGTTCAAACGATGTAATTTCACTATGGGGAGATACTTATACTAATGTAACGGGTACTACATGGAATCCTTACTGGGGTCAACCTGGTGCTGGAATCACTACTTCTACATTATCAATAGGTGGAAAAACCACTTTGGAATATGCTGGTCTTGGTTATGAAGGAGTTCAGTTTGCTGCCAATATTGATGCTTCTTTAATGGATTCTATACATTTTGATGTGTGGACACCTAATTGTACCAACTTCGATTTGTATTTGATTAATACTGGAACAGGTCAAAATCAATTAGTGAATATTCAGCCTACTACCAGTGGTTGGAATAGTATAAATATTCCTATGAGTAGTTATTCTATTGAAGCAAATGCTATTGGTCAGTTTAAAATAGTAGCTAATACACCTGGTACAGGAGCAATTTTGTTTTTCCAGAATATCTATTTCTTCAAAGTAGCTGGTAAACCTACTATTTCAGGATTCACTTTACCTTCAAACATTACAACTACTTCTGCTCCATTTGCTATTACAGCACCAACGAGCAATAGTTCAGGTACATTTAGTTATTCCAGTAGCAATACATCAATTGCAACAATTAGTGGTAGCACTATAACAATACATGGAGCTGGTACCGTAATAGTTACAGCTACACAAGTTGCAGATCCTACAGATGGATATGTATCAGGTAGTATAACTGCTGTATTAAATGTTGGTTATCCAGGTCCTACTTCAGCAGCCGCAGTTCCTACTGCCTCTTCTGTTATATCACTTTGGGGCGATACTTATACAAATGTTGCAGGTACTACTTGGAATCCGTCATGGGGGCAACCAGCACCTGGTGTTACAACTACTACATTGTCTGTAGGCGGTAAGACTACATTAGAGTATTCTAATCTTACTTATGAAGGAGTTCAGTTTGCTTCAGGTGTAAATGCTTCATCTATGAATATTTTACATTTTGATGTTTGGTCTCCAAATTGTACCAGTTTTGATTTTTATCTAATCAGTACTGATAACGGTGGCGCTAATCAAAAAGTGACTATCACACCTACAACATATGGCTGGAACAGTATCAATTTAGATCTAAGCAACAATTTCTCAAGTTTGGTGATTAGTGATATAAATCAAATTAAAATTGTGGCTAATACACCAAGTTCTGCTGCTGTATTGTATTTCCAGAATATATATTTTGCAAATATTACTCCTACATGGACAGGTACTGTTTCTTCTGCATTTACAAATGCAGCTAACTGGAATTATGTTGTACCTGGTGCTACCGATAATGCTGTTATACCTTCAGGTACTACTTATTCACCGGTACTAAGTGCTAATACTTCATTAGCCAGCCTAAACTTAGGAGGTAGTCTTGATTTAAATGGTCATTCATTTACCGTAGGTGCTGTTAGTGGAGCAGGTAACTTCAAAGGTTCAGCATCTTCTTCTTTATCAGTAGGAGGTACTGGTACTATCTACTTTGATGCAACAAAAGATACCTTACAAAATTTAACCATTGCAGGTGGTACAGTTACTTTAGGTAGCACACTGAATATTGTAGGAACATTTACTCCTTCAGCAGGTAGTTTTGCTTCAGGTAATCATCTTACATTAAAGAGTACTTCCATTGCAAAAACTGCAGTTGTAGGTGTTGTTGGTGGCTCTGTTTCAGGTAATGTAACAGTTGAACGTTATATACCGCTAGGATTAAGACAATACAGAGATTTAGGACCAAGTGTATATAATGCAGGTTCTGTATTCAACAATTGGCAAGAGGGGGGTATCTATTCTACTTCAGATATCTATGGTATATATATTACAGGTAAAGTAGGTACATTCAATGCTCCTTCTTCTGTATTTGATGCTACTACTGGGTTTGATTATACTTCTACAGGTAATCCATCTTTATATACTTATGTAAATAATGTTTGGGCAAATGTTGCCAGTACTAAGGGTGTTAACTTAGATCCATTCCAGGGTATGAGAGCATTAGTAAGAGGAGCACGTAATTATAATTTGAATCAGCAGTTTCCTAATATGGTCACTGCAACTACTCTTCGTGCAACTGGTCAGCTTGTAACTGGAACAGTTACATATACCACAACAGGAACTAGCAGTACTTCAGGAGCAAGTTCATCTTATGGATTAACAAGTGGGGCAGATGCATATAGTTTAGTTGCTAATCCTTATGCATGTCCTATAGACTGGGCAAGTATATGGCGACATAATACTTCAAATAATATTACCAGCAGTTATTCCTATCTTGATCCAACCTTCCTGTCAAGTGGATATAGCATCTATGTTACGTACAATGGAGCATCTGGAGTAACCAGTAATGCACCAAGCGGTACAAGAGAGTTTATACAATCAGGACAAGGATTCTTCATACAAAACGATGTATCAGGAACACCAAGGTTAGTGATTAATGAAACCGATAAAGCACCAAGTTCAAC
>Ga0316217_10006981_pt1 | contig 10938 bp, 7 predicted proteins | sample 1anoAmetaG_FD_203633 | JGI IMG/M metagenome (GOLD analysis project Ga0316217, IMG submission 203633) | Freshwater microbial communities from Trout Bog Lake, Wisconsin, USA - 1anoA | ecosystem: Environmental > Aquatic > Freshwater > Lake > Hypolimnion/Profundal zone | place: USA: Wisconsin... | reverse complement strand
TGCACCACATTAATATAGTCTCCTTAGATGTCCACCCTACAAGTTGGGCAGGAGTTGATAACATTCGATCTGCTTCTGGCGCAGCCATTGCACAGACTGAGGTGCCTGCAGTTGCGGAAGATGACGTTTCTGCACTTGGCGTAGCAAATGATGCACAGCTGATCATCTTCCACCTGACAGTCTAACTATCTCTTTAGAGGCCTGCTCCCTCGGCTTATCCACTCCCCAAACTGCTCTTTCAGACGTTCGTAGACCCTATAGATGACGCTTCTGCTTTTATAAATCAAAAAAAAGCTGACAGCTATGGTTAGTAAATCTTGTGTTCTGCCCACATCTAGATATTGAAGGATCTCTTGCTTATTTAAGCCGGCAATCGAAGGCACGAGTTTGCTGTCATTGATCTAGCATAGCATAACGATGGGGACGTTGGTGAGTAGAGTGCTATAAAGGGTCAGCTTTCCCCAAACGGGTCCTTCGACCATAGGAGTATCCTTGTTAGAAAGCTTAAGAATCTTTAGAATGCCTTATGCTATTCCTGCCAAGGTCGCCAGGGTATACTTGAAAATAGTAGAAATGATGCCAGGGGAGTCTGGAGCGTCAAAAATGCTCTAGTATTCGATTTTGGTAACTGGGGTTAGCTGCCTATCGATTAAGAAGGGCAGTTTGATCCAATCAGGGTAAGAAGTGAGCGTTGTGTACCTCTGGCCTGCTCTAAATAAGATAAATGCCACATGTAGTTGTTGTAGAACTGGAAGACTTGCCATCTATAGGATCTCAGCGGAAGCATATCAAAAAGTCTCATATTGCTATCGATAGGGAACTATCCTCGTTGACTTATGGTACGAAAGGTGTTAGCCGAGAAGCTATCCTTCAACAACACCCATCTGCCCTCCTACTTCTGCACACACGGCTCAATCTAATTCCATGTCCTGACCTCAGCCCGCGCGACTTGTGCGTAAATCTAGCTACCACTGAGGTAGTTGTAGTAGGTCGCAGCCAGCAGACCTATCCCGCCCGCGAGAGCTGCACACTTGAGGATGTCTGGTACCTACATGCTGGTTATACTTATTAGTTATAGATTTATTATGAGTATGGTTTAAATGGGGCTGGCAATTCATTACTTTTGCGTATGAGATTATGCCAGATATATCGGCAGCAAGCCCAGCACAACTGCGTAAACCAACCTAGAACTGTAAAGTTCATCAGCCTAGGGATCTTGATGCTTGGCTATAAAATGGAGAGTTGTAGATTCATGGGTTGAAGAGTTAGTTGCTACCAACCAACCAACCAACCAACATATCAAATTGATATTACGCCGGGCATCGAATTATTTTCGAATCATCCAACCGGCTCAACTGTTGATTTCTCATGCCACGGCAACCTACGGTATCGCTCTGTTACTGCAGCCTAGAGTAGTGAATGTGTCGCAGAATAGCGATGAGGCGGAGCGGATTGGCTATCCATATGATGTTAGCCTTCATATAGAAAGAGTATAATTAATTATGTGTCTAGAGTTATATGACTTTGACTCAATAACAGGATCAACTTGTGTACAACACGTCCAAATATTACCTATCTTGAGTTCTTGTCTAGAATGGCCGGGCTCAAGTATAGCCTATTCTAATCGAACGGTCCTACCTAGCTTATCTTGCCGCTGTCAAATATTTACCCATAGACAGATTCTGGCCGATTTTTGTCCTCGCGCCAATTCGTCTATAAACTCGTGGACAGCTAGCAAAAGGTGATGGCTGTTCGATGATAATTGGTGTTAACTGAGGTGATTGATGATTGGTGTTAGCTGGAGGTGATGGATGATGAGATAGTATGATGGTTAGGATGGTGTAAGAGTATGAAATAGAGAATCATTATAAAATAAGGTTGGTTATTGAGTCCCTAACCTTGACGTCAAGCCGCTTCCAAATCTTGTTGCTGATGGGGTTGCCTTACTCGACATCCTTGTGCAGTTGCTGGAGATAGGATCTTCTGTTTTCGAACTTCTTGTGCAGGTTGGCCACCTTGTTGCCCCCGTAACTCGCATTCTTGAGCATGGCCGGCGGCTCGGCTACGTCCATCTGGGATGATTCAGAAGAGATGTCCTATTTGAGCGTGCCCATGTCTACCACGATGTTGTCGTCGTCGAACACAGTATGCTTCTTGGACCTGGTTTCGTTGAATTTGATTGAGGTAGGCAGCATCTCGCAGGATTTCTAGTTTTTAAAATGACGCGAAGTAGACAGACCCATGTTTAATAATATCCTACTGGAAATCTATGGAGTCTTCGGCTCGTTCATACTCACCAGCTCCACCTACAGAAACTCCTTGCACGTTTTGGACACCCTGGACTGCTACACATCCGCAATGGACTCACACTTCTCCCTGAGCTCCCTGATTTCCTTTGGAGTCACAGGTTTTTTGAGCTGGAGGGCGTCAAGCTGGAAATCATCAATCAGGTAGGTGAGACAGTGCTACAGGAAGATGATGCGCTTGATGAGCAGTCTGATGTCCAGTTGCCGCAGGATCTCCATCTTGCACTAGTTGGCGTAGACGATTTCGGGCCAGTCGTATGTGCAGCCGATTTTGTTGAGGAAATGGTGGATGTAGTACCTGATGAAGTTGAAGAAGTTCATGCTGAACTCCTCCTGCGGCTCAGACTAGTCCTTAGTACCAGACTTCATCAGCTAGTTCTAGTCCCCACCTTTGTTCAGCTTGATGCAGCTCATAGGGTTCATCTCCTTCTTCTTGAAGATCTCGAAGGCGATGGAGAATTCGAAGGACAGGCTGGTGTAGATTTTGATGATGAAGAGCACGGCGGAGACTGCGCCGATCATGCCGCCCATAAAGGAGAAGACGGTTGATATTTTTTGGACCTAGCGGCTGTAAACTATTGAATTCGAAGATTTGGCCAGGCTGAAGTAAATATAATAATTGTCAATGTTGGTTTAGAAATTATGATTCATAGCGTTGTTCTCGACGAGCAGCCCAGTGTCAAGCTAGATATTGGTGAAGGGCCAGATGCTGTAATCGGTTGAGACGGTATAGTCAGTGAAGTAGAGGAAGGTTTCTGAGCCCATGGTGCTGCCGAAGATGGCGTATGTCATATCCTCGAGATAGTACTGCTTGTAGTCTTTTTTGTCAGGGTTGATCTGGGGATTGGTGAAGTAGAAGTCGAAGTAGAAGAACTGCTGGTTATCTGCGAAGTAGTTGCTGATCTCTTCAGGAGTGGCACACGGTCTGGAAGGGTCCGTTGCGTTGTTGCATGCTGCCACTTTTACGATATACTGGTTGTAGTACTCGGAAGAATATTTGCCCGACATGTTTATGTAGGTATTCATGACAGGACACAGCCATTTGCCGACCATTAGCTTTTCGAAATTCTTGACAACATCCGGGTAATCTTTGAAGTATTATTTGGTGCATGCCTACAGCTTGATATCAGTGTGGTTGTATGGAACTCCATAGCTCTCCTGCATCTCAGTGAAGGTGATATCGAAGTACCTCTTCGTATCCGACAAATTCTGCTGCCAGATTTCGATAGCAAATCGAAAACGACTGTCCGGGGTGATCTAATTCATAGCGGGAGGCGGAATGGTATTCTTAATGACCTGAACCGAAGTATTGAAGATGTTGAGGTCGAGAGTATTGATGATCATGCTGGCAAACCCCACTATTATGGTGATAATGATTGCTAGGGATATTACGCCGCCCGTCAATGTCTTGTATTACAGGTCGTTGTCAAAACGCAACATTTCAGTGGAGTAAAAGAAATCCGTGAGCTTGATCAACTTTTTGATGCTGCTGAATAATCTCATCGATAGTGCCTGTGATTTCTGAAAAATTAATATTATAGACCGGCAAACGAATTTTCCATTTTTAAGCATCGAGCCAAAACTATATAATATTGTAGTCTAGAGCCTGTCCTTGCTTGAACCTTTTCAAGCACAAAAGTTTTGGAAACACGGCTTCCTGCCTTATATTTTTTTGAATTTTGGAATAGAAATGTTCTATTTTTTAATTGCGCCTTTTTGTTTTATTTAGATTATCGAAGACAATACTTTTGCCAAGCCCGAGGCCAAAGACCCAGTTGCTTCACGGGAAAGTTCCCCAGAATTAATGTTATAATCTATAAAAAATTGGTAAAACATTTCTTTACAACTTTCTCAACTATTCCACAAAACAAATCCAACTCCACGATTCAGCCCTCAGACCTCACGAATTTTATTTTCCACCCTTAAATTCACAATTAGAATAACTTCCATTTAATCTAAACTCGATAATAATCTCCAAAAATAGAACTCACGGAACAAACAACTAACAAATCCTTGAAACTGCCCTATTTTGGCGTCATTAGGAGATAGAATGTGGCTGTATAATTTTGTGGGTCAGGACAAACGATGAGCCGTTTTAGGCTTTTGATTAGAATTTACATTTCTCATCTAATGCCCTAAAACCTTCTATTATCTTCCAGCCCCTTCCTCGGTCCTTTTCTCAGCTTTTTTAAACGTATGCAGTCCAAATCAAGGTTCTTTTTGATTGAGAATCTGTTTTTGATTACCTTCGAGGAAGCGTTGTTTTTCCTCGATATAATGTTGTTACCTTTTAGAATGAGCCTTTTATACTACGGTGTAAGTTCCTCGCCTGGCTAAGCTATTGTTTGACCCTTCAAATTCATTCAAATTTGGTTTAAATATATTTTCTATAGAAAATGTTTTCCCCTAAAAGCTGTTTCAAGCGAAGACCGTCGCAGTGGATTCATAGCCAACTTTAGGACATTCTACCTTGCTTCAACATTCACAGTCTTCAATAACTCAAAGATATATGAATGCGTAGCCTCGTATGGTTTTGTGTGAGAGTTTATGAATCGATTGTTCTAATATCTAGAATTTAGGATGGATTTCAACAAAAAGTTTTAGCGTGCTTTCCTAGCAGTGGAATGACTCTCTATTAGGTTCAAAAAGCATGAAAAAGTTTGGTCATCCAGTTCCCTAAAAAGAAGTTAAAAATCAATGTTTGTAACATATATCGCATGAATCTTGTGTAATGATTTATTTGATACATCACTCATCACTTAGTAAATACCCCATAATTTAGCTGAAAATCATTTATTGCCCTAATTATAAACTCTATCTCTTTCATTTTCGCTCGGCTATAATGTTTTAAGGGTATTTTTGCTTATTTTCACTGCTGAGGAACATATTGTTTTCCGAAAATTGAGCTTTTGTGGAGCTGGAGTAAGCAATTTTGGGCAGCTTTAAGTTACTTAGCCTGTTTAGATTTTAGGTAAGTTCAAGGTTACTATATTTTCTTTACTACTTTTGCTCTGAACTATACATCAAAGTGCTGATTTTGGGAGCATACTTGTTGCCATAGACATACTTTTCTTGGTTAGTGTTCGCAAACGCCCTTTCTAGCTATTGCTTAGCCTTGCTCCTCTATATTGAAGCCTGAATGAAGTACTAATTGGCTCTAAGCAGCTATTTCTACTTCTACACCTCCCTTAATCTCTCACTCGCCTTCTTGTACTTCTTCGCTATGCTCTCAGCCTTGTATTCCTCCAGTAACCTATGCTTGATTTCCGGATTGTTCTTGCGACTGTTTTTCAAACATGCGTCAATATGTTCGTGGCAATCCAGAACCTGAGCGTACTCTCTTAGTTCCTACTTACAAACGTTGATCTTGTCAATAAGTCGGTTCTTGTAAGGCTGATACTGGCTCGAACTGGGTACTGTGAGATTTACTTTTGCTTGGAATTGAGCTGTCTCAGCTAGTTCTCGAGTTTGTCTATCTAATTGCGGATTTCTTGATTCCTCAGCTTGATTCGAGCGTACTCTGAAGTATTCAGGGGGTAGCTATAAAATTGAGGTTTGAAGTCGAGAGTAAACATCTTATTTAATAACAATAAAATTAGGGCTATGAGACTATAATAAGCAAAGGAAACTTATTTTGGGGAATTGGATCTTTAGAAAACTGCTGGGGATTCGGCAAATTTGTTGGGAATGAGTATCGCTGTTGGATTGCCTAAAATAAGGCCTGAGCATTCTAGGAATAGAAATGGCTGCTTTAAAGATTACTAAAATGGCACCAAAATTATCAACTAGTTGCCTTTGCTTATCTTCAAGTCTGAGCAGCCCAAAACTCCCCAAAAGATGAGAATTTTGAGATACAAGACTGAATAGAAAAAGGAAGAAAGATTTGACCCTGTTAGTCCATTTTTTATGAGCTATATTCGAAAATCTCTGTAAAAGCGGAAAAGCTAACGCAGGAGCCAAAATAAGTCGCTCTAAAGTCCCAAAAGACCCTTAATCCAAGCTGTTTCCTTGGATTCTATTTCCCTCTATTCATAGTAAACTCCCAACAACTCAATTAAGCCATCTCTAAAAAATCCAACCCTTGCCCGTTACAATGCATTCCCAATCTTGAAACCTCAACCTAAGAATGTACCTTCCAAAAATTTGTTTTAAGTTGAAGAGTTGAAGATCGAAAGAAAGGAAATAAAACTTGCCACGAAGTTGCCTCGACCAATACTACATCTGAAATGCAAATTCAATTCATAACGTCACACCAGTCTAGAATAGTTTTAGGGAGAAGTCAGCCCTTGGGCTGATAACCAGGTTTGTTAATATAATCATTGAAATGATTGCTATTTATATCTATTCAGAGAATACTGAGCTATTATAGCTTTAAAGCTTTCAAAAGACGCTTGCCTGCATCTGCATTTGCAAAATATTAAGTCTCAAATAATAAAAAACATATTTTCTGAACAACAAAGAGGCCAAGAAAGTAGACCTGATCCAAGTGTGCTGTTAGTAGTGCCATGGCAGAGTATGGACTTGAATAGAGCTCATGCCTTTTATTATTAAATATTGTTAATTAAATAATTGATATAATAATAGCCACATGGAGTCATAGCCAGTCAAAGCCAGAGTCACGCAACTGTTGGGCAGAACCGGATCTAGAGGAGGTATCACCCAGGTCAAAGTCATCCTCATCTCGGGAAAAGAGGCTGATAAGCGTCACCTTATCCGCAATGTCAAGGGCCCAGTCAGAGTTGGAGATGTCCTCGAACTTATGGAAAGCGAAAGATAAGCCCGTAGACTCAGATGATTTGTATCGAACTTTTACCAAATACGGCCTATATAACATCACCTGCTTCTTCCTCCGATCTTTTGAGAATGTGGGCCAGCACACAAAACTCAAAAACTCACCATTTTCGTGTTTTGTGTTCAGGTGCCTGCAAATATAGCTTACGATATGCAAATTTGGCGATAGCTTTGTATAATTTGGGTTATTCGATTAATAAAATTTTAGAGATGTTAGCTTCCTCTCCAGTTTTTCAAAATAAAAATGGCTCAGCCGTCACTCTTTCATCAGACCAAGCCTCCCACCACAAACCTCTGTCAAAATCGAACATTTAATCAAAATGCATGTAATTTCCCAGCGCTGAGATGCAGCAGCAGATAACGGCACTAAAATAAAAAGCGCACCAATCGTTCATGCAAGTGATGTAAGTGTGTCGCGACTCAGCCAAATGCAGCAACTGCACGAATAATAAGTCGGATAGCTCCGCAGATAATTTTAGCTCAAGGAAGAATCTTACCAAACACAGCTGAATGCCTTGGAACTGAGGGTCCGCCAGCTCGAATACTAAAACCTCGTGCTTGAGAAAAACTACAGGCAGCATAACTGCAACTTGGATGAAAACGAACTCAGTATAGACAACATCGACCTCATCTCCTGCAAAGAAGAATCCAGGCTTGACTAGTCTTCCATCTTCAATTTCTGTGAACTCATCGGCAGCTCCTCCTACCAGGAACAGATCAACACTGTTCGTGAGGAGCTCAAGGGCGAGTTCCACGCAATCCACACTTAAAACGACTAGCAAAAGAAAAAGGTAGAGTCCATGATAGACAAACTCTTCGAATATGTGATCCACCTTAAAAGATAGTTCATTTCGCTTCAAGAAATCCACTGGCAGGCCAAAAAACAGCTAGAGTAGAATGAGCACAAAAGTGTGAGTTCTCAGAACATTTATGAATCTTTACAGAAGTAGACTAAATTTTTGGGGGAACAAGTCAACCGCTTAGCAGGGTAGAAAATGAAAGGATAGAGAAGAATACTCTAGTTGTAGAGAAAGCTCAAGTAGTGTTAAAGACAGGATAAAAAACCAGATTTTATCGCCATGAAAAAGACAGATGTACCCATTAGGAAGTCTGAACCTCACTAATCTAATGATAATTCATTAGATATGAACGAATTCATCCAAAAAAATCTAGCAAACAATACCAAACCCGGCAAAGAGTAGATTTCAACGAGGACGGCCATGTTTAAAAAAGCCAACAACTGATATTACTAAGTTTTAATTCACTATCAAGCAATAGCTTTGTTCATAATCAGAGGCCAGCCTCAAATGTTGTAGTACTTTTTAAGGATGAAGCGTGAGTTCTAAATGAGAACATCTTTGGGTGCCTCAGCCAAATATCGTTTGAAATTGCTTAAAGGAACATAGTTACTTGGTAGCTGCTTCATCCAGTCAAAATAGTATTTGAAGTTGTCTCTTATATGCTCTTTGATGTAAAGTTTATCGATCGTCAAGCAGTAGGTCACATACATCGCAGTCTGAGCTAAATTTTTGGCCACCTCTGATTTTTTCATTTCGTTATATTGCTCGGCAATCGCATCATAAGCGTACTTTACTATCTGAATAAGGTATTTCTTACGAAGCGGTAAGGTGATTTAATGTCCTGGAATGTTGTCTTCTTGAAATCAAGATTCAAAATCTTGGATAATGAAGGATTGTTGGTAAGAAGAGGCTTATCTTTGGTCATATTTATTTATTTTCTTAAGTTGTCGAGGATTTCAGCCCTTTAGTTTCTTTTGAAATTCACAATCTTTTGAAAAGCTGAGTATTCTGAGCAACTTTGGAAAGCTGTGTAAATGTATCCATCTAAATCCAAAATGTTTCGATTCTGGTTGAAACCTTCAGCCAATGAGTTCAAATTGATGAGAGAAACAAACATAATGGAGTACTTTATTAAGATCTTGAGTTCTTTGACTTGCTTGGAAGTCATATTTACGAATTATAGACGCTCAATAACTTCGATGGCTAGGATGAGCAACTCTGATTGGTCGAAATAGCTTTTGTAAAATTCTAAAGCTTTGCGAATATCTTGGTCTGTGCATTGCATGATATCCTCAATCGATGATTCAGGCTGGAGAGGTGGCTTTTTTGCGAAATCTTTGGCTTCTTTGCTAGGAATTCGCACAGATATCTATCCTAGGTCTTAAATAAAGTCATCATTATCCAAGACTCCACTGATTCTTGAAGATTAAAGTGCCTTCTTTTTGTTATACTACCTCTATTAGAGAGTCTTCCTCACTTAAGCCAAAGAGTTTTCTGCATGAGAATCTATCTTGGATAATCGGACACTGTTTTTTCCCATAGTAATTCTGCTCACTGGCATAGTCTTCTTGTGAATTTGGTAATGCTTGACTACTTCTACGCTTAAGAAGCTATTTTAGAAAAGTTGGGTCAGTTTAGTTCTCTTTTTGGGGTCGAAATGAAGCATGAATGCCAGAGCATCTTTCAATTAGGGACTAAATTTGCTGGAAATATTCTACTTTATTCCAAGTGCTTAAAATGAAAAAGCTTAACCTTTAAACTTCTCCATGACCTGTAAGGTTGAAAATTTGTGAATGCCAGCCATCATCTCAACCAGTATTGAGCCTAAATTCCACACTAGCATAGCATCGTGGTCATCACTTTTGGTAATTTGTCTGAAACATTAGGGAGCCTGATGTTTGGGGCTCCACAAATACTCACTTGTAACTCCATTGGCGCCCTCATAGTTCTCATCATAGACTAAGCTTTCCAATCTCCAAGTTTTATTACTAAGCACAAAATGCTGAGAACGCAGATTTCTGGTCATATAGCCTTACTTATGCAGAGAATAGATAGCCTTAAGGATTTGGTCGAAGATACTAAGTGCTTCTTTTTAGGTTATGGACTTTCCCTTGATGTAACTCTGGAGATTGGTGGAATATGGCTGCGTGACCAACCCCAAAAGCTAGCTATTCGCAATCTATTACTCTATTTTGAGAAAATGGTTGGGAAAGGCCATCGTCTAAGTTTCGCCAAGGACGGCACGATTGAACTATAAACATTAGGAGATTCCCAGCTAGTCGATTGTCTTGATCCTGATGAATTTGATGTAGAGCAGATCCCCGTTATTACAATTGACGCCTTCCTTGACCTCTATCTAGGCAGTACAGAATTATTTTATTTGCTTCTTTGTCACCGTCACTGAGGTCATTATTTTAAAAACACTGATATAAGTGTAAACGCATGAATTGTAGATAAATTTAGCTTTAAAGCATTGAGAAGAGAAGTGAATATTTAAAGGGATAAGAGGATATAAAGCCATAGGAGTCAATAGAAATATTTATTAACTGGAATCGTTGCTATAAATCAAAATAACAAAGCTCACTCAAATGCTATAGACAGTAATAAGGGTGGGTAATACTCTCCTATCCTATGATCATGGAAGGCATCTAAAACCTCTCAGACCCATAGGTTTCAAAAACACTTTATCAGCTTTCTACATCAAAACTGTCATACTCCTTGACACCTTTTTCACAGCATGAAAACCTTCGTTGAAAAAATAATAACAATCTTCTACTCAAAAATGAAAAAGTTATCAGCCTTGTTCATAAAAAATAAGAAAGCGTCTTATTCCCTACATCAAATAATAAAAAGCTTATTTGAAGGCTTTTTAAAAAAGACTGAGAGCATCAAAGCTTTATTCCAAGTCCCCAAATCCATCCTTCTTTTCTTTGTTAACATATTTTTAGATATTTTTTATTCTTACTTTTGCTTAAATTTCTTATAGAGTCTCAAGCAGAGAATTCAAGATCTTAAATTTTGTTTAGAATGAAAAATGATAA
>Ga0316217_10006980_pt1 | contig 10942 bp, 8 predicted proteins | sample 1anoAmetaG_FD_203633 | JGI IMG/M metagenome (GOLD analysis project Ga0316217, IMG submission 203633) | Freshwater microbial communities from Trout Bog Lake, Wisconsin, USA - 1anoA | ecosystem: Environmental > Aquatic > Freshwater > Lake > Hypolimnion/Profundal zone | place: USA: Wisconsin... | reverse complement strand
AAGGATGCCCTGCCGGTCGCCGGCATCGCGTGGGAACCGCGCGGCCTGTCGCTGGTCTACGCGACGCCGCGCGGCGGCTACGACGGGCTGTGGCGGATCCGGCTCGACGGCGCGGCGCCGATCGCGCCGGTGATCCGCCGCGGAGAACCGGTCCGCCACCCGGCGATCAGCGGCGACGGCCGCGCGCTCGCCTACGAGCACTGGCACGTCGCCAGCCGCCTCGTGGCGCACGGCACGAACCCCGAGGCGGCGGACGGCCAGACGCTGCGCGAGGGCGACGCGCTCGATCGCGGCGTGCAGCTGTCGGCCGATCACACGCGCATCGCGTTCGTCTCCAACCACGCCGGCCGCGAGCAGCTGTGGGCAGCGGGGGCCGACGGCCACGACCCGACGCCGCTGACCACCGGCAAGTTCGACTACCTCGAGACGCCGCGCTGGGCGCCGGACGGCCGGTCGGTCGCGTTCACGGCGTTCCGCGACGGCCATTTCGGCGTCTGGGTCGTCGACGTCGCGAGCGGCAAGGAGACGCGCGTCAGCGACGACGGCGAGAACCGCGCGCCGAGCTTCTCGCGCGACGGCAAGTGGCTGTACTTCGGCTCGACCCGCAACGGCGGGCGCTGGCAGCTGTTCCGGCGACCGTGGCCGGCCGGCGTGCCCGAACAGATCACGCAGGAAGGCGGCCTGGCCGCGCTCGAGTCCAGCGATGGCGACCTGCTGTACTTCGTGCGCGCCGACCGGCGCGGCCTGTGGCGCCGCAGTCCCGCACCGGGTGGCGACGACACGCTGGTGACGCCGGAGCTGGCGCCGATCGACTGGCGCAACTGGGACGTCACGCGCGATGCGGTCTGGTTCGTGATGCGTCCCGCGGGCGACGCGACGCTGGCGCGGTTCGTGTTCGAGGCCGGCCGCGTCATCCCGGGACCCGTGCTCCCCGACCTGCTGCCGGACTCGGGCCTGACGATCACCGCGGACGGCAAGCGCGCTCTCGTGGCCGAGACCGCCCGGGCACAGGTCGACATCGAGGTCGCCACTCTCGAGTAGCCGCGGGTTCGCCGGCAGGACCGGCGAACCCGCGCAGCGCCTAGAAGCAGGCGTTCGGCAGGCTGCCCGTGAAGTAGGTGATCACGTAGGCCTTGATCGTCCCGTCCGCCTGCGGGATGCCGCTCACCTTCACCGGCGCGCCGACCGCGAGCGCCGTCGTCAGGGCGCCGAGCCCGGCGGCCGTGGTGATGTCCTGCGGCGTCACCGTCATGTGGTCGTGCGAGCGATCGGCCTGGTAGACGAGCGTCGCCGACCCCGCGCTCGTGCTGAAGCCGACCGTCACCGCCGTCGCGCCGCCCGGCACCGTCACGCCGAACGCATTGCCCGCGACCGCCGTCGCGACGAACGCCAGCGGCAGCTGCGTCGGGACGAGTTCGACCCAGGGCGCCGACCAGCCGCTCGGGTTGGCGGTGTCGCCCCACACCGCGTGCGTCTGGCCGTTGGCGTACAGCGTGGGGCCCGTGCCGCCGAAGCCCACCGCGCCGCCGACCGCCGCGACGAAGCCGGTGGCGGCGCTCGAGGTCGAGCTCGACGTCGTCACCTGCGTCGGGTAGGCGAAGTTCCAGTACTTGAAGCCGCTGACCGGGTTACCGCTGCCGTCGATGCCGTTCGCGGTGGCAGGATCGATGTACGGCAGGGTCACCCTGTAGGAATCAGCGTGGTGGTTGAACGTCGCCACGTAGTCGAAGGACGTGGCGTTGGCGTTGGCGATCCGGCCGCCGAACGCCGCCGTCTCGATCTCCACGATCGTCGCGACGGTCGGGTTCGACGGATCGACGGTCGTGTGCACCTTGAAGCCGCGCCTGAGGTTCGTCAGGAACGACGGGCCCTGGCCGATCGGCGGCGCGCTGGCCGGCTGGTTCGGGAGGACGAAGGTCGTGTTGGCGTCGACCTTCAGCGGCACCGGCGTACCGGCCTCGCCGGACACGACCAGCTGCGCGGCAGCGGGGTCGACGCGCAGCACGTGGCCCTCCGGGCTCACCCAGACGGTGTTGAACGTGCTGCTGGCGAAGACGCGCGTCGCGACCAGTGAACCGTCCGCCTGGTAGCGAGCCTGGACCCGCACCTGCTTGCCCGGCACGGTGGCCGCGACCGAGGAGAAGTCCTTCACCACCGTCGGCGTGACCGTGGCGGCGTCGAGGTCGTAGTAGAGCGTGCCGTTGGTCGCGTCGGCGAGGACCGTCAGCGTGTCGCCGGTGGCGACGGCGGTTTCCGGCGACACGGGCGGCAGCGTCGGCGCCTCCCTGGCGATCGACAGGCTGGTGTTGTCGCCCGCGACGGAACTCACCGACCCGTACAGGTGGCGCAGCACCAGATCGGTGACGCCGCGCACCAGGTGCTGACGCACCGGGCCGCCGTTGAAGCTGACCGTGTAGATCGTCGTGCCGCCGCTGACGGAGTGGCTGATCACGAACGCCGGATGGCCGAGGTCGAAGTCGATCTCCACTGGCGCGGTCTGGGTGCTGCCGACCGTCACCGGGCGCTCGAAGTTCACGTTGATCGCGACCTCTTGGGCGCCACTCGCGCCGGTCGCACCGTTGATCACGATCTGGCTGGACGGGATCTGCTCACCGGCCGTGCCCATGAACCCCTGCTCGGGATCCTGGCCGACCGTCAGCGTGACATCGCCGGGATTGGCGGCGATGGTGATCGTGGCGCCGGTGTAGGTGCCCGCCGGAATCGAGCCGGCAAGCAGGTCGGACACCTGGTCCAGCTGCGCGAGATTGACCGCCGCGGGCGTCGTCGGCGCGTACACGCTGACCGTGCCGCCGCCCTGCTGCGTGAGCGTGATCGACAGGACCTTGACGCCGACCGACGCCCAGTCCTGGTCGGCGGCATCGCGGATCAGCAACGGCACGCTGTGCGCGATGCCCACGGCCGTCGTCGAACTCGCGCCGCCGCCCCCACCGCCGCAGGCGGCGAGGCTGGCCACGAGTGTGGCGCCGATGGCGGCGCGCAGCAGCTGGGACGCATGTGACATAACTTCTCCTTGGTATCCTGTCGCCCGCGCGCGGGGTGAAGCGAGGTGCGAATATAACGGCGCTCGGCGCTTGCGGACGACCGCAAACCTGTCTCGATCTCGCGACTGGGTGCAAAGTTTTGTGAAGCACGGACGTCGCGCACGCGGCGTCCGTGCAGGCCGCGTCAGCGGCGTCGCGACGGTTGCTGCGGCGCGAACCAGACGCCTCGATCAGCCATCCAGGGATGCGTGCAGGGTGCCTGTCGCGGACACCCCACCGACCGGCGCGGCCGCGTACCAGGGCAGGCCCAGCGCCGCGATGCGGCGCCGCTCGGCGGGGTCGACGACCGAGGACGGGACGACCAGGAAATCGGCGCCGAGCGCGACCGCTGCGGCGGCGGCCAGGGCGTCCCGCACGCGCAGCCCGGCCAGTCCGTCCCGGTCGGACGCGGCGCGAAAGCGCGCCGCGTCACCGTAGAGCGCGACCGCCCCCGCCGGCACCTCGTCCGGATCGACGACGAGCCGGCGTCCGTCGGCGGGCCCGAGGCACGCCGGCAGCCGCAGTGCCGTCACGATCGGCCGGTCGGCCTCCAGGATGTCCGCGTCCGGCAGCTCCGCGATCGCGCACCAGCGCAGCTGCTGGCCATCCAGCGGCTGCGGCGTGCCGCGCCAGCGCTGCACGCGCCAGGCGTCGATCAGCACGCGGACCGGCGCGCCGGGATAGCGATGCGACACCGCCAGCAACGGCGTCGCCGCCTCGACGACGATGCCGAGTTCCTCGTCGAGTTCGCGCGCGAGCGCGGCGTACGCCGACTCGCCCGCATCGACCTTGCCGCCGGGGAACTCCCAGCGGCCGGCGAAGGCCTTGCCGGGTGGCCGCTGCGCGAGCAGCACGCGGCCATCCGCGGCGGTCAGCACGCCAGCGACGACGTGGACCTGCGGTACCGCCGTCATCGGACCTGCCCCGCCAACAGTCCCGGCAGGAACCCCGGCGCGAACTGCCGGTCGACGACGTCCGCCAGGCGCTCGAAGGCCTCCTCGACCGTGGGCATCGCCACCCCGAACAGCGCGCGGATCACCGCGGGACTTTCGAACATCCCGTGCGCATAGAGACCGAGCACCGTGCCGCGCTGCCAGGCAAGCGCATGCGTCGCGTCCCCGCCGGCGGTGGCGACCGGCGCCGCCCCGGCGGTGCGGCCCAGATGGATCTCGTAGCCGTCGACGGCCAGGCCCGACAGCGCCTGCCAGGGTGGCGCGACGTCGCCGAACCGCACTTCGACCCGCGCCAGTCGCTTGCGGTCCGAGTATTGCGTCGCGACCGGCAGCAGGCCGAGGCCGCGATCGCTGCCGGCGCCGGGCGCCTCGAGCCCATGGGGATCGTCCAGTCGCTCGCCCAGCAGCTGCAGCCCGCCGCAGATGCCGATCAGCGGCCGGCCGGCCGCGACATGCGCGTGCACGGCGGCGTCGAGCCCCGTCGCCCGCAGCCATGCAAGATCCACGCGCGCCTGCTTGCTGCCGGGGAGCACGAGCCAGTCGGCCGCCGCCACGGTCGCCGCATCGCGGGCAAAGGACAGGCGCACGCCCGCGCGACGCAGCGGCTCGAACTCGTCGAGGTTGCTGGCGCACGGCGGCGCGAGCACGACCACGTGCAGGCCAGCGCTGCGCCGCGTGCTGGCCGGCACCGCGTCCTCCTCCGGCAGGCCGTGGTCGGCCACCATCGGGATCACCGCGACGGTCGGCACGCCGGTCAGCGCCTCCAGGTCCGCAGGTCCCGGGGCGAGCAGCGCCGGGTCGCCGCGGAAGCGGTTCAGCACGAAGCCCCGCACCTGCGTGCGCACCGCGGCGTCCATGAGCCGGTGCGTGCCGTACAGGTGCGCGAAGGCGCCGCCGCGGTCGATGTCGGCGACCAGCAGGCAGGCGGCCCCGGCGAGCCGCGCGGTGGAGGTGTTCACGTAGTCGTCGGCGGCGAGATTGATCTCGGCCGGGGAACCGGCGCCTTCGATGACGACCAGCTCATAGTCCTTCGCGAGGCTGCGGTAGGCCTCCGCCGCCTCGCGCCACAGCAGGCCGCTGCGCGCGCGCCACGGCACGTCCGCCAGTTCCGGCCGTACGTGGCCATGCACCACGACCTGGCTGCGGGTATCGGCCTCGGGCTTGAGGAGCACGGGGTTCATGCGGACATCGGGGGTCGCGCCGGCGGCGAGCGCCTGGAAGTACTGCGCGCTGCCGATCTCGCCCGGCGTGCCATCCCGGCCGGCGACGACGCGCGCGTGGTTGCTCATGTTCTGCGCCTTGAACGGCGCGACGCGCAGGCCCTGGCGGGCGTACCAGCGGCACAGCGCCGTGGCGAGCCAAGTCTTGCCGGCGCCGCTGGTGCAGCCTAGTACCATCACGGCGCGGGCCGTCACGTGGGCACCGCCAGGCACGTCGATAGTGGGCTCAACTGGAACTCCTGACGCGAGGCGCGGAATCGTTCGAGGAACGCGGTGGACTCCGCGCACCGTCGAACGCGGCCCGCAGGAGGAACGCCCGGCAGGCGGTAGCTTGGAACCACGCTGCGGGCTGCACAGTGACCCAATCCGGACGTTTGCCGGCACGAGCCAGCGTGCCTGGCCGGCGCGCGCCCCCACCGGTGACCCGCCACCATGGCCTCGCGCCCATACCGACCGAACGAACCGCACACCGCTGTCCCCGGCCGCGCCCGACGTCGTGCACACCGGTACATGTTATTTTCCGGCCGGCAGGGCGTCCACAACAACCGCCGGAACTCCGGCGGCGTTGGCCAGCCGATCACCTTACAACTGGCGAGCGCATGCTCTAACATCCCTTCCTGGCGGCATCGGCCGACGGTTGCCGCACGACGCGAGCCGAAGGCGCAGTAGCGCCGATATTGGCCGCCCCAACGCGGGTTCCTGAGGCATTCAATCGCCGTGCACCTGCTGACCAAGATCGCCCGGGTGCTCTGGATTCGCGAATACCGCAACGCATTCCTGCGCGCCCGCGTTGCCGCGTCGACCGAGCACGACCGGATCCTGGCAGGGCTCGCTCTCGACACGATCGTCGACGTCGGCGCGAACCGTGGGCAGTTCGCGCTCTGCGCCCGTCATCTTTATCCGGCCGCGCGCATCTATTCGTTTGAGCCACTGCAGCAGCCCGCCGCTGCCTTTCGGCGCGTGTTCGCCGCCGATAAGTCAGTGCGTCTCTTTCAGAGCGCCATCGCGCCGCAGGGTGGGTCCGGCGAGATGCACGTCGCGCGCTGGGATGGATCCTCGTCCCTGCTGCCGATCGGCGCCGCGCAAAACGAACACTTCCCGTTCACCGAGGAGGCTCGCCGGGAGAAGGTCGCGACGGCACGGCTCAGCGACTGCCTGGACGGAAATCCGCTGGCAGGCACCGCACTGCTGAAGCTGGACGTGCAGGGCTTCGAGCTCGAGGCCCTGTCCGGCTGCGAGGAACTCCTGCCGCGATTCCGCTATGTCTACGTCGAGGCGTCCTTCATCGAGCTCTATGAAGGACAGGCTCTGGCCACCGAGGTCATCCGTCACCTGCTGGATCGCGGCTTCCGCCTGGAGTGCGTCGCGAACCTGTCCTATGGCCGGTCCCCACGCCCTATCCAGGCGGACTTCCTGTTCGCGAGGAGCCAGCCGCCCGCCGACGGCTCGCCCTAGATGGGTCTGCGCAACACCAGCACGTGGTGGTCGGTGAAGAGTCCCGGGACCCCCGGCGAGAAGTGACGTTGCCTGGGCTGCGGCCGACGCAACAGCCACCCGACGGCGCGCCCCACCGCATCGAATGCCGCCGGGCTGGCCAGGTAGGCCACCTGCATCACCCCGCACAACGCGCGCTGCACGACGCCCAGCGACCGGTACCTGATGGGAAAATGACGTACGGGACCTGCGCCGTGGCGATCGGCCCACGTGCGGAAATAGGCGAGTGACGGAAAGGTGAGATGCTCGGGGAAACTCGAATACCAGAACCTCGAGCCAAGCCGTCGCCACGCCGTACAGCCGGGATTTCCCGTCGATATGATCAGCAAGCCGCCGGGCACCAGGTGCGCGTACGCCTGGTCGAGCAGCGCACCGACGTCCATCACGTGCTCGATCACGTCGATCAGCGTGATCGCGTCGAAACAGGTCCCGGCCGCAAGCCCGGCGAGTGAGGCACCGACGATGGTCGTGCCCCGCCGCGCAGCGATGTCGGCCGCCGCGGACGGTTCGATCCCGAAGCGCTGGTAGCAGGGACCGAGCGCATCGAGAAAGTCGCCGGTACCGCAGCCGACATCAAGAACCCGGCGGACGCCTCGGGCCTCCGACAGCTGGTCTATCACGACCCGAAAATCTTCGCGCTTCGCGCTCGAGTGCCAGTGCGTGTCCGCGCCGCGGGCATACAACTCCATGTATTGCCCGGCGGCCCGGGTCGGATTCCGAAACAGCGACTCGCATTCACCACAACGCCAAAGCCTGCCGCCCGGCAGGGACGGCCGGATCACGCGGCCGGCAAACAGATCTCCATCGGCGAGGGCACCGAGGTCCTCCACGGCAGCAGACCCACACAGGCGGCACGTCATCACGTCATGACCCACGTGTCGGATACCGCGCCAACGGGTAGAGCGTACTGGTGGCCAGCGCGTAGACGAAGCGGCTGCACGCGACCGCCACGAGGCCGAGCGGCGCGAGCAGCACGGCAGCAGTGGCCTGCAGCCCGCCAGCCAGCACCACCACCCTGGCCGACACGGCGGGACGACCCGAGCCCAGCAGCACGAAATAGGGCCCGATATTCGCCGCGAGCAGGAGGTGTGCCAGAACCAGCGCGACGAGCAGCGAGCGATTTTCCGCTGCGAAATCCGCGCCGATCCAATGCCGAAGGAGGCTGGGTCCGCACAGAATTTCCGCGATGGCGAGCAATGCGGCGACACTGATCGCGAACAGCGTGGCGGCACGCAATATCTCGTTGCTGCGCTGCGCATCGAGCGATGTCCCCAGGGCGCTCACGCGCGGCACGACAATCTGCAGCATGACGCTCGGCAGCAGGTGCACGACCTGGGCGACCTGCAGGCACACGCTGTAACCCGCCAGCGCGGCAGCGCCAAACATGCCTCCCACCAGCAATTGATCGGCGGCGGAAAACAGCACGCTGCCGGCTGTCTGCACCCAATGCCATGTACCGAAAAGAAGCATCCGGCGCACGGCGCCGGCTGCGAAGGACGGCAGGCAACACAGCGGGCTGCCGAGCAGCTTCGCGACGCGCCAGGCCTTCACGACCGCCTTGCCAGCGATCATGCCTATCAGGCCGACGAGCAGCCAAGTCACGTTCGGCGACTGGGTGACGAGCAGGGTCAGCGCCATCACCATGACGATCCGCATCCCCGCCTCGATCCGGGCGGCGATGTCGAACCGTTCGGCCCCGCGCAAGGCGCCGGAAAACACGGCGTCGATTTCCTGCACCGCAGCGGCGATGACGCTCAAGAAGAGCACCCGGGCGGTCGCCGGCGGGCTCCCCATCTGAGCGAGCAGCGTCCCGGCAACCGCCGGCGCGATCTCGGCAGCGACCAGGCACGCGGTCAGCGACCCGGCGACCGCGATCGTCAACGCCGCTCGAATCGCCTGAATGGCTGCGGGCCGATCGTTCTTCGCGAGGTCGGCGGCGACGTGCCGGGTGGTCGCCATCCCCGCCCCGACCGACAAGAGCTGGCTCATGCCCAGGATGGTTGCGCTCAGCGCCCACAACCCGAAGCCGGGGCGACCCAGACGAGCCAACAGGATCGGAGTGAGCACCAGCTGGCTGATCGGCAGCGAGCCCTGATCAACGACCGCCCAGGCCGCACGCGGGCCGTGACGCCTGAGTCGCTGGAGGAGCGCACCGAGGTTCATGCCAGCCACCGGATACCCTTGCGATTCATCGTCCGCGTCCTGCGACATCGCCGCCGGCCGTCGCGAACCACCTCTGCTGGGGACATCTTCCGTAACGGAGCTCGCCCAGCGATTGCAGCGTCTTGACGATCACCATCGACAGCGCGCGCAGCCGGGGCCGTGACCGGGCGAGGTGCCGATACGTCTCCAGCGTACCGCGCAGCATCGCGCCGATGCCGGCGTTCGCCGCGCCGCCCGCCCGCATGAACGCGATCTTGCGTCCGAGGATCCGCAGCACGAGTGGATGCCGGCGCTCGAGCTCGTAGTAGAACGTCACGTCCGCCGCCAGCCGCAGCGTAGCGTCGAATCCCCCCGCGTCGACGAGGACGTCGCGACGCACGAACAGACCCTGATGCACGGGGAACAGGCCCGTCTCGCGCCATGCGACGAGCGCACGCGGCACGCGACGGTGGCGCCATATTCCAGTTTCGCCGATACGCCCCATCGATACGTCGCCGGCGAGCGCGTGCGGATTCTCCGGACCTCCCGGGACGAGCGCGCCAATGGCGCATTGCAGGCAGGCGGGGTCGGCGAGAAAGTCGTCGGCGTTCAGAAAGAGCAGATACTCGCCCCGCGCTGCCGCAAGCCCATGGTTCATCGCGTCGAAGATCCCGCTGTCGGGCTCGTAGACCCGGCGGATGCGCGCATCCCCGGCCGCGGCTCGATCGACGATTTCGCGCGTGGCGTCCGTCGATCCACCGTCGACGCATATGTGCTCCAGCTGGAACGAGACGACCTGGCCGCGTACGGACGCAAGCGTGTCGCCGATCGATGCCGCCGCGTTCAGGGAGACGGTGACGATGCTCAACAGTGGAGCATCACCATTCGGCGCCGTGATGCTCACGACTTCCGGTCAGTCATGCGACAGGACCTGGTCCGCCAGCAACGTGTAGAGTTCCCGGATCCGGCGATTCATCGAATCGAGGATCACGCCGGCCGTGAGGCTGGTCAGCCCGGCGATGCACAGGCCGACGGCAAGCATCGCGCGGGCGGCGCCGATCACGCGGTGATGCAGCTCGAACTCATTCAGCACCGAGAACCCGATCAGGATGCCGGCCGCGACGACCACGCCACCGGCAGTACCGAAGAGGACCAGCGGCCTGAAGTCGCGGTAGATGCGGAAGATCGTCAGCAGCACCCGGAACCCGTCCTTCACCGTACTGAGCTTCGAGAAGCTGTTCGGCGGGCGCTCCCGGTACGGCACCGGAATCTCCACGATCGCGAGGTTGCGCTCGATCGACTGCACGGTCAGTTCAGCCTCGACCTCGAAGCCGTTGCTGAGGATCGGCGTCGTGCGCCGGAAACGGCGGCTGAACGCCCGGTAGCCGGACAGGACATCCTTCAGCTCGGTACGGAACAGCGCGCCGATCGTCATGGCGATCAGGCGGTTCCCGGCGACGGGCATGGCACGGAAACTGCGTTCCGAATACGCCTCCAGCCGGGTACCGACCACCATGTCCGCCTCGCCGGCGAGCACCGGTGCCATCAGTTCGTGCACGCGGTCCGCCGGATAGGTGTCGTCGCCGTCCACGAGGACCGTGACGTCGGCATCGACCTGCCGGAATATCGCCCGCACGACATGTCCCTTGCCACGGAATGGCACCGAGTGCACGACAGCACCCGCCGCCTTCGCGATCGCTCCCGTTCCGTCCGTGCTGGCGTTGTCGAAGACGTACACGACGGCCTCCGGGCAGGCGGCACGGAAGTCGGCGACGACCTTCGCGATCGTAGTGGCCTCGTTGTGGCACGGTATGGCGATGCCGAGACTCGGCCGCCTCGCGATGGGCTCGGTCATGCGCAAGTCCCCTGGTTGGTTGCCGGGATGATCGGCTTCACCTGAGCTGCCACAGGCTGCCGCGCTCGTCCGCGATCGACAGTGTCGCCGCCGGGAACTGCCGGGCCATCAACTGCCGATCCTCGTCCGGACCGAAACTCATCAGCGTGTACGTCTGATCCCGGCTGGGCACGTTCTGCACCAGATCCCATGTCAGTAGTGTCCGGACGTTAGTGGAACAAATTCATCTGGTTGGGC
>Ga0316217_10006979_pt1 | contig 10943 bp, 8 predicted proteins | sample 1anoAmetaG_FD_203633 | JGI IMG/M metagenome (GOLD analysis project Ga0316217, IMG submission 203633) | Freshwater microbial communities from Trout Bog Lake, Wisconsin, USA - 1anoA | ecosystem: Environmental > Aquatic > Freshwater > Lake > Hypolimnion/Profundal zone | place: USA: Wisconsin... | reverse complement strand
CCTACATCTTTTCTAACACCAACGACCTGGCCATTGAACACATCCGCCGGAATTTCCCGTTCTTCCAGGATTTTGACGGCTACATCTTTTCGTACGAGGTCGGCGGCATGAAGCCGCAGCCGGAAATCTATGCGGCCATGGAGGCGCTAGCGGACCGGCGGGGGCCGGATCTGGTCTATCTGGACGACCGGGCGGAAAATATCGCCGCCGGGGCGGCACGCGGCTGGCGGGCCATCCTCCACGAATCGTCGGAAAAGACGCGGCAGGCGCTGGCGGTGATAGGGCTGGTTTAATTGTTTCATAGGCAACCCTGTACCGCAGACTTCCAAGTCATCGGACCACGACCAATCCTCCGGTCGCAGCACGCGGGATTCACGCCCAAGCTCCAGAGGTTCGCCGAGCGTCGCTGCTTCCCCTCACGCGCTGCGCGCCGTGACGGCGCGCGGTCCGTAGTCCCCGGACCGCGACCGGTCCTCCGGTCGCAGCACGCGGAATTCACGCCCAAGCTCCAGAGGTTCGTCGAGCGTCGTTTGTGCCTCCACCCGCTGCGCTGCGGTACGCCGGATTTGCCCGCGCCTTTGCGGCTTTGCGGTAAGAGGTTTTATGCCAGTGGAATTGCCCAGCGGCCTTCGATCATGCTGGCGGAAACGGCGCCAGTGTGTTGGAGCACAGTTTCGGCGAGGTCGGAAGATTTCCCGGCATAGGGAATGGCGATCAGATCGGCAAAAGCGCCGGGAGCCAGCTCCCCGATTTTGCCCGCCAGTCCAAGGGCACGCGCGCCATTGACTGTAACCATGTCCAGTATTGAGGCAGGTGCAACAGTTTTGTCCCGATCCGCCAAGGCACGCATTTCGGCAAACAGGTCCAGCACGGGCTGGATTTTTCCGGACTTGCGCACAGTGGCCAGACTGTCGGTACCCAGACAGACGTTGACGCCAGCGCCAGCCAGGCGGGCAAGCTGAAAAGGCGGATGTTTGAAATAGTCATGGCTGCGCGGACAATGGACGACGCTCGTCCGGTTCTTGGCCAACAGGGTCGCATCGCCGCGCGCCAGGCAGTTAACGTGAATGGCAAGGACATTTTCGCCCAGCAATTTTTGGCGGGCGAGATGCGCCACCGGCGAGCCGTGGCCGCAGTCGGAAAGATCGCGTTCATTGCGCTTAAGCCAGTCGTGCATGACACCGCACGCGTGCTGAAACATGTCGAATTCCTGTTCGGATTCGGCCACGTGGATGCTGACGCGCCAGTTGCGCTTCTGGGCCAAGCGGGCGGTGCGCTGCAGGAGTTCCGGCAGGGTGGAGTACGGCGCGTGCGGCGAGAGCCAGGCTCGGTTGCGCGCGTGGTGCAGCGATTCGATGGTAGCCACCGCCTCCCGCAAAACTGCCCGCGCGGGCCGGCGAGACTTGATGCCGGTCATTTCCAAGAAGGAAAAAACCCGCAGCGGCGTGGCGTCCCAAACCTCCGGCAGCAAATCCGGCATGGCCTCGATGTCGCCCACGGTGGTGACGCCGGATTTGAGCAATTGATGCGCGCCGCGAAGCCAGGATCGGGCATATTCGGAGTAGCCCCAGGCGGATTTGGCCACGGTGATGGCCGCGATCCAATCCGTAAACGTCTTGGGCGGCGACAGTTCCCCGGCCATGTCGGTGTAATCCAGATGGGCGTGCGCGTTGACCAAGCCGGGCAGCAGGAGAACTTCGCCTAGATCCAGCGCCTTTTCGCGCAAGTGCGGCCGCAGGTTCTTCCACGGCGTCACCGCTTGGATTTTCCGCCCGGCAACAAAAACCGCGCCGTCTGGGATGGGCGGCGCGGAGATGGGAAAGACGGCCTTGGCGCGCAGGATCATTCGCCGTTGGTTTCCTGCCGGGTGCGTTTGGTGCGGGCACCGGCCGTGACTTTGCGGGCCTTGCGTTTGCTATGCCGGGTGCGGATTTGTTGCTCGATCTTCTTCGTCACGGCGTCAATGGCCGCATACAGGTCGGCCTCGATATCCTTGGCGAACAAATCGGGACCGCGCACGCCCAAGCGCATCGAGCAACTGAACTGCCGCTCCGGCACGCGGGTGTGGTCATGTTCCAGCGTCACCCGCGCCGCCAGGATGCGTTGATCCATGTGGTCAAGTTTGTCGAGCCGGGCAACGACATGGTCTTCAATCGCTTTGGTCAGGGTCACATTATGGGGGATTAAAATCAGCTTCATAAAAAAAGGATGCTTCAATTTCCAAGAAAATCCAGTTTTTCCTTGCTGGAAAATCAAAAAAGCAAAATAAAGCGAGATCCGTGCCAAAACTGCTTGAGTTTTAGCCAAATAACACTAAACTACATCTCATGGGTCCGGGTTTACAACTTTCACAGCGATTAACGCAGTCCTTGGTGCTGGCGCCCCAGCTCCAGCAGTCGCTGGCTTTGCTTCAAGCACCCACCCTTGAACTCAAGGCGCTCGTCGAAGCTGAACTTCAACAAAACCCCGTACTTGAGGAGGTCGCCGACCAGGATCCGGAACAGCGCGAGACTTCCCAGGAAAACGACGAGGGCGATTCCCCCGAGATCACCGATTTTGCCGAGCCGCCCGAAGACGTTAAATTTGACGCCGCCACGGAAAAACCCTCCGCCGAACCGGTGGACGATTTCCAGGCGGAGTTTGAACGGCTGGTCCAGATGGATCAGGATTGGCGCGACCATTTTGCGCAGGCCAACACACCCATGCGCTCCTCCGCCGAGGAAGAGGAAAAGCGGCAGTTCATGTTCGACTCCATCACGGTCGAAACCTCGCTGACCCAATATTTGGTGGAACAGGTGCGCGACACGGATTTAGACGCGGAGGAAAACGGCATCGCGGAATTGCTCATCGGCAACATTGACGATTACGGCTACCTTGGCGCCACCATCGAGGAACTGGCCGCCACCACCAACCTGCCGCCGGAGAAGATCGCCAAGGTGCTCAAGGCGATTCAGACCTTTGATCCCGCAGGGGTCGGAGCGCGCGACCTGCGCGAGTGCCTGATGCTCCAGATGGAGCGCGCCGGCCTCCAGGAAACCCTCGAATATCGCATCGTGCGGGACCACATGGAAGCGCTGGGCAAACGGCGCATCCCCGAAATCGCCCGCGGCACCGGCCAGACCGTGGACGAAGTCCAGGAATCGCTGCTCCGCATTAGCCGGCTCGAACCCCGCCCCGGTCGCGCTTTCCTGTCCGTCGTCGAGCAATACGTCGCCCCCGAGGTCTTCGTAGTCAAGAACGGCGAAGGCTTCACCGTCACCACCAACGACGAGCAGATCCCCCACCTGCGCATCAGCAATGTCTATAAGGATCTGATGTCCGGCGGCGCGGATAATGCCGAGGTGAAAAATTACATCCGCGAAAAAATCCGCGCCGGCAAATTTCTCATCAAGAGTCTGCACCAGCGTCAGTCCACCATTGCCAATATCGGGCGCGAAATTGTCAAGCGGCAGCACGATTTCATGGAAAAAGGCGTGGCGTTTCTCAAACCCATGACCATGGCGCAGGTCGCCGAAGTGGTGGGAGTCCATGAAACCACCGTCAGCCGCGCCGTCTCCGGCAAATATATTGACACGCCGCAGGGCGTGTTTGAAATGAAGTATTTCTTCACCGCCGGCCTGCAGAATCTCCATGGAGACGACGTGTCCAATACCAGCGTAAAGGACATGATTGCCGAGATCTTCAAAGGCGAAAATCCGAGCAATCCGCTATCCGACCAGGAGGTCGTCCGCATGCTCACGGCCAAGGGTATCACCATCGCCCGCCGCACTGTGGCCAAGTACCGCGATGAACTGGGCATCCTGCCCTCGAATCTGCGGAAGGTGTATTAGGGCCAGCCCGGATATTTCATAGGCAAGCCCGTACCGCAGACTTCCAAGTCTGCTGTATCGCGGGTTTCCAAACCTGCGGACGCCGCGCCTTTTTGACGCCCTGCCGATTTGGAAATCGGCGATACAGCAGGTTTGGAAACCTGCGGTACGCTGGTTTCGCCCGCCTCCGCCTGACCAGCTATGAAATATCCGGGCTAGAACGGACGCGACCAGCCCACGCCAAATTGGAAGTGCCCGTCGCTGCCGTTGTACTTGTCGGTGGTGATGGGGATGCCGTAATCCAGCCGCAAGGGGCCAAGATGCGGGATGTTCAACCGAATGCCGATGCCCCAGTTGTCGTCGTAATTGCCGGACACGGAATAGGAGCCGCTATCCACCTCGCCAATGTCGTAGAACAGGGCAAAGCGCAAACCCACGCCGTTTTCCTGCTCGATGATGGGGATGCTGTATTCCAGCGAGCCGAACCAATAGGTGTCGCCACCAATGGGTTCCGTAGGCACACCCGGAAAAAACGGCTCGCGGGGAGCCACGTTGCGGTATTGGAAACCGCGCAGCGAATACAGGCCGCCCAAGTAATAGCGGTCGTAGAAGGGCACATCGGCGCCGCTGAGGGCGTCGACCGCGCCGGTGCGCCCGCCGACTTCAATAACGTGCCCCTTCATAAATCCGGGGAAATACCAGGAAGACGTCAGTTCCAGCTTGTAAAACGTCTGGTCGCCACCGGAGAATTCGCCCGAGATTTCGGTGCGTTGGCCGTGATTGGGCAATTGCACACTGTTGCGCGTATCGTAAGCCAGCGAGCCCCCCAAACGCCCGAAGAAGTGATCGCCGCGCTGTTCCAAGATGGCATTCGGCACGTTGCGCGTAATCGGGTTGCCGCTGCTGTCCACCCCGCCCGCATCGTGCCAGCCGCTGTTCAACGAAATGCCCACGTCTTCCGCCGTGGCACTGACGCTGCCAATCAGAAAATCACTGCCCAGCGCCCGGGTAAGGCTGACTCTGGCGCCGGCGCGGGTCTCGTCAAATATGTTGTTGGGGCTTTCAAAATTGAGATCGCGATAGTAAAGGTCAACACCGAGCGAAAGCTTGCGGTTCAAAAACCACGGTTCGACGAAAGTCAGTTCATAGTTTTGATACACCAAGCCTTCATCCACGCGCAGGCGGATTTTCTCGCCGCCACCGGTGAAATAAGGCGGGTGGAACAGGTCGAAATTGGACTGCGACACTTCCGCGTAGCCCACGAGCGAATCCACGGAACTGAAACCAGCGCCCACGGTGAAATTGCCGGTGTTCTTTTCCTCGACGTTGATGATGAGGTCCTTCTGGCCGGGCGTGGGCGGGTCAATCGGTTCGGGCCGGGTGTCCACCTTGTCAAAGAAGCCCAAGCCTTCCAGACGCTGCTTGCTGATCTTGACGTTCACCATGTCCATCACGTCGCCGGGTGAAATCGCGAGTTCACGGCGAATGACCTTGTCCTTGGTCTTGAGGTTGCCGCGGATCTCGATTTTTTGAACGTGGGATTTTTCCGTTTCGCCCAAGATGAATTCCAAGTCCATGGTGCCGGTTTCCACATTGGGCACGCGATTGACCATGAGCGCCTGGCCCTCGGAAATTTCAATGTAACCCTTGCTGCCATAGAAATCCCCAAGCAATTCGGTGTCCTTGGTGAGGCCGTCCGGGGTGAAGGTGTCCCCGCTGTCCATCGGCAGCCCATGCGCGCCGAGTTTGGACTTGAGATGCTGGTAATCATGAATCCCTTGCAGGCCTTTGAGAATCTCGGCGTCGGCAAAGATTTTGTTGCCGGAAATTTTCACGTTGCCGACCTTGTACTTGCGGCCTTCGTTCACGTAGTACTTGATGTACATCGTGTTGGTATTCGGGCGGTCCAGCTTGACGTCCTTGATCTCAAAATCCAGAAATCCGTGGTTGTGATAATAATCCGTGAGCAGGTCGCGGTCGGCGTCGAAGTCATCCTGTTGGAAATAACCGGAGCCGGTCAGCCAGGAAAACGCCCAGCGCCGTCGCACCTTCAGTTCCGACCGGAGCGTCCTTGGTTTGAAACTGGTGTCGCCGAGAAATTCGACGTCCTTAATCTTCACCTTCGGGCTTTCCTCGATATGGAAAATGACGATGCCGTGGCCGGTCAGTTCTTCGATGTTCAGGACGTATTTCACCTTGGTGTCCGCCAATCCCTTTTGCTCGTACAGCTTCTTGATTTCCTGGACGTCGGTGAACACCTTTTGCTCATCCAGCGCCTCGCCCACCTTGAAGGTGACTTTTTTCTTGAGCTTGGAATCGCTTAATTTCTTGTTCCCCTCGAACCGGATTTCGGTGATGCGGGGCCGGGCCTGCACGACATAGGTCAGCACCACCCCGCCATCGTCGGCCACTTCCGCCTGCACGCGAATGTTGTAAAACTGGCCGGTGCCGTAGAGTTGATGGACGTCCTCCTGGGTAAGGTTGGGCTGGTAATAAGCCCCCGGCTTGAGCCGGATGTTGGAGCGGATGAGCTGTTCGCTGACCGAGGCGGGGCCGACGAACTTCACGTCCACGCGGTCAATTCTTGGACCCGTGCTCTGCGCCAGCGCGGTGGCCGCGCAGCCCAGGACGATGGAAACGCCTAGAGGTTTGATCATTAATTTCATGTGTTACCGGCCCGCAGGCACGTCTTCGTCGCTAAATTTAGATCGGCTTTCAAATCGAGTATAGGGCTTCATGAACGTCAGGTTCACATCCCCGGTCGGCCCATTACGCTGCTTGGCGATGAGAAAATTCACCGCCACCCCGTCGTTTTCATCGGGGGCGGCCCCGTCTTCGTCATCCCCGGCGTCGGGCTTGTACAGCAAGCCCACCAAATCGGCGTCCTGCTCGATGGAACCGGATTCCCGCAAGTCGCTCAACCGCGGTTTGCGGCTCTTGTCTTTTTCCAATTCCCGGTTCAACTGGCTCAATACGATCACCGGCACGTTCAATTCTTTCGCCAGCGCCTTGATGCCACTCGAAATATCGGCAATTTCCTGTTGCCGGTTCTCTTGCGCTCGCCGGGCAGTAGAATTGAGAAGCTGCAAATAGTCAATGACAAACAGTTTGATACCATGTTGCTGGTGCATCCGCCGCGCCCGCGCCCGAAGCTGCAGGATGGACAATCCCGCCGTGTCATCAATCAGCAGCTTGGCCGCCGCCAGCCGCCCGGAGGCGGTCATCAGCTTGGGAAAATCAGCCTCGCTCATGAAACCTTCGCGGATGCTGCGCATGTTCACCCGCGCCAGCGAGCACAGCATGCGCAAAATCAGCGAGGACGCGCTCATTTCCAAGCTGAACACCCCCACCGGCAGCCCCAGTTCCAAAGCCACGTGCTCGGCAACGTTCATGGCCAGCGACGTCTTGCCCATGGAGGGCCGAGCGGCCACGATGATCATTTCGCCGCCATGCAGTCCGTCGGTCATTTTGTCCAGGTCGGCAAAGCCCGTGGCCAGGCCGCTCAACTCGCCTTTGCGATTGAAAAAATGTTCGATCGTCACCAGCGCCTCGTTGACGAGCTTCTTGACGTCCTTGACCTCGTTCTGTTCCCGCGATTCATTGACGTGCAAAATGTCCTTTTCCACCTCGTCCAGCAGCTCTTCCACGTCGCCCTCAAAATCATAGATGCGGCCCACCACGCCCGTGCAGGTCTGAATCAGCCTCCGTAATAAGTACTTTTCGCGGACGATGTTGAGATAATAGATCAGGTTCGCCGCGCTGGGCACCGCATCCTGCAATTGCGATAAATACACAATCCCGCCAATTTGCTCCAGGAGCTGTTTGTCCTTCAGGTTCTGCTGCACCGTCAGCAGGTCAATCGGCATGCGGGCGTTATACATTTCCGCCAGCAGCTCGTAAATCGTCTGGTGCCGCAGATCATAAAAGGCCGCCTTGCCGTCGTCCTTGAGCTTCTCGATGCACTCGCCCACACACTGGTTTGGGTCCAACAGACAGCAGCCCAGCACGCCCATTTCCATTTGCAAGTCGTGCGGCGGGAGCCGGTCAACGCTGGCGGCCGCCGGCCGGCGGTCGCCGCGCTGGCGGCGGGTGTGCTTTAAATCGGTCCCCGCGTCGGCGGCGGCAGCGCCGCCGGGCACGGGGTCGGAAACGGAATCAATCATGGCGGACAATGAAAAGCAATTTTTGCCCGAAGCGCAAAACGGAATTGTTAAAACTTGGTGACACGTTCTTCACCGCTCTGCTTGCGCGTGACAATTCCGCCGGAACCCTGTCTAATCCGTGGTGAACGCACTGATGAACGATCCCGCTGAAAGCCCCGAATTGCTGGAGCGCCCGCCCGCTGGCTGGCCGGCGCGGGAAATTGGCGCCCTCTATGAGGAGCATAATCGCGCGATTTATTATCTCGCGCTCCGCTTTTTGGGGGATCCGCAGCGCGCCGAGGATGCCACCCACGACGTCTTTCTCAAAGCTTTCCGCAAGCTGAACCAGTTTCGCGGCGACGCCTCCGCCCGCACCTGGCTCTACCGCATCGCCATCAACCATTGCCAGAATCTCCAGCAATCCTGGCACCAGCGCCATGTGTTCGCCAATTCCGATGACGCAGTTTGGGAACATTCGGCCGCCCGGGCCGATTCCCCCTTGCGCGTGCTGGAAACCAAGGAACTCGGCCACCGCATACAGCAGACCCTGGACCGCCTGTCCGAGGAATATCGCCTGCTGCTCCTGCTGGTGGCCGACGAGGAATTGAGCTACGAACAAATCGCCGCGCTCGTGGGCAAGTCCACCGACGCCGTGCGCGGCAAGCTGCATCGCGCCCGGAAAACTTTCGCCGCGCTCTTTGAACAAACCGCCTGAAGCCTATGAAACCTCACGCCAAACTTTCGCAGGAACAAGCACACACAGAACAACAGGCCGGCGCCCACGAAGCCCGCCAGCAGACCGGCCAGGAGTTTGCCCGCGCGGACGAACTGCTCCGCTTCGATGCCGCGCAAACCGCCGTACCGCCACAGATCGGCGAACGGCTTAAACAATCCGCCACCAGCCTCCCGCCGCTGCGCCGCCCGTGGTGGAAAAACCTGTTCAGACACTAAGCCAGAACAATAACCGTCCAGAAAAACCTTAACCACAGATGGACACAGATGGACACAGATGAAGACAAACCAGACCGGATTATTGGATAGTTGGATAAGTGGATTGATGGATGCCGGCGCGTTGGCCGACAATCCAATCATCCATTGCTTTATCTGTGTTCATCTGTGTCCATCTGTGGTTAAACTGAATCGTTGCGATCAAGCGCATGAACTTCCAAGCTGAAATTGAAACCCTCATCCGGGCGCGCTATCCGATTCTTTATCTCATCACCAGCGAGGAGATGCGCGTGCAGAACGTGGTGGTTGAGATCGCCTTAAAGCGACAAAAGAAAGTGTTCGAATGGAGCTATAGCACCGGCCTCGTGCCCGCCGGCACATCCATCCAGTCGCAGAAAAGCCGCAACCCCGCCACCAAAGATCCGCTCGCAGCCTTGGACCAGGTCATCGAGCAGGTCGAACCAGCGATTTTCCTCTTCAAGGATTTTCATCCCTTCCTGACCAAAAACAATTTTGCCATCGTCCGCAAGCTCAAGGAAATCGCCCTGCACCTGAAAAACAGTTTCAAGACCATCGTGCTGATTTCGCCGATACTGGAAATCCCGACGGAACTGGAGAAGGAAATCACCGTGCTGAATTATCCGCTGCCGGCGCGCGAGGATCTGAGCGCGCTGCTGGACCAGATCATCGAGGACGTGCGGCAGTTCAAACAGGTGAAGATCGAACTGGACGACGCCGGGCGCGAGCGCCTGCTGCAGGCGGCGCTGGGCCTGACGCTGGGCGAGGCGGAAAACGTCTTCGCCAAAATCATTGTCAAGGCCGAGCGCCTGAACGGCGATGACGTGAACGAGGTGTTTGCCGAGAAACAGCAGATCATCCGCAAGAGCGGGCTGCTCGAATACTGTTCCACCGGGGACAGCTTCGCCAACGTCGGCGGCCTGGCGATTTTGAAAGACTGGCTGAATAAGCGGGCCGCCGCCTTTACTGCGGAGGCGCGCGCCTTCGGCCTGCCCGCCCCCAAGGGCATCCTGATGCTCGGGGTGCAGGGGTGCGGCAAGAGCCTGTGCGCCAAGGCGGTATCCAACCAGTGGCAGCTGCCGCTGCTGCGCTTTGACATGGGCCGGATGTTCGGCAGCCTCGTCGGGTCGTCGGAGGAAAACGTGCGCCGCGCCATCGCGGTGGCCGAGTCGGTGGCGCCGGCAATCCTGTGGGTGGACGAAATTGACAAGGCCTTTGCCGGCTCGCAAGGCTCCGGGGCGACGGATGGCGGCACGACCGCGCGCGTGTTCGGCACGTTCCTGACGTGGCTTTCGGAAAAGACCGCGCCGGTGTTTGTGGTGGCCACCGCCAATGACATTTCGCAACTGCCGCCCGAACTACTGCGCAAAGGCCGGCTCGATGACATCTTCTTCGTGGATTTGCCCTGCCTGGAGGAGCGAATGGAGATTTTCCGCATCCACATCGGACGACGCCAGCGCCCGGTGGAGCAGTTCGACTTGGCGCTACTCGCTGGCGCCAGCCAGGATTTCAGCGGCGCGGAGATCGAGGAAGCCATCAACAGCGCGCTCTACGACGCCTTCTATGAGCAGCGCGATATCACCACGGAATCGGTCCTGGCCACCCTGGCGCAGACCGTGCCGCTGGCCAAGACGATGGATGAACAGATCAATCGGCTGCGAAGCTGGGCCGAGGGCCGGGCGCGCAACGCCAGCGTGCCACGTCCCTGTATTAATCCTGAAAAGCACAGTTGAGCAACCAAGGAAGGAAGACACCAAGGCCGGATAACAAAGCAATCAATTGTTTCACTGCACGCCGTTTGCTCCCCAGCCGCTGCGCGCCGGGACGGCGCGCGGTCCACAGACACCGGACCGCGACCGGTCCCCGGTCGCAGCATTCCCGAATTCACGCACAAGCTCCAGTGGTTCGCCACACGCCGCTTGCTTCCCAGCCGCTGCGCGCCGGACGGCGCGCGGTCCACAGTCCCCGGACCGCGACCGGTCCCCGGTCGCAGCACTCCCGAATTCACGCACAAGCTCCAGCGGTT
>Ga0316217_10006978_pt1 | contig 10943 bp, 6 predicted proteins | sample 1anoAmetaG_FD_203633 | JGI IMG/M metagenome (GOLD analysis project Ga0316217, IMG submission 203633) | Freshwater microbial communities from Trout Bog Lake, Wisconsin, USA - 1anoA | ecosystem: Environmental > Aquatic > Freshwater > Lake > Hypolimnion/Profundal zone | place: USA: Wisconsin... | reverse complement strand
TTTTGCTTTGAAAATATAATATCGTACCTGATTATGAGTCATAATCAATATACACCTGCTTTCTATCTAACAGAACTCGATGGCAAAGGAAAACAGAATTATCAAAAGTAACTCTTGCTGGTACTTGCTAAAATAGTTTTTATTTATAGTTTTATGAGGTAGTTCGGCAGCAAAAGCTATCAAATTATAGATTATATACCTTGATTGATCTAGAATCATTTTTTAGGCTTCACACATCTACGGCTATCTTTGTTCCAAACAAGATTAATCTCGCTGCATAGATAACAAGTTCCGTCGAAATCTTCTCCCTCCACACAAACGCATTCTCCATTCTCGATCTTCATGTTTTCAGGGCAGGTATGACAGTTACCATCATATTCGTGCCATCCCTGAGGGCAAATATGGCATGTACCGTCTCTATAAACGTAAGGCTTGTCTTTGGGGCACTGGGCTAAGCACTTTCCTGAGATACACTTCTCTCCACCGAAGACTTTGTTCAAGCATTTTTTGGTTTTCAAAAGATCGGCTTCCTCGTCTAGCACAAGTCTAAGAGATTGGGCTCCTGTTTTGGTTTTGGCAGATTTGATATCTTTAAAAGATTACTTCAAAGAGCTTAAGCATCCTTCAAAATAGAAGAACTTGTCCTTAGGGCAGGAGAAGCATTGACCATCGTATTAGTGCTCAAATTAACGGCATCTGTGACAACTGTTGTTGTATTAGTAGAAGTTCTCAGGACATCTGTGACACAAAACTCCTTCATCATCCTCATACTCAAACTGATTCTGTTGGCAGTTATGGCATGAGTTGTTGTAGAAGAATTTATTTTGCGCGCATGGATGGCAAGCATTTTTATAGAAGTGATCTCCTTTTTTGCAAGGATGGCATGCGTTGTCATAGAAGAACAGTCCTTTCTTGCAAGGGTGGCATCCGTTGTCATACACAAGCTAGTTTTCTTTGCAAGGATGGCAGGCATTTTTATAGAAGTGTTGCCCTTTAGGGCAAACATGGCAACCATTATCATGGTGGTAAAGTCCTTTTTTGCATGGGTGACATTCTTCCTCATAGTAATACTCAGTTTTTCTGCAAGTGTGGCAGTCATTATCGTAATAATACTGTCCTTTTTTGCAAGGGTGGCATGAGCAGTCATAAAAGTACTAATCTTTGGCACAAGGATGACATTCACCATCATAGTAGAACTGATCTTCACGGCAATGATGGCAAGCATTCTTGTAGAAGAACTTTCCTTATTCGCAAGGATGACAACTGTTGTTGTAATAGAATTCGTTTTTCAGGCAGTTGTGACAAGCGTTATCGTAGTATTTCTTTCCTTTTGGACAAATATGGCAACCATTATCATAGTGATATAGTCCTCTCTGGCATGGATGGCATGAGTTATCGTACAAGATCTCTCCCTTTTTGCAAACATGGCACTAATTATCATAGTAATGAAGTATTTTCTTGCAAGGGTGGCAACCGTTGTCATAGTGGTACTATTCCTCTTTGCAGGGGTGACAGCCTTTATCCCAATAATGCTGACCTTGAGGGCATTCATGGCATGAAGCGTTGTAGTAGTACTTTCCTTTGTTACAGGGATGACATCCACCATCATAGTGATACTCGCCCTTGCGACAGGGATGACAGGCTTCATCATAATAGTATTGTCCTTTCGCACAAGGATGGCATGATTTATCATAGAAGAATTGACCCTTTTTGCAGGGATGGCAAGCCTTATCATAGAAATGCTCATTTTTCTTGCAAACGTGGCAATCTTCATCATAATAGTGGAGTCCTTTTTTGCAGGGGTGACATGCGCCTCCCCAGTATTCCAATTATCTGGCACAATGATGGCATTATCCATCATATTCATAAGGTCTGTTCTGAGGACATTTGTGACAAGCCTAGTTGTAGTAAAACAAGCCCAATTGACAACGATGACATTATTAGTCGTAATAAAACAATCCTTTCTTACAATTGTGGCAGGCTCCATCGTATTCGTATAGCTAATATTTACAAAGATGGCAACTCTCATCATAGTAGTGCTTCTTATTTTCAGGGCAGAAATGACACTCCTGATTATAATAGTGAGGCTTAGACTTTGGGCAAATATTGCATTTTCCTTCATAAAAGTAAGGCTTATTTTAATCACAGCTGACCAGAGGACGGTTAAGTAGACAGACTTAGTCACATTTAGGGTTATCTTTAGGACATTTGTTACATTGACCATCAAAGTAATGCTTCTTAGTCTCAGGACAAAAGTTGCATGTTCCATCTTCATACTCATGCTTAAGGTTCTGAGGGCAACTACAGGTATTCAGGAAGGGATTCCATATTTTAGGTAAAGGGCAGTTAGCGCAGTTTCCGTTTTTGTCAACTTTGCTAGGTAAGGGGCATTCACAAGCTTGAGCTTTGTCTGACCAAACGAAGTTACTTGAACAGACACAGATTTTTTTATTGTTATTCCATATTCCAGGACTGTCGCATTTCTGGCATTTGTTTCTGATATTTCTGTAAGGATATTAGCTGTTGCAATCACAAGTTTCAGTTGCAGGATTAAAGACTTTGGTTTTTTTATTGCAATGGAAGCATCTTTGAGTATGAGGACCCCAGATTCCATCACGATCACATCCCTTGCAGAAGCCATTTCGAGTAGGGAAGGTATTGGCAGGACAAACACATTGATTATCTTTCAAGATTTGGTTTTTAGGACAGGCACATTTAGTTTTATTGCAATAGCCTGCAGGATATATGCACTTATCCCCTTTCAGTATTTGAGGCGCAGGGCATACACAGTGGCCTTTCTACAATATTTTGGGGCTGCGGCAGGCGCATACCTTTCCAGTCCATTCTGTTTAGGCAGGGCATGCACAATCCTTGCCATTCCAGGTTCTTGAGTTTGGACAAACGCATTCGTTACCTTTCCAGGATCTAGGGATTTTGCATTCTTGGCAAACAAAGTTAATATACTTGCTTGGGGGAGGGCAATGATAACAAGCTTTACCGTCTTTGGAGCTGAAAAAAAAGTTCTTTTGGTTGCATTAGCATTTTTTAGTCAGAGAGTTGAATTGATATTTAGTAGGATCGCCGCAGGGATCAGGAACTTTGGCCTGAAGATGAGCGGTGTCAAGGGTGAAGACGCAAAATGCCAAAAACAGAACGAGTAAAAGGTTCTTGCTCATTCCTTTTATTGTTGATTTAAAAATATGACTTAATTTATTTAAATCTGAATAAATCTTAACTAATAAGATCAGTGACGTTAATCGGATTCACATTCAGCAAAATAGTTTCGAACTTTTTATGGAATTGAAGTCCCGACCACAGATTGATATTGTTCTGTGATTTTTTTCTGTAAGGAACAATGAGGATGTTTAGGAAGAAGCTATCTGAAAAATTTAGAAATAACCTCAGAAAGTTACACAAATAATTTATCGATTAAGAGGGAAAGTTTTCGAATTTATTGATAAAGATATTTATCTTCTCCATGGAATTTGCTTCAGCTATTCAAGGGCTTACATCATTTCTGTACTTCTCAAGACTTTACAGTCCAGAAAAAGTCCGTAATAAAATAATCTTGTCTGGAGAAATTAGACATTTTGCAAATTCAGGATCACTCAAACTATTTTTATCAAAGATTAAGAGCTTAACGGTGAATTAACCCAACAAGCTTGTTGAAACTGCTCAAAGTAACTTGTTAAAGCTACTTATTTGCAAAAAAAACCCTTTAAAGTTTTATATAATTTGGTATAAGACATGAAACTTACTCAAAAGACAAATATAAACTTCTATTAATGATCAGGTTTAAACACCTCTTTTGTATTACTGTTATTCGCCTATTTTTTTGAGTTTTGATTCTAATTCATTCTGCCTCATTTGAACTTTTTTTCTTTCCTCCTCCAGATGCTTATATTCCACTTTCAGCAGCTAGAATTCGTGCGTTAATTCAGCTGTTTCTTTTTAAAGCTTGCTAGTATTATGAATGCTAGATTTGTCTCCATTTTTGGCCAAGCATTGTTTGTCGTTGAATTTCTTGGCATTTGCAACTTAAACGTTTATAAACTCAAGCTTGTGAAGGATATTCAGTAAAATACCTTTTGTGCGCTACTTGTGCCTTTTCCTCTACTATTTGTGCTCAAATTTCTTCAAAATTTCTTCATTATTTCTTTTTATTTCTCTCATTGCAACTTTCAGCTACTAGACTTGCGATTGAAGTTATTTTTATCTTTCATTCCATTATTTTTGGCCTGTATTTTATCTTTTGAACTGCGGGACTTCAGACCAACTCCTTTCTCGCTCTTTCGTGACTTCATTTTCTTGCTATTTTTTAATGGCAGTCTTTTAGATTTAAGTTTGCATCTTGTTACGTAGTTTATTTTAGTCTTTCTTTTCTAGGATTTTATACTTCTCTTCCTAAATGGCACAAAAAATACTAATATCTTTATTTTTCGCTACATTTTACTTATGCTGCTCGAACTGACCATCGCATCTTTTTGATTTTCGCCCTAATTAAGACGATGGGTACCTCGATTTTGCTAAATTTCTTATTCTGGCTTGCAAGACTACCAGAAACATTATAATCCAGATGTCTCTCCTTCAGCAGCTCTTTTTCTTACCGAAAAAGTTTCTACAATCTATTTTAAAGAGATTGCCTATAATGGTCATGATTTACATCTTCTCTAGAACTCACCGAATGGAAATAACTACGAATATTCTTAATATTTTCAGATGGCAAATATTACTACCATTTTTATCGGTTTTGTTAGGAATACTTTGCATTAGATTTATTGGATTTAAAACCGTCCTTAAGCTGTTTGATTTTTTTTATGAGCTAATCGGATTCCCATACTAATTATTAGCAATTTTACTTTTTTCTTTGCGTGGGCTTCGCAGTTTAGAATGGTCAGCTTCTCTCATTTAAGTTTGAAGTCGTTATTAAATTTAAAATGAATTAAGCAGCTAAATTGAAAGCAAATTTAGTTGTTGTATTAAGGATAAATATGGTAAATAAAGCAGCTTTAACCTTGATTCATTTTTTGGGAGCGTTGGGTTTGTTGTTTTTGGAAGGGTACAAACTAAACAGTTTGAACTTCAACAAATCCTGGCTCTTGGGTCTTTGGCTAGGGTCTTTTTGCACAAGAGCCTCAATAAACTCTTTGGCTTCTTGAGGAATATCGACAGGATAGTCTATTTTATTTTTGTCGACCTATATCGCTCAAATTTTTACATTCAAAATCTTTTACATTATGACGTTGCGCTGCTATCCTTCAAACGGCACTTTTCCTGTTAGAAGCTCGTAAGTAAGAACTCCAATGCACCAAATATCTACAGAGGTATCATAGTTTTTCCTCTCCAATATCTCAGGGGGCGCATAGTCAAAAGTCCCACAGTAAGTCTTTCTCGAAGTCTCAACAATAGCTGACCATCCAAAATCGCATAGTTTGGCAACACCTTATGAAGAGATCACAATATTTTCTGGTTTGATATCTCGGTGAGCAATAGACTTTTAGTGCATATAGGTCAAAGCTTCGATAATGTCTCTTAAGTATTATACTGCCTCTCTGGCATTAAGGTAGTTTACTTCATTGAGATAGTCGAAGAGTGTGCCTCCGTTCATATACTACAGTGCAAGGTAAATGTCATCCTTCTCTTGAAAGCAGCCATAAAACCTGACGATGTTGGGATGATCCAAACAAGAGTGAAGCTTAATCTAGCTGCAAAACTGGTCTACCATTTTGTATTACGCAACTTTGGTTTTAATGATCTTCTTCAAGGCTAAGAAGAAGCCAGTTTCATGGTGGCGAGCCAGAAATACCTACCCGAATTTGCCCTTGCCTAGAACATTCCCTATCTAAAATCCGTTCACTAACTTTGATTGCTTTTTTAGAGCTCTACTCGTTTCAAGAGCTAATTTTTATTTGGCTTTAGTTTACACAATCTAATTCAATGACTTGAATATCTTTTTGTCTTCGGCTTCGTTTTGAGCCTTGATGCTTGAATTTTTATTGGAGTTTTATGCAGCATTTTTGTATTTGATTGGAGTCTTCGAAACATATTTAGTGCTCTAATCGAGCTTCTTATCAGCGAAGAGCTTATTAGGAGTCTTAGAAATGAATTCTGGGGCATTCCTCATTTTATCAGTTGGCTTAAACGGGTTAAAGTGGGGTTGATAAGGCGGTTATAGCTGATTCTGCTTGCAGATTTGGTTCATTTTGGGCTGATTGTACTCCTCGTTGGATTTTTTGAGCTAATTGGTTAAGCCTGCTACAATTTTATTTGCAAGATTGAAATTGGTAGTGTTACGCAGACTGCTGCCAAGGTTGCTTGAAGATTCGAACTTGCGCAAGACGTTAGAGCAGGAACTTCGTAAAAGATTATCGTGGGGTTGCTCCTATGCCTTTACATCACCATTTGAGGGGAAATGAGGCTTGAACCTACTCTCACTAAAAGCTGCGTGGCCTAAAACTGTAGGACTTCCCTACATTGGTAATAACTTTTTACGGCTAGGGCTATCGATTAACTCTATTTTATTGTCAACGTTTCTGATAGAAGAAGCTAATTGCTCATTATGGTGGGGATGAAAGTGGCTGATTTGAACTGGGAAACCTTTGGACTGGGGAGTTCTCACTTGAAATCCCTCTTGAAATGTAAAACCGTAGGAATTTCTGATATGCTGAGGCGATCCGATGTTTGGGTGCATGAGATTTTATTATAAGCTAAAAATGACAAAAAATCAAAACTGAACAAAGGAACACTTTTTTGACTCCACGAAATAAAAGTTTCACAAACAGAGTTATTCTTCCTACAGTCGATAAGATTAACTATGTTTGGCTACAAGATACATTAAAATAAAATAAAAATTGAGATTCATAATCATTGGCACAAACACTGTGGCTCCATTTGCAGGATCTACTTGTCGCAATGCTCGCATCTCAGCTCTATTTTTTGGCAGGCATCCAGCACAAAAGGGGCCCAGCAGAACAGCCCGATACACAGGAACAAGGACCAAACATAGGTGACGCAAGTTGAGGAATACTTTGATGTGAGCAGCATTTGGCAATCAGGGCAAGTTCTTGATTTTATTATTTAGAGCTTTCTACTGAATGTCATTTATTCGTTCATCGCGCAACTGTTTGGTAAATTGATTTAAAATTATTAAATTAAGATGCATTAAATGTTATAATATTCTATACTCTTGCATAGGTGAAGACTTATTGCAGACTAAAGTGCAGACATACCTAAAACGACTGAATAATCTTTGATTTCAGCCTAGAACTATCATATGGCTCCGTTTGAGTGAATTAAAGTGAAAATGAAAAATTACTAGTAAAAGCATTTTGTGAAGATTGGTTTGTTAAAACGTCAGAATATAGAAAAAAATAGAAAGAAAACAAAGTAGCAGGCTAGGGATGGGCTGCATATCAGGTTATTATGCTATTTGACTGAAAATTTTTAGGGAGGATGTAACATAAAGTGGCCTAGAAGGCAACAAATATATTGGCAAAGATATCTAAAAGTTATAGATTAATGCATGGTAAGCACAGTTAAACCGAATTTAAGTTAAAATAGAACCAAATTCCTACAATTGTTGAAAAGTTCCATCTATTAAATGGAAGTTTAAGATTCATAAAGATTAATTTAGAAGTCTATGAATGGAGAAAAAGCTAGGCAGTATATTTTTACCAAGATCTTAGTCCTGTAATATAAATTTCTATGTGTTTCTACAGCACACATAGAAGATCTCCCATAATTTTATTGCAACAATGATAAATAACGCAAGTATATTGGATATAACAAAATCTAAGTGCGTTGGAGTAAGTACTAACTGAATCGAATAAAATGTGGTCTCAATAATAGGTCTTTGATGATGATTTAACTTGCTAAATCAAGGTTTCTTGATAGTGGAGATATTCATGTCAGCTACAGGCGGTTTTTCATTGTGGTGGTGGGCATTCATCATTTATTGCGCCAGGTTTCTCTCATCCAGAACTTACTTCTCACTGGCTTCTCTCAGCTAGAAGTACTCACTTTTCATTTTGCCCATCTCGCTCTTTATCCTATCCACCTCAAATTTGACTCTGTTCATCTATTAATGGGCATTTTATAGCTAGTTCTTCATCTTCTTCATCTGCCCTGTCTTTTATTTCAGCGCCTCTTTGTATTTAATCAATTGTTCATGGATCTCCGACCCAGGCTGTCTTGCAAGCACATTTTTCAGCTATAAAAAGAGTTTCTATTTTTCACGTATCAGGTTTTACTTTGCCTCAACTTCTTCAGTTTTGGCGATAAGACGTCTAATATTATTGGTAAAGGTACCTTTGAAGTGTTTGAATTTTGAGAATCCTTTAATAGTTTTCTTGATCTGTGGCTTCAAGCTTGCGCCATCTATGAACATTCATAGGATTCTAAAGTTCGTCTTGCAAAGCCTTTATTTTGGCTTTTTGATTAAGCAGTTCTTTTTCTTTAAAACTAATTTCAGCTTTGAGATCATCAATACACCTGATCTGTGAATCGATTGACAAATACTAATTCCTCAATGAAGCAAGTTTAAGCTTGAATTAGGTGAGTTCTTTGGACTTCTGCTGGCAATAGATGTTTCCTTTGATCAGATTGGAGTTAGACAGCTTAATCTTCTCATACAGGATTGACAACTAATGGTTTCGTTTGATAAGTTGTGTTCCGAGTATATCTCTTTCGTTTCTTACCATGTCGTAGTCTTTCTGTTGCTTGGCCTTCTGCTGCTTTGCGGTTTGGATTATTTTCTTCATGTGGTTTATGTGGTTTTCCTGATTTTTGATCACTTACTCATTTGATTGAATTTGGGCCTTGGCTCTATTCTTTTAAGCCTTGATCTTGACGTTCTAGCCCTCTACCTTTTTATAATCTTTATCCAGCTAAACTAGCTTTTGATCTTTGTTCTTTATTTCCTCACGAAGCTGTTCCACAGCATAGGTCATCCTTTTATACTTTTTCTTAAGCTCGTTGATTTCGTCCTTAGATTTGATGAAGTCTTTGGAGTACAGATTTCTGTCTGACCTCACCGCTTCGTAAAGATTCTGCTGATGTTTGCATTTATTTTAAACTTCCTGGTTATCCCTCTGCAAGTTTTGGATCTGAGTATTTTTGATTTTGAGTTCTTAAAGTGTCTGATAGTATTTGGAGTGAGCATGCGAAGCCTCAATACCATATTTTTCCTGCTCCTTCTTAATCTGCTAAAGAATCCTGGATAGTTTTTCCTGTTCAACCTGGTAGCTGGTGACTTCGTTCGAAATCTTTTTCATCTTATTGATTTCTTCAAGATTCAAAAACTCAATCTATCTTTACTTAACCTCACTCATCTTCCACTGCTTGTCCTTTTAGAGTTTTTTAGAGACAAACTCATTTATTCGAGCTTTGTTTTTTTAACGTTCGCTTATCAACTTCTATAGCTGCTCTTGCTAGATAATCTTAACCTCAAGAAGCTATGATTTTTTCTGATTGATTTCGTCATTCTCAGAAAGAATTTGGTTTTTCATGTTCTTGGCTACTTCTAGCTAGCGTTCTACATCAACCTTAGTTTTGATGAGCTCTTCATACTCTTACTCTTTAGCTTTAGTCTCAGCAACCCTTTCACTCATTATGGCTTAGAATTTTTGAACTTCTTCCACTTTCCTGTTGTAATCCTTTTAGTACTGCTACTTTTGCTTCTATAATTTGACTTTGGTTCGATGCTGCTCATCCTTATTCTTCTTTTAATTCTGGACACACTCAGCTGTCTGCTCTATCTCCTTATCTAGTTCTGCAATTTTGACCTATAGCTGTTCTCTTGTTTATTTGAGTGCATCCTTTTCGATTTTGGCGTTGTTGAGCTGGGTTTTCTTCTCGTCATTATTTTTCTTTTCTCGAGCATCCCTGTCTTCGATTTATTTTATTTTATCCCGTAATTCACTGATCTTCTTATTTATTTCAGATTGCTTACTTTGCAGCTCCGACATTTATTAAATGCCAAACTTTTGCTGGTTAAGGAGAGAAACATGTTTGCTTTGAAGCTCGTCCCTGATTTTGTTCTGCTCATCCAACTTCTTTTTTAGTTCGTTTTATTCATTTTCCTGCTTGATTTCGATTTCCTAGAGCCCTTTAATGCAGTCTTTTTCGATGATATTCATTTGCAACTTGTAGCGATTTATCATATCCTTGACGTCAACCTCCTTCTTCTTGAGCTCCTCAGTCTAAATCTGCAGTTTTTAAAGGTCTTTTTTGATGTTGTCGGCCTGTTGCGTCTATTCTTCAATGACTTTGTTGCAACTGACGATCCTTGTCGCGAAATTATCGATGTCGCTTTTGTTCATTTTGCATTTCCTGATATGGTTTTCCTCGCTTTCGAGGTGTTCCGTGAGGTTATTGAAGAGCATCTGCGTGGATGGATAATTACAGTGATCCTACTTTTGAGGGGTTCGAGCTCAGGGTCGATGAGGATCTTGAGGACGTTGTAGTATTGCATTTCCACCTAGCTAACCACGTTCATATCGGTTCCCGCTATTATTTCAGTTTCCTTTCTCTCCATTTGGATAATATTTAAATAAGTTATATATTCAGCCAAACAGCCCAACTAATATCTATCATTTCATATAGAACAATTTATTCAAATTTTGCGAGGATCACGCATCCCTCCACTAAACAACAGTTTAGTGTTCTTCGATTCCGCAGTTGTTGCATTTCACTATGGTATTGTAGGTTATTTCTTTTCCGTAGATTCGCTCTTTCCGTGTGGTCTCGCCTGCGTATTTGCCATCTTTATCGTAGTGCTTATCGTGTCTCTCAACATCTTTGGCTGCTGCTTCTTCCTTAATCTTCTACTTCGAGATAAGCCTTTTCGAAAACCATTTGTCGCATCTCGTGCATTTGGTGAGGTAGCCTGTGAGACAGACAAGCCCGCCAATCACTACTCCCACGCCCAGAACAACTCCCAGTAT
>Ga0316217_10006976_pt1 | contig 10949 bp, 3 predicted proteins | sample 1anoAmetaG_FD_203633 | JGI IMG/M metagenome (GOLD analysis project Ga0316217, IMG submission 203633) | Freshwater microbial communities from Trout Bog Lake, Wisconsin, USA - 1anoA | ecosystem: Environmental > Aquatic > Freshwater > Lake > Hypolimnion/Profundal zone | place: USA: Wisconsin... | reverse complement strand
TTCAACACCGGCGCCGGCCAGGTGACCATGAATGCCGACCTCGCGATCACCGTCGGCGGCAATAATCTTACCGTCGGAAACAACATTTCTGACCTTGGGGCCAATTTGCAACTGACCAAAGCCGGCCCGGGCACATTGACGCTGCCGGTCCCCAACAGTTTTGGCGGCGGCCTGAAAGTTGTTTCCGGCCGGTTGAATTTGGGGGATGACAATGCCCAAGGTTCCGGGCCGTTCACGATCAGTGGCGGCACGATTGACAATATCAGCGGCGCATTACTCCAGTTGTCGCCTTCCGCTATTTTTTGGTCCGGCAGTTTCAGGTTCCTGGGCTCCACCAACCTGGAGCTCGACTCGATCGTGAACATACCCAATGGACTGGGCAGCATCACCCTGAACGTGGTCAGCAACACCCTGTTCACCAAGAACTACATCGCCAACAACAACACCACCGTGATCAAAACCGGCAATGGCACTTGGGACATTGCCGGGTCCGGTTCCGGCTCCCAAAGCCTCGGATTGACGGTCAGCTCCGGTCAGGTCAACCTGGACGCGTCAGGCCAGTCCATCACCGGCGGGAACAATGTCGGCCTGACGGTGCAAACCGGCGCGCTGGTGCTCGACAACAACAGCTACCAGATTCATTCCGGAACCGCCATTCCCCTGCCGGTGACCTTGGCCGGCGGAGTGTGGGACTTGAATGGCCACAACGAAAACGTGGACGAACTCTTCCTGAACAATGGCGGGACGCTGCGCAATGGCGCACCCACCAGCACTTCCACGCTGGATCTTATCTCCGGCCACCCCGCCATGCTCAACGGCGGCCTCGGCCAGTTTGACGTCGAGGCCGGAGACGGAGTGTTGAATATCAATGGTGTCGTCGCGGGCAGCGGTTCCCTGGTGAAGCTGGGTTTGGGGGTGCTGAATCTGGAGACCAACAATCTGTACACGGGCGGCACGGTGATCAGCAATGGAACGCTCGCCTTGCCGGGCGTGAGTTCCATCTCCACCAGCACCGGAATTGAATTGGCCACCACCAATGCGGCCCTGGACTTGAGCGACAATACGGACACGAACGGAAATCCCACGCCGGTGCTGACGCTCTTCAGCGGCCAGAGCTTGAGCGGCTTCGGCACCGTGACGGGTTTGGTGCAGACGCTCAGTGGCGCAATCCTAGCGCCGGGCACCACCGCCACCGTGGGTACCTTGACCGTGACCGGCGTCACCGGCACGAACACGCTGAGCGGCATTACCCTGATGAAGCTCGACCAAGGTAACCTGACCAATGATCAGTTTTCCGTCAGCGGCGCCCTGCAATACGGGGGCATATTGACGCTCACGAATTTGTCCGGCTCCCTGGCGAACGGAGCTAGCTTTGCGCTGTTTAACGCCGTCGGCGGCTACAGCGGCGCGTTTACCGGCCTCAACCCCTCCCGGCCGGGCTATCCGAATTTTGGCCTGGCGTGGAACACGAACAACCTGGCGGTGAACGGCACTTTGTCCGTCATGACTGCGGCGGTGCCTCCTCCGCCGAATATCACGAGGGTCAGTTCTGTTGGCACCACGCTGACGATTAGCGGCACCAACGGCGTGCCCACCGGGCCGTTTGCGGTGCTGGCGAGCACCAATTTAGTTCCGGCCAACTGGCTGCCTGTGTTAACCAACGCCTTTGATGGCACCGGCAATTTCAGCGTGTCCATCAGCCTGACCAACGATGCGCCGCAACAATTCTACAAGCTGATGTTGCAATAGTCTGTCGGCGTTCGGATTCATGCTTCACGGCAGCAGCCGACGTGAGGAGGCTCAATTTAATTGAAAGGTCTCATTTGAGAGTTGATGGAGATGTTCCAACAGATTTTATTTCCATTAGAGATAGTGTGCACTCCAGGCCGGATGCCGACATTGGAGATTGTTTTGATATTTCATGGCGGTTAGCCAAGGTATTGACGCCCAACCTTGGGCTAAACTGCTAAATTGGAGATGGAACCAAATCAAAAGCACGGTGTTAAAAGACTTGTATGAGCAACCCAAGAGAAAAGCCATTTGTTTCAAGAGGTTTTGTTTGGCTGGTCGGTTTGCTTATAGTTTTTGGCAGCGCTGTGGTTGGTCTTCCGCCTTTCATCAAATCACGCTCCACGAGTTGTTGTAACGCTTGCATCAACAACCTTCGTCAAATTGATGCTGCTGCTAATGAGTTTGCCCTGGAAAATCATCTAACCAATCGTTCCCCGATAAATTTCCCCAATGACCTTACTCTGTATATCAAACTCAATAGTGCAGGGAAAATTCCCGGGTGTCCGCAAGGCGGCATCTATTCCATCAAGAGGGTTGGCGACACTCCGACTTGCTCGCTTGGCACGAACATCATACCTGCCCACTACTTGCCACTGGGAGACTCGCAAGCTCAGAGTTTCACCCGGTAGAAGGACCGCGGGGCGGATGGGATGTTCGTGTAGGGGGATGTCGCCGGGTTGGTCGTCCAGGGTCCGGTGACATTGGTGGCCTGCAACAGCGCGCCGCCTTCGGTCCAAGTCAGGACCAGGTTGCCGCCGATTTTCTGGGCGCCCAGAAGCGGCAATGGGCTGGACTGGATTTCGATTGCGCTGACGCCGCCATAGTTGCCGTTGGTGATCAGCAAGTCAAACGCGCCACCCGTAAGATTGCTCACCACAAAATAATTCGCTCCCGCCGTTTCCCCGGACGCGCCGGTATTCAACGGCGTCAGGTCCTGCACCAGGCTGCCGGAGTTGGCCGTGACGGTGGTGAACAAGTTCCATTGCACGGTCATCAGCGCGGGGCTGTTGGAGGTCTGCCCCGAGTGCGTGCGCACGTAATTGTCGCCGCCCCACCCCACCGTATTCCCGCGGTAATAGAAATACAGATTGTAGCCGTTGGTAAACGGGGCGTCCAAGTTGGTCACGGACAAATACCAGCAGTTGTTGTTGACGTTCACAAAGCTATCGAGCAGCGTTTTATTGTTGGATCCTACCGTCGAGACGGTGATTTCATTGGCCCACTTGTAAACAATCACCGCGCCCGACGGGTATTTCGCGCCGCCAAAGGTGTAATACGGAACGTTGGTCGCGCCGCTCGAGGAGCCGCTGGCGAGATAAAAATTATACCAGTTGGTCGTGTTCAAGGCGCCGGCGCCAAAGCGGTTGTCGATGAAATCTTTCGAGTAATCCTGGTCCGCGGCGAATTTGATGGACATCCGCGCGTCGGGCCCGCCGCCGCCGTTGGTCAAGGAATACGGTGACAGATTCCACAGGTTGGCCGTGAAGTAATGCGGGGCGTACCAAGAGCGGTCAGAAGCCCATTTGGCCAAGCCCTCGGGCGAATTGTTGTCCGAATAATCAATCGTGTAGATCCCGTTGCTGCCGGTCCCGGCGCAGAGGTTCGGCATGTAAAACAGCTCCCCCCATTCGCCGGAGCCGCTAAACAGCGGCACGGTTCGGCTCCACGGCCCCATGGGCGAGGGTGCGAATTGGGCATAGGAGGTCGTGCTCAGGCTGGGCATGGATAAGGCGACATAGTTGCTGCCGGACAGCCGCACGAACGAGCTTTCCCCGGATAGCCCCGCCGCCCCTCCCGCCGCCAGCGCATGATTCGTCACCCACGTGCCGTTGGTCCAATAGGTCCACGCAGAACTCACGGCCAGGCTCCCCATGGGCACCCGCGCCACATTGGCATCCCAATAAATGTAATAATAGCCGTCATCGCCCTTGATAATTGGCCCGTAGTTGTCCGCTCCGGTCGAGGGAATCTCGGTGATGCTTTCCAGCTTCAGGGACGGCAGGGATACCTGACCGATCGCGGTGCCCACCCGCGTGATGGAGGACGCGTTAACCTCCGTGAGCAACACCAGCAACTGGTTGGTCTCGACCACCCCGTCGCCAATCCAGAATATGTTCGCGGTGTTGGTGGGCACAAAAAACGTCGCGCTGTTGGTATTCAACGTGTACAGGTTGGTTCCCACTTGATGCACCAGGGTGTTTCGCGGGAGCGAACAATTGCCCCGCACATTGGTGTAAAAATGATTAGTCACCGTCGAGATGAACGAATCGTTGCAGATCCAAGCCACGCTGCCATCCGGCAACAGCACGGATTTTTGGTTATCCCCGCCGCTCCAGCCCAAGGCATTGGTTTTGGACTGCGCCAGTTCCCCCCAGCGCCACAGATAGGTCATGGGAATGTCCCACCCGTCGTTGTTAGTCAGATCCATGATCTCCACGTCATCCAGCCAGTAGTTGGCCACCGTTTGAAAACAAAAGGCGATCGAGACGGTTCCCGACGCCCGGAACGGATAGAGATATTCCTGATAGCTGTTGTCGTTGGTGGAAATTTGAAACGGAATCTGCGGGAACACAGGAGTGGCGCCGAGCAGGTTCACGCCAAGATGCGACCGCAACGTATCGGTGGTTGCCCAAAACCGCAGGACATACGTGTCGGAACTGCTGGCGACGAAGGAACTGCTGACGAGTTGTACCGAATTCGAAGCGGTGCCTGGATTGCTCACGGTGATTAGCACGGCATTGGTTCCCCAATGCGCAGGACTGCTGTTTTTCGCAAAGGTTGCCGTCCCACCGCTGCTCACCCCACTGGTCCAATTGTCCAAGCCATTCTCGAACCCGCCATTCGTAAGGATTGCCGCCCAAGCTGGACGGGCCAGCAAACCCATCAGCAACAGCAGGCTCCCAAACCCGTGGCGACGGACGCTCAGGCTTAACGATAAATATTCTAACAAGTTCATTTAGTCTCAAGCTGCTCTGAAAAACGGTTCCAATCCTGGTGGAGTGATACTAGCGTCGTGCCCGAGCGGACATTGCCAAGGCGGGTGACGCGGTCATCGCCCGGAACGTGCTCCGCAGCCGCCCCCACTGGCACGCGATCACATATAGCAAGATTAGTTGGCACATCAGGTGAACCTGCAGCCTGCGCGTTCATCGCCAAACTGTCAAGGTTGAGCCGTGCCAGGTAGAGCCGTGCCACCCAAAATGAGGGGGCAAGCGGTTCCGATGGTCGTTCCTCACCCTTTGCTCCGGAACGACGTGCCGGCTACCACCTGCCAACCCTGCCGGGTTGTGTGAGAGATTCCTGGCTCGCTCGGAGATTGACCCGCCGCACCAGTGGTGTCATCCTGCGGCCATGAAAATCCACTTTGGCTTGGCAACATTTTGCAGCTTGCTGGCGCTGGCACCGGCAAGCTACGCGTCCACCGGTTCCCCCTTCTACGGCGATCCGCCCGATGAAATCCACCCTTGGGCTGTTCATGACTGGAACCGTCCGCAGCCGCCGCGCGTCGAGCCGCTGCCTTACGACGCCGCCAAAGCCCAGCCGCCCGCCGGGGCCGTCGTGTTGTTCGACGGCTCGGCGGAATCGCTTTCCGCAAATTGGGAAGCGGACAAGAACGGCCACGAACCAACCAAGTGGGTGATGAAGGACGGCGCGATGGAATGCACGCCCGGGTCCGGCTACATCCGCACCAAAGAGCAATTCAGCGATTGCCAGCTCCACGTCGAGTGGGCCTCGCCCGTCAAGGTGCAGGGCGAGAGCCAGGGCCGCGGCAACAGCGGCGTCTTTCTGATGGGATTGGTGGAAATCCAGGTGCTCGACAACTACAATAATCCCACCTACGCCGATGGCTTCGCCTGCTCGGTTTATGGGGTCCATCCGCCACTGGCCAACGCCCTGCGTCCCCCCGGCGAATTTCAATCCGAGGACATCACCTTCCATCGCCCGATTTACCAGGATGGCAAGTGTGTGCAGCCCGGATGGGTGACGGTTTATTGCAACGGCGTGCTGGTGCAGGACCGCACCCAGCTTGAAGGCGGCACCGGGCACATGGTGCGCTCCAGGCCCGGCCCGATGCCAGAGACTGGCCCGCTCAAATTGCAGGACCACGGGAACCCGGTGCGCTACCGCAATATCTGGTATCGTCCAATACCCCCGGCAGCTCCCGAAGGCGGCTACAACGGGCCGATGACCGCCGAAGCGGCCGCCGCCAAACGCAAGGAAATCGCGGCCGACATCCGCGCGGACGCGGCCAAGCTGGCCAATCCCGACAAACCGATGGCCGATTTTTATCGCTTGGCCGAATCGCTCTATTACGACAAAGACCAAGCGGTGCTCACGAAAGTGGAACAAACCGCCGACCAATACGTGGCTGATCTCAAGACCCTTTCGGGCGAGCAACTCGCCGCCAAGAAGAATGAAGCCAAGCATCTCTGGGATGCCCTCAAATACCTCACGCGCTGGAAAGTGCTGGACGCCAACTTCTCGGCAAAGACGGAGCTCGACAAGATCATCCAGTCCCAAGGCTGGGACAAAAAGAACTGACCGGCTCGCGGCACGCGGCCGGTGGAGGAACAAACGGCAGGCGGAGAACCTCTGGTGTTTCGGCGTGAAGCCGGAGTGCTGCGACCGGGGACCGGTTGCGGTCCGGCATAGTCGGATCGCGGCCCGGCCCGGCCCGCAGCGGATGGAAGAACAAACGGCGCGTGGCGAACCTCCGGTGCAGGCTAATCAAGGTGCAGGCTTCAAACCTTCCCAGCGCACGGTCCAGGAGCCGTCGCTGGGAAAACCCGGCGCGTTTTGGCCCGGCGCGCCATCCCAGCCGGCGGCCATCATGGCCACGGCATAGAGCAAGCCGCCATTGCCAGGCAGATAGGGTCCCGGGCCGCCCGTGCAGACGCCCCGTTCGTCGTAATGGTTTTTCCCCGATGGATTCAGCAGCGCTTCCACCGCCAGGTTGGGGTCGCCCACGCGGGCTGCCGCCATAGCCATCCAGGGAAAATCCCAACCCCAGGTTGCGTCCCAGTTCCAGCGCCGGCCCACCTCCTCGACGGTGCGCTTGGCTGTCGCGGGATCCAGGCCGGGAAACGGCGGCACCATGCCGGCGATCCCGATATTGTCAACGTGATCAAAGGTGCGGGTGGTGAAGGTGTCAAGCCGGTCATCGCTGAAGATATAGAGGCCGTCTTTTTGCGGCAGCGGTGCGAGCCGGGCAACCACCTCGTCCCAATGCGGCTCGCGCGGCAGGCCCAGGCGCTGTCGCCACTGTTGCGCCAGGTTCAAGCCGACCCGCCAATAGGCGAGTTCAAAAATGGTGTTCTGTCGCAAGGGGGTGCTGCGGCCTTCGGAAGCAGGCCAGGCGGGGCCGAGATTGTATTGGCCGGTTGCGGGATCAGCCGCCGGGTAATCCGCCATAAAGTCGGCAGTGCCAAAAACGATGGTTTTCCACTTGGCCAAAGTCGCTGGCGAGGGATGCAAACGATAATCCAGTTCGGCGAAGAAGATCGGATGAGGCTCTTTCCAGAGCAGCGCCATCTCGGGCGGCCAGCCGTCGTTGTAACCGTTCGGACCGGTGGATTTGGGCCACATCAACCCCTGGTAATCAAAGTGATTGGCAATCGCCCCGGCCACCGGGGCCACGCGCGAATAAATTGAAATGGCTTTCTCAGCCAGCGGCCACCGATCCCAGAGGGCATAGTGGGCCAGGTGCCACCAAATCATCTCAAAGTGCCATTTGCCGCACCAAGGATCAGTGCCGGTCAGCCCCACTTCGGCCGGCGGATTGTCGCCCGCCGATTGCGCCGCCAACTCGTATTGGGAAAGCACGATGCGCCGCTCCAATTCTCTCCAGCGCGGATCGCGGCTCGCGGAGAGGTCAATGGCTCCGCCGCTATTCCAGAAAGCCGGCCAGGAAATCGCACCCGCGGCCTGGATCGTCGCAAAGTCGGCGGCAATGGCCCCGGCGTTGGCCCCAAAGCGGCAAGTGAACTCAATGGTATCGGTTCCAGTGTCCGGAGTGAGGATAAACCGGTGAGGCGATGAAACGGTGTTGGTCGGAATGGCCACGGCCCGGCTGGTGGCAAATCCCCGGCCGCTTAAGGCCACGTCGTACTGGACATCGTCAATCGTGCGGCGCAATTGGAGTTGGTCATGAGTTTGGCGAACCAGGGTGGTCTGGTGACCGGACGCCTGCGAATAATCCCCCACCCAGGCGCCGACCCTTTGCGCCGGCGCGGGAAAATCGAGCAGCACCTGCAAGCGTCCGTCACGCAACAAAGCCGACTTCACCTGCACCGCGACGGTATCGCTTTTGGGATCCACACAGGTTTGCACCTCGACCGGCTGGCCCAGATAGGTGAAATGGCTCGTCAGCAACCCGCTCCACAATTCGAGATGACGCGAATCCACATGCACCTCCGCTGCGGTCAACCGCTCGCCTAGGTGGTTGACGAAACCAATCCGGCCGAGATTCAAAGGCTGGGGATTGCTTCGCTCCCAATTAAAGATGGGCCCAGGCTCGCGCGTAGTGGGATTGATCGTCAGGTGTCCGTGATCGGGGGTCGCCCACGGCTTGATGTCGTCCTTTGTCACCCCGGGCGGAAGCGGAAAGCTGTGCCAGCACCAGTGGCACATGGTGTTGCCGCAGACGGTTTCCAAGCCGGTGCCGTCGGCATTGAAGGCGAAATTGCCGTTGCCCAAGGGAATCTGACCGTCAAGAGCCGGCCAGTCAATATCGTGCCGAGTCACCAAAGCATGGCGATCAATGGGCGGAGTTGAGCCGGCCAACATGCTCAATCCGCTCCCGAGCAGTGCGATCAGAGACAAGTAATAAAAACGCATTTGTCTTGGTAGAGCTTCGCGCGAATAAAGGCAAGCCTGGCAGCGAGGCCGGCTGTGCTGGCCGTCGCAGTGCTGAACACTTGCCAGCCGAAACCCCGCGAAGTAAAACACCTTGCGGGGAGGTTCGTCAATTGGGATTTAGGATCAGGGCACGAAGGCGGCCACCGTTCGGTAGAACTGGCTTGCGCCGAGGGGTGTCGTTGGATCCTCAAACTGGATCAGCCCGTTGGCGCCGACGGTGACGTTGGTGGCGGTGGTCCAAGGGCCGGCCACCGACAGGCTGGATTGAATGGCGTAGGTGTATCCAGCCGTGCCGGTGGCAGCCATTTGGAAGTGCCCGTCATTCGAAATGGAGGATCGCAGCAGGTTGCTTGCTGATGGGGAAGTCACCAGCTTCACGCCATCCCCCATCCCCAGCACCATCCAGGCATTTCCGCCGGCCACCGATCCCCCGAGGAAACCCAAGGCGCCAGTCAGATTGGTTGCGTAAGCCCAAGTCAACGTGCCAACGGTAAGACTGCCGGTTTTGGCATCATAAAGGGCCAGCAAGGCGGCAATGGCCGAGTTGGTGAGGCTCCGGCGCTGAAACCGTCCCAATCCATTCAGGAGGGCAATCTGTTGCGGTGAGAGCGCCTGCGCCCATATACCCACATCGGCTAATCCGCCATTAACATCATCGGTGGGGGAACTGCGGGCGTTGCCACCGATGCCAATCCGGTTGCAGTTAGGCAGGCTCACGGAAACGGTATTGGTGTTAGCGGCCATGCCATCCACGTAGAGTGTCCGGTTGGTCGGGCTGAAACAAACTCCAGCCACATGATGCCAATTGCCATTCGTAATGGCGGCGGAGCTTTCCGTAAATTGCGAAGTGGAGCCGTTGCGCGCCGCCAGATCCGCATAGCCCGGCATGCCGTTCTGAATACCCAACAAAAAGTACGCGGAACTGGAGGTGTCATCACCCACGAACAACCACGTTTCGGTCCAGGATTCCACATTGGACGCCTGTATCCAACCAGCGAGCGTGAAAGGATAGTTCGTCAATATCAGTCCCGTGGTCGAAGTGGGGCTGCTCCAGACAAACTGCTGGGCGGTGTTTCCCGACCCACTGGTGGCATCAAACCACAAAGCTCCGCCCATGGGGCCACCGGCAGGCATCCAGGCGGGGTTAAGCCCGCCACTGTTTGGTGCGGAAGTGGTGGTCAGATTGCGACCGTTTCCGCTGCCATCATGCGCGATTTGGCCGCTGGTTTCATTGAGCGGATAATAGGCCACGAGCGCCGGCGACACCTCCACTGGCACCGTCAGGATGCTGCTGACGAGATTGGTCGAGAGCGAATTGCTGGCGGACAGAACATACGTGGTTGTGACCGCGGGATTCACCACCACGGTGCCGGCAACAGGCACGGACCCGATGCCGGGTGTGAGCCATGCCGCAGTGGCGTTGGTGATGCTCCAGCCCAAGGTCACCGGCGATGGGTTGGAAGGAGAAAAAATCGGAACACTGTTGGTAAAGTAATAAATGAAGGGGGCGGGATTTCCCCACGCCGAGGGGGTGGGCCCCATGGTGAATTCCAAGATGCCCCCCGCCACAATATCCGCATGGCGAATCCAGGGATTTGATAACGGGAGTCCGTTGAGCGTCACGGACTGAATATAAAGATTCGTCGGCGAAACCTGGTTCCCAATGATGTCAAAGACGTTTCCGTTGCTCAGATTGAAGGCCAAGCTACCCACATGCGGGCCAATCAGGTAATAAATATCCTGCCCGGCAATGGGGAAGATCCCGGCGTCCAGGAACACATAGAGGGAAGCCATGGCCCCCGAGTCGTCATCGCCCGGGTTGCCGTTCACAGTGTATTTATTTCGCGACTGATTCTCCCAATAGGCGGCAAGGTCAGGGCGGTTCACCGCGTCAAACCAACAGATCGTGTAAAAAGAGGGTTCGTTGCCATAATCAATCAGATTGTTGTTGAGGGCATACGTCAGCCGTTGCACGAAAGTCTGGGTTCCTCCCATCTCTTGAATCATGCCCGACACGTTGTGCGGCACGAAATAGGAGTATTCCCAGCAGATGCCCTCGTAAAAATCGGTGTTGTAACCGGCGGTGGCTGCGGTGGTGGTGAACCTGCCGCTTTCATAACGCCCGCGAACAAACCCGGTGTAACCGCTGCTGTCCGCCAGGGTGGAATCCCATACGTTGGTCCAATTCTGGCAGCGCTGGATATACTGCTGATAATCATTGGTCAGTCCCAGCCCGCGCGCCACTTCCGCCACGCAAAAATCATTGTAGGCAAACGCCAGCGTGCTGGACCCGGAATACA
>Ga0316217_10006974_pt1 | contig 10952 bp, 15 predicted proteins | sample 1anoAmetaG_FD_203633 | JGI IMG/M metagenome (GOLD analysis project Ga0316217, IMG submission 203633) | Freshwater microbial communities from Trout Bog Lake, Wisconsin, USA - 1anoA | ecosystem: Environmental > Aquatic > Freshwater > Lake > Hypolimnion/Profundal zone | place: USA: Wisconsin... | reverse complement strand
TCCGCGCACAGAAAGCCAAGTCCCGACAGGTCGTGTGAAGTTTACCAGCCCCTGGCTGGTTGCGTTCCGCCAGTCGGACTGGCTCCACTCCACCAGCCACGGAATCCCCCTCCAACTAACCCACCACCAACTGGGGAATTATAGTTGTCGCCACTGGGGAAGAATAATTGTCGTTGACGGGTAATCTGCTTCGTTGATGGGGATCCGATCTCCATCGTGCCAGCCTTCCTCCTTCAAATCGGCGACGATGTGTAGTCAGCATTATGGCGGGTGAAATGCACCCACCAGGTGGACGAGTTATTCAGATACAGATGGTGATTCGGATTGCCCGCGTTAATGCGGACAACGACTTCATTTTTTCTTTGCACGACACAATCCCAATATGGTTTTGCATCAGCGGGGCTTGTTGGCCTTCAGCCGAGCGGTTTATTTATTCCCGCTCGAGGTCGGCCGCAAAAAAGGCAGGTCGCTAGAGCGGTGCAATGGCACAAAATGCCATTGAGCACAGATCCTCGAAAAACAGCCGACTACTAGGCCAGCCGCCTTTGAGATCACTTTTTGCGATCGTTTTCACGATGCGCAATATAACCGCTGTCCGAGTCGTATTCAAGCGCATTACGAACCTTGGCGGAAGATTTGTGTGTCATAATTATGACACTCGCAGTCGTTGCGATAATCCTAACGGCGAGTAAACTTTCCCACGATGAACGGCACCTAAACCAACGGCTCTTATCTGGAATTCGCGTACACGCCAGAAGTGTGTTCGCAAACCAAGAGGAGCCTATGCAAATCAGTTACTGTTGTGAAAAGTGCCGTGAACCGAAGCCAGCAATCCAGTTCAACCCGCGGGTCGAGTCGGGCGTGGTTGTCAGGAATGATACCTGTAATCGCTGCCTTTGGGGAATCGACGCTTGCCGAAGACAGCGTCAACCCAAGCGGCAAGAAGCCCGCACGGAAAATGGCGCAACGAGGGCGATGAAATGAAAAGGATCTTCAACAGAGCGATGAATGCCCTGCGATTGGCTCGCGGGGATGTTGGGTTCTGGCTTGGCGAGATCCAGGGCAACGGTCAGGTCGTTGGGGTTCGCCTGCTGCTCGATCGTGCCCCGTCCAGTCATTTTAATCATCAGTTTTTTGGCGACAAGCGGTGGCGTTATCGCGAGGACAGCGACACCGTGTTTCATTGGGCTTATGACGACCTGACCGAGGCTGAGAAAAAGGCCATCGCGCAATGGTTGGCGGCGCGTGGTCTGCACGCCCATCAACACGCTGGCAATTTGCAGAGCATCCGCGTTGGCGGCGAATCAATGCTCGGAATGACTTTTAGCCACGGTAGCGGTCCAAGATCACGGCGGCGGATGCGCGTGGATGTGGTGGAAAACTGAGGGGATGCGATGAACGAACTGAGTTTTCCGTCAGGCCCGTGGATCGGCTTTTATGTTTACAGCCGGTCGCGCCAACAGCGGCACAGGATGGATCTCGCCCTGACTTTTGCAGTCGGACGAATTACTGGCGACGGCATTGATGATTTTGGAAAATTCGTCATCAGTGGCAGATATGACGGGCAGAACGGCCAATGCCATTGGGCGAAACGGTATGTGGGAGCACACGATGTTTTTTATAAAGGGTATCGCGAAGGCCGTGGAATTTGGGGCACCTGGGAAATCACTTTCACCACTGGCGGCTTCCACATCTGGCCGCTATCTGAAGGCACTGGACTCCATTTGGTTGAAGGCGAGAAGAAAAGCCAGCCTGCAACCGTGAAACCAGTGCTCGTGCCCGTGAAAAAGACGAAGATTTTGAGCCCGTCAGCGCCGCGGCGGTATCAAGTCGTCCAATTTAAGTTGGAGCGCCCGTGCGATGATAACCAATTCGGAGTCGGTCACGCATCGGATTTGGGCTTCAATTTTAGATAGCGTCCCACGGCTGATGTCCCACCCGTGTCTCGCACATCTCGCGGCCAGCATTTCCTGGGTGAGTTCCTGCTGGTACCTGATTTTGCGTATTTGCGGCCCGACGATGTTTTGCTTAGTAGCCATTGCTCCGATTTCGGAACTTGACTTTAGCGAAGAACGAGCCTTGAATTGCTCCGATATTGGAGCGGATTGTTTTAGGTGTGCACAGGCCGTAACGCGGGGGATGAAAGACGTGCGGGAACCAAGAAACCAATACCGTCAACGGAGGAACTAATTCAATGGCCATTCAGCAAGAACTTAAAGCGGCAGGAATGCCCGAGTTTATTGGACTGGTTAACGCAATCTGCGCCCGTGCGAATGAACTCGCGGGACAGGGGCAGTTTGAGCCGCTTGGGAGGTGGCACTTCGTTTTTGGACCTGACAACTTTATTCGCATCCAAATTCTTGGGCGTGCAAAACCGAAAAGGCTTGAACTGAAATTATGTGGATCGTCTAACACCTTTAATGGTTTGAACAAGGGAACCGTCGAAAGTTCGAGAACCATACACGGGCTCCCTGGCAAGGACAGTCTCTACATAATTTCCAATGCTGATCAACTGGCTGACGCTTTGTATTGTGTCAATACTGCTTGGGACAATTGGAATGTGCGGCAATAACGGCTGTGGAGAAAAATATGCGGATAACTAAAGTGCCTACAAGTGTGAGCTTGCTTGCATTGATTTTTGCTACAGTCTTTGCCGTAGGTTGTTCTGGTGGAAGTGGTGAACCGATTGATGTGAAGGCGGGAATGACTTACAAGGAAGTGGAGGCCATAATGGGCAGACCGGACAGAGTTATTGAAGTCCCGTCTTCTGACGTGGTGGAATGGCACTACGTATGTCACAATAAGCGGACCTATGCTTCAGCGGAATTTCTTGTGGAATTTGGCGGATCGGGGAGAGTCGAGTCGTGGAAGACGATTGAGTCCAATGGCAGGTGGCAGATGGGCCATTGAAGCCAGCCCGATAGCGTAGCCCCACCGAACCTCGTGTCCTGAAGGATCTCCTCGATCACAAAGTAGCAAAGATTCCCGCTGTATGGACTCGCGACCGTCCGATACCCTGTTTTGGAGGTCACGGCGCGGGTGGAACCGTTTGAGAACGGCAACGGCTACTCGTTACGGGTGTTGAGGGCGGGGCAACCGCGGAGCACCTGACGGATTCGGGTGCTTTGAACGCAATTCTACGCCGCCCCCATCCAGCCCCTCCGTGCCTGCCAGCGCATTTCCCCAACGCCAAGAGGAAAAGATGCACGGTGAAGGTCCGTGGCCGTGGCGGGGTCAGGAACGCTGGAGTAGATCAGGCCATTTTCCTCAGTATGACTGTATTCGAGAATCCAGGAAGTCGTCCAGTTGGCTGTAGTTCGCGAGGTTGCGACTACCTCATCCAGCCCTGCCGCCCGCGAAAGAAAAATGTGAGGTGTCAGGCACACCGATGTCCAGTCTGCCTTAGGTATTTTTACACAAATCACGAATTTCAAACTTTTTGCTCGGTGACCTGTTGGTTGATTTTTCGTCGTGAGCATTCCCGACGAGCAAGGTGTCCCGTCTGCACACGCGAGTTTAACCCACGACCGACGGGGCGGGGTGGGGTGCAACGGTGTTGCTCTAGGCGGTGCGCAGGATTTTTTGCACGAGGGCCTGGCAATGTGCATTGGAAAAATGGCCGTTATGCTTTGCCAGTTCCCACCGAGATCCAACCCGCGGCACTGCTCACAAAACGACGGATGCGTCAAAAGAGGCGATTACGGACGCCAGCCCAACGAGGTCGATTTTCTCACGAGGACATCGACGCCTTGATCCGCGCAAAAGAGGCTCAATCGCCGCCAGTGGTCCCCACGCAGTTGGGTGCCACCGACGAGCAACCGTAAAATCTACGCCGCCACCACCGTGGGGTTCGTGTGAAGCACCACGGACATTGGGATCACTATAGAACAGAGGCGGCGGGACTCACTTGAACTGCCCTGGTGCTCAAAACGGGTTGAGCGGCTGATGGCGATTTGCCAGAAAGAATTCGTCCAGCGCATTACGCCAAGCGGTCTCAAACGCCACTGCTCAAGACGGTGTTGGGGCATTGCACAGCGCATTTCGCAATCGGAGCGTGACTAGCCTTGTGACTAGCCTTGCGGTTTTCAGATCCACCCGGCCAAAAACAAAAACCCGCGCAACCTGTTCCGGTCACGCGGGCTGAAGTTGGTGGACCCGGTCGGACTTGAACCGACAACCCGCTGATTAAGAGTCAGCTGCTCTAGCCAATTGAGCTACGGATCCAACCGCTTTGATATTGAGATGGTGTAAAAAGTTTTCGCAGGACAGATCTTCGGTTGCCACCACTTGTTGTAACCGGTAGACAGTGACCAGACTGAAAGCAACGGCTCAAATTGCTCCAGTTCAGCACAGTTGCATGTTGGTGACTGCCGTCTGCCGCTCAAACATCACAAACATCGACTACGCGCTTTTAAAGCGGGATGGCCGACAAGTCAAGCGCAGTTTGACCGGCTGTCGCGTAGTTTTCAAAGCAGGAATGTTTTGTAGTTAGCAAAGCAGGACACTTTCAATGGGGGCGGTTGGTGAGGAGCAGGATGGGTTTGGCGTTGGCGACGTGAACAGAGTGATGGCCGGTGGTGTGTAGACACAGGACAACTTTGCTGCCAGGCGGTTGTTCGATCCGCAGCCGTTGCGTGCCGATGGGGGCCCGGCCAGCGCCGCACCGGCGCCACGCCGCGTTGCGTCGGGACCGCGTGGGCGAGTTGATGGCCGAGCGGCCAGCGGCGCACCTGCGCCCGGTCAAGAGGAAAGGCGTGGAGGCGGAGGGCCTCGGAAGCGGCAAAGCTGAGGGGCATGGCGGCACGCAACTGAGGCGCCTGGTGCGGAGGGGCAGGACGGGTTGTGGCCAAGCTGTGGTGTGATCACCACCCGAGGCGCCGGGGATCCAGCCGCGGTGTTGCTGGTGTGCGTAGGCCCGGCGGTAAGCGGTGGCCAAGGCGTAGAGACGACTGCGGGAGCCGCCGAGTTGGTCGGCAGCAGCCGTGGCCGTCAGCGTGCGCAGTCGAAAGGCTTCGAGGATATGCCGAATGAAAGAGGGCGCATGCCGATGGACAAGTTGTTGATACTTTTCATGAGCAGCGGTTATACCTGCCTGCCGCCCCCCACGGCCAGTCTTTTCGTCGGCCTCGCTCTGCTCGGCCTCCTCAAAGCCTGGCCGTGGGGGGCAACCATTCTCCCCTCATCGCACGAGAGAGCGGGAACTTGTCCTGCTTTGCTCGCCCCGCGACAGCTGAGAATTGCCAGGCTGCAGTGGCTGTCAGATTTTTCGGTTGGCCCAGTTGCCGGCGAAAACCGCGCCGAGCGTCAGCAGTGCCACCATCAGCCACCGGAAGATTGCCGGCGGCATGTCCATCTTCAGCCAGGCCGGCCAGATCGTCCACAACACCGCCGCCGCGCCGAGAAACACCACGCCGACCCAGCCCAAAAACTCAAACGTGCGCCGTTCTTCCACCAGCGCGCCGCGCAAACGATGGATGGTCTCCTTGTCCAGTTTCAACTTATGCGCGGCGGTCTCCGCCAAGACCGACTGATCGGTGGCCGTCGTCAGAAATTCCGTGATCAGCGCCTTCGCTCGCGCGACATTCGGTTCGAGCACAAACACACCGAACGCCTCGTTGCTGTTGCGCAGCATTTCGGTCATGTCAAACGACACATTCGGGTCGCCTTGAAATGCGGCCTCGATGCCGTTGTCCCGCAAGTAGCCGGTCAGGAGTGTGCCTTCCCACGTGTCACGCGCCTTGTGGACCTCGACCAGATTGGTGTTGGGTTGGTTCATGGGGGTAATCTAGTCCCGCCCACGATTGCTTTCCACAACAATTCCGCTATGCTCCGGCCCGGTGAATTCACACTTTAGCAATAAAGTCGTCATCGTGACCGGCGCCTCCAGTGGCATCGGTAAAGAAACGGCGCTCGCGTTCGGCCGGGCCGGCGCGCGCGTTGTCATGGTTGCGCGCCGGGGTGAACTACTCCAGCAACTGGCCGCCGCGAACCCGCAACTGCAATTGCGTCCCTTACCGGCCGATCTTACCGAACCCGACGCCGTCGCCGGGATCGTCGAAACCACACTCCGCGAATTTGGGCGCATCGACATCCTCGTCAACAATGCCGGCCTTGGCCAGCGTGGCCCGTTTGCCGAACTTGATTTCGATGTGGCCCGGCGCGTGATGGAAATCAATTTCTTCGCGCTCCTGCGCTGCACGCAAGCGGTCGTGCCGGTCCTGCGCCGGCAAGGGGGCGGCCAAATTGTCAACATCAGCAGCATTGTCGGCGTCATCGCCACGCCGCAGAACAGCATTTACTGCGCGAGCAAGTTCGCCGTGCGGGCGCTGAGCGATTCGCTTCGGTTGGAATTGCGCCCGGCCGGCATTGACGTCATCTCGATCTTGCCGGGCCATACGGCCACGCCATTTTTTGAGAATCAAATCCGCACCAGCGGCCCGGCGCGATTCAGCTCGCTGCGCGGCCAGTCACCGGCGCGGGTCGCCATCGTCATTTTGAGTGCCTGCCGGCACCGTCGTCGGGAAGTCGTGTTGACGGTTCCCGGGATCCTCGGCTACTGGGCGAAGCGGCTCTGTCCCGGTTTTGTGGATTGGTGCCTGCGCCGCATTTAGATGGGCGGAAAGACCGGGGGCCGCTTGTTGATTGGCCAACCGGGTGCCCGGTGTGGCCGCTGTTAGCAGTCGCATTTTGCCAGCCGATTGACGGAGAGCGACTTCAATTATTCGTTGGGGATCAAATCGAGCGGCGGGGTGGCTTGATTATGCTTGGGCGTGTGTGGTATACGCGCGGCATGCCACTGCTTAAACAAATCGCGCATATTTGTCTGGGGGCCACCGACCTAAAAAAGAGCGAACACTTTTATTGTACGACTCTGGGCTTGAAAAAGAAGTTTCGCTTCCTCCGTGACGGGAAGGAATTTGGACTTTACCTCGATCTTGGCAACAATACCTTTATCGAGATTTTTGAACAATCGGCGCTCGAGCCAAGCGCGCGGCAGCCGATTCAGCACGTCTGTTTACAAGTTGATGACATTGAGCAAGTCATGACCGCGCTGCGGGCCCATGGGTATGCGGTGTCCGATAAGCAACTGGGGGCCGACCACAGTTGGCAATGCTGGGTGAGTGACCCGCATGGTGTTCGCATTGAACTGCACCAGTACACAGCCGAAAGTTCCCAAGTAACCGGGCGGGATTGCGTGTTCGATTCAACTTCCACAAAGAAAGGGTAGGGGACGATGCCAACACCGAGAATTCGCATTGCCAAGCTTGATGACGAAACCATCGACAAGATTCAAGTCATGGAAGAAGAATTAGGCCATTCCATCGTTGCGCTGGAGCCGTATTATCCACCCGCAAGTCTAACCGAACCGCAGATCGGCAAATTGAAATCGTTGGAACAAGAACTTGGCGTGGTGTTGTTGGCGTACAAGCAGTAACATGATGGGCTGCTGACCGCGTCTGTGATTTGACCTGTTTGGCAAAGCTCACGGATCCATCGAAATCAGGGTTTAACCGCCTGAAGGAGCCAGACATGAGCATCGTTGATTCGAATCGACCGCCCCTGACGCATCGCGAACGGTTTCGCCGCCAAATGCATTTTCAGTCCATTGATCGGGGCGTGCATTGGGAGTTTGGGTATTTGCAAGAAACGATCGACCGCTGGCACAATGAAGGATTGCCGAAAGAGATCACGGCGGGTGAAGGGCCCGGTTCGGTGGAAGCATATTTTGGCGTCGACCCACAACGCGGGTTGCCGGTGATGATGGGGATTCATCCGGGCTGGGAAGGGGAGAAGCGGATCCTGGAAAAGAAAGCCAACAGCGTTGTTATCCAGTACCCGGATGGCTTGATTTGTGAGGAGAAGAGCGATGGCATCAAAACGATTCCGCATTATCTCAAGTTCCCGATTGCCGATCGCAACGATTGGAAACGGTATCAGGAACGGCTTGACCCGAATCACCCGGATCGCAACCGCGTTGATTGGAAAAAAGTTGGTGACGAATTACGCCATTCCGATCTGCCAGTCGGCGTGTGGATTGGCAGTTTCTTTGGTTGGCCGCGCGATTGGATCGGCTTTGAGAACCTGGCCCTGTTGACCTATGACGATCGCGCGCTCGTCGAAGAGATCGTGGCCACGCTTGGGAATTTAGCCTGTCGGCAGTTGGAAATGGCGCTCAGCGAAGTGTCGGTCGACTTTGCCGCCGGGTGGGAAGATATCTGTTTTCGCAATGGTCCGATGATCAGCCCGGCAATGTTCCAGGCGATTGTCATTCCGCACGTTAAGCGCGTTTGTGACATTCTGCGCCAGCATGGCTGCGATGTGATCTGGACAGATTGTGACGGCGACATCCGGCCGTTGGTGCCCTTGTGGTTGAAGGCCGGGCTGAACTGCATGTTCCCGCTCGAAGTGCACCCCGGCAGCGATCCGGTCTGGTTGCGCCAGGAATACGGGAAACGGATTCTCCTGCGGGGCGGCCTGGAAAAGTTCATCCTCAGCAAATCGCGGCCGGAAATTTTGCGGGAACTGAAACGTGTCGCGAAGGTCTTCGAAGAAGGCGGTTATATTCCGCACGGTGATCACCGGATTCCAGAAGATGTGCCCTACGACAATTATAAATATTACACCCGCGAAAAATTGACGATGATGGGCTGGAAACCGGGCGAGATTCAGGCGATCTGGCCGCTCCGCAATTTCAAGTAATCGACCGGAATTGGCGGGCTGGGTGCGTAACTGCGGATTGATTTTAATTCAGGTGGCAGTTGCCACCGCCACGATTTATTGCCGCGGCCCGCTTGGTTTGTTCGCGGCGGTAGGACTGATTGGTTGGATGTGCTTCTCCATGCTGATGTGTGGCAGACCGACCTCCATGAACGCCTGCCCCAGCTTGACATATCCCTGCTTCGTGTAAAAACCGACGGCAGTCATGCGGGCGTGCAAGACAAAATAAACAAATCCGCGTTGGGCAAGATACGCCTCAACGTCATGCAACATTCTTCGTCCGTGGCCGTGGCCCTGATGGACGCGATGAACGGCCATTTGACGGATCTTTGCGGCGGTCGCTGAAAGCGGTGCCGCGATTACACATGCCACCAAATCTCCGCATTGGTCAAACAAACCGAAGTGCAGTTGTTGCTGTTCCTGATCGAGATCTTCATCATCAAGGCGCAACCCAATCGGCACCCGCAATACCTGATTGCGCAGTTCGCATTCCGTCCGGAAGTCGTCTGATCCAAACTCGATCGCCCGGAACGTCATTGTCTGATCACCCAGCATTAGTCTTTGGCCTGCTTGTCAGGCCGATAAAATTACCGTGTTCACCGCGAAACTTTAGCGGCGTCACAATGACGCGTCAATTGTGATTCACCCGATCAGGTGACAGCGGCCCGCCTGGACTTCGCTTTCGTAACCGGTCACAACGCAGGCCAGCGCGCGTCGGTTCCAAGCCGCCAGCCAATTGGCCCCTGTTTCCGCTTGAACGCAAATCCCATCCGGGTAATGCTTCCCCGATGAGATCAATTCGCGGAATCGTTTTGGGAATCGGCGCAAGCATCTTCCTTACCAGTTGCGCGCTCTACAACCAGACAGCCTATACCGAATATCACGAGTCACCCGCGATTACCGGCCATGGTGGCACCATGACGGTTGTCGATGGAATTGAGGTGTGGACAGCCGGCGAACCCAATCAGCGGTTCAAAGTGATCGGCGTCATCAGCCAGTCCCACTACGACAACGGGGGGGCGTTGTCCATGCTTGCCGGCGCTACCAAGGGCTCAGAACTCATCAATACCGCCAAAAAGTATAACGGCGATGCCATCATCTTCCGCGGCACCAATTCGGTCGTTGCCGGCCACACGACGCGCCAGTACCCGTCCGAACCAGCCACGGGAGTTTATCCAGGCTACAATGGTGGCGTTACTTTTGGCGGGGTGGATTCTGAAAAGCAGTCACCGGATGACAGGGCCAACGCCCACACCGACATCCAGACAACCACCAGCGTGGAAGTGATCAAATACTTGGATCGAAAACGAATGGCGAACCAAGTGCGAGACTCGCAACCGCCTGAAACTAAATAGTCTGGTTGGAGGGTTACTCTAAGCTCATGGCGTCTGGTGGCTGACAACAGTTGGCGGCCTGCCGAACCTGAATGGAAAGTCGGATGAGATCAGCCGGTGGGGCTAGTGGTTGGGCGCGGAAGTAAAAACCCCATCAAAGCCGTCACCAGAAGCTGTTGGGCGGATGAACTGGTATTGATCGTTAAATTTTTCGATTTGGACGTAGTTGCCAGTGATGGTGCGGGCGGTCACGACCAATTTGACATCGGCCACGATCTTCGCCGCAGTCACTTTCCGGACCATGACCCAGCCCGTAAACTCCCGGCCATACGAGGTCGGCCCAAAACGTTGCACTTCCAACCGCGCCTGCGCCTTGGCCGATGGGACTGCCAACCGTTCACCAATCTGGTAATCCCGCAGTTCCAGTACCAGCGTCTGGTCTTCCTCAAGATCGGGTGCGTGCATCAGTTCTTCCATGTGCCGGTCAATCTGGAGCGCCAACACTCCACCCGTTTGCGTGAACGTCGCTTTCGTGGCCGCAATGTGCGCACAACCACTCAGCAACACTGCGCCGGCCAGCAACATCATCACAAGCGAATCTTTCATTTTCTGAATGCTCAATTATCAAATCGGCGGCGAACTGGCGAGGATTAACCGGTGCGTTGCAGTGTTCAGGGCGGAACTTGCCACTGCCACCGGCTTCAGGTTTTCCACCCCGGCAACGAGCGGCCCACTCAGTGCTTTCCCTGATGCGTTTTGAGGGTTATTCCCAACAGACAGACGATCGGTGGTGTGGTAGGGAATATTTAGAAACTAAAACAGGAGGACAACATCATGCACCGCCGACAAAGAGCTTTAACACTTGGAGAACTGATTCGCGTGGTTTCGGAGTGTGCCCGC
>Ga0316217_10006973_pt1 | contig 10952 bp, 6 predicted proteins | sample 1anoAmetaG_FD_203633 | JGI IMG/M metagenome (GOLD analysis project Ga0316217, IMG submission 203633) | Freshwater microbial communities from Trout Bog Lake, Wisconsin, USA - 1anoA | ecosystem: Environmental > Aquatic > Freshwater > Lake > Hypolimnion/Profundal zone | place: USA: Wisconsin... | reverse complement strand
TAATTAATTACATCTTAATTTTTATTATAATAAAAATTAAGATGTAATTAATTAGGCTAGATAAAAGTCTATGTTTAAATAAATATACTTCTTTTTAGAAGTATATTTATTTAGAGAAATTGTAGAAAAAAAAATAATTATGAAATTAACCGACTTAGAAAATATAAGTATCTTAGTTTCTTTATATAGTTTACTGTTTGCTACAATATGCTTTGTCTTGAAACAAAGTATATTCACTATACCTTTAATGAAAAAAAGTGCAGATATTTTTTTGTATATTTCGAATATTAGTATTTCTATACTAATGATTGATAGATGGTTCGTTTCAAAACATTTTCCTTTAAGTAATTTATATGAATCAACCATTTTTTTAGCTTGGAGTTTAACACTTGTTTATTTTTTATTAAATAAACAAAATAATGATTGGTTGGGGCTAATTATAGCTCCAAGTGCTATGCTTATTTACGGATTTGCAATATTAGGTCTCCCAAAAGAAATGCAAGAGATTAAAGTCCTCATTCCGGCCTTACAGTCTTATTGGTTAATGATGCATGTAAGTATGATGATCTTAAGTTATGCATCATTATTATGTGGATGCTTATTTTCTATGACTTTATTAGTTGTAAAATACGAAAAAATATTAAGTCAAATCTCTTCCGCAAATAATATTTTAAGTATTGATTTAATAATTTCTACAAAGGAAGTATATAATTCGTCATTTTTTCTGATAGAAAATAACTTACAAAGTTTATGTTTCTACAAAAAAGCAAAAGATTTGATAAAAGAATTAGATTATTGGAGTTTTAAAACAATAAGTGTAGGTTTTCCTTTTTTAACTATAGGGATAGTATCTGGAGCTGTATGGGCAAATGAAGCTTGGGGATCTTATTGGAGTTGGGATCCTAAAGAAACATGGGCATTAATTACATGGTTAATATTTGCAATTTATTTACATATTCGTATTACAAAAGATTGGAAGACAGAAATATCAGCTATAGTAGCTTCTTTTGGATTTATAGTAATATGGCTATGTTATCTTGGTGTGAATTTATTAGGCACAGGATTACATAGTTATGGATGGTTCAATTAACTAATCTAATACACTATTAACGTAACTTTTTGTTTTTAACAAAAAAAGGATATTTCAAAAGAAATAATTTTTGTGTATTAATTTAATAAATCAATTTAACTATTTAAATTGATTTATTAAATTAATAATTATTATCTAACTTAAACAAGTCTAGTAAAGACAATAAACTTTATGCTATTATTAAAATAGGCTCTTACATTTTAACTTAAACCGAAAAGTTAATTGTTAAGATATACAGGTTTTATTTAAAGAAATTAGTTTAAAAAAAAAAGGGAGGGTTGTACATGAAAATAGCTGTATATGGTAAAGGAGGAATTGGAAAATCTACAACAAGTTGTAATATCTCAATTGCTTTAGCTAGACGCGGAAAACGAGTATTACAAATTGGATGTGATCCAAAACATGATAGTACATTCACCTTAACCGGCTTTCTGATACCGACTATTATAGATACTCTTCAATCTAAAGATTATCACTATGAAGATGTATGGCCTGAAGATGTAATATATAAAGGATACGGAGGAGTAGATTGTGTAGAAGCTGGAGGTCCACCAGCAGGTGCTGGATGTGGCGGATATGTAGTAGGAGAAACTGTAAAACTTTTAAAAGAATTAAATGCTTTTTATGAATATGATATCATATTATTTGATGTATTAGGTGACGTAGTATGTGGAGGATTTGCAGCTCCATTAAATTATGCAGATTATTGCATCATAATTACAGATAATGGGTTTGATGCATTATTTGCAGCTAATAGAATTGCAGCTTCAGTAAGAGAAAAAGCTCGTACACACCCATTAAGATTAGCAGGACTAGTTGGTAATCGTACCTCTAAACGAGATTTAATTAATAAATACGTAGAAGCATGTCCTATGCCTGTATTAGAAGTTTTACCCTTAATTGAAGATATAAGAGTATCTAGAGTTAAAGGAAAAACTTTATTTGAAATGGCAGAATTAGACAATTCTTTAATTTATGTATGTGATTTTTATCTTAATATTGCAGATCAAATTTTAGCTCAACCTGAAGGAGTTGTTCCAAAAGAAGTACCTGATAGAGAGTTATTTAGTTTATTATCTGATTTCTATTTAAATCCGTCTACATCTATGAATACTAATAATATTGAAGATAGTCAAATAGATTTTTTAATGGTTTAATCTAGAAATTTATATTAAAAATATGAGGTTTTTGTTCTAAACAAACATTTTTTTCAAAATAAAACAGACTGCTTATGTTATCATTAAATCAAGTATCTAATAATACACTTACGCTAGAGTGTGAAACAGGAAATTACCACACTTTTTGTCCAATTAGTTGTGTAGCATGGCTTTATCAAAAAATTGAAGATAGTTTTTTCTTAGTTGTAGGGACTAAAACTTGTGGATATTTTCTTCAAAATGCATTGGGTGTTATGATTTTTGCAGAGCCTAGATATGCTATGGCAGAACTTGAAGAAGGAGATATTTCAGCTCAATTAAATGATTATGAAGAATTAAAACGTCTTTGTCTTCAAATAAAAAAAGATAGAAATCCTTCAGTGATTGTATGGATTGGAACTTGTACTACTGAAATTATCAAAATGGATTTAGAAGGAATGGCTCCTAGATTAGAAGGAGAAATTAATATTCCTATTGTAGTAGCTAGAGCTAATGGATTAGATTATGCGTTCACTCAAGGTGAAGATACTGTTTTAGCGTCAATGGCACACAGATGTCCTGAATATAAAAAGATTGATTCATCAAACATTAATAATAATGATCAAGCTATAGAAGACTTCTTGTCTTTTTTGCCTTTAAAAAAAAAAAATCGTTCTATTGAAATTAATCAAATTAAACATCCTCCTTTAGTTATTTTTGGCTCTGTTCCTTCTTCAGTAGCTTCTCAACTTTCTTTGGAATTAAATAAACAATCAATCAAAGTATCTGGTTGGTTACCTTCACAAAGGTATACAGAACTTCCTTCTTTAGGAGAAGGTGTATATGTTTGTGGTGTGAATCCTTTTTTAAGTCGTACCGCAACAACTTTAATGCGACGTAGAAAATGTAAATTAATAGGAGCACCATTTCCTATTGGGCCAGATGGAACTAGAGCTTGGATTGAGAAAATTTGTTCTGTTTTTAATATAGAACCACAAGGATTAGAAGAAAGAGAAAAACAAATTTGGGATGGTCTTACAAATTATTTAGATCTTGTTCGTGGAAAGTCAGTATTTTTTATGGGAGATAATTTATTAGAAATTTCGTTAGCTCGTTTCTTAATTCGTTGTGGAATGATAGTTTATGAAATAGGTATTCCATATATGGATAAACGATATCAATCTGCTGAACTTATCTTGTTACAACAAACTTGTTTAGATATGGGTGTACCTATACCAAGAATTGTTGAAAAACCAGATAATTATAATCAAATTCAAAGAATGCGTGAACTTCAGCCTGATTTAGCTATTACTGGTATGGCACATGCAAATCCTTTGGAAGCTAGAGGAATTAGTACTAAATGGTCTGTAGAATTTACATTTGCACAAATTCATGGATTTACAAATGCAAGAGATATTTTAGAACTTGTTACACGTCCTTTAAGACGTAATTTGAGTTTAGAAGAGTTAGGATGGACAGGTTTAGTTAAGAAAAATAATTTTAATGTTTAAATAAATATTATTTTTGTATTTCTAAACTCTTCAATTTTGTAAACGTAATTACAAGTTAAAACTTTGTCGAAAAAAGTTTTAACTTGTAATTAAATAATGTTTATATTTTTTTACTAAAAAAGTATATTTATTGAAATATAAATATACACACAAATTGCATAGAATCTAAAATTTATTGAAAAAATGTACGGATCTTTTCAAGATCTTAATAATAAATGTTTATATTATTTTTTATATGAATATATTTCCTTCTGAGTTTTTGGGGTGGAATTTAATATCTAGTGGTTTGTTGATTGGTATATATTATGGTATTTTGACTACTTTACCTCTTGCCCCTTCTCAATTATTGTCTATTAGAGTTCTTCTTTTAGAAGATGAAAATAAACAAGGAAAAATGACTGGAGCTGGTTCGGCAAAAGGGATTTTTATAGCAGGAGTTAGTGGTTTTTTAGTTGCTCAACTTGCTATTTTTATGTCTATTTATTATCCTTTATTATACGTATTTTGGTTTAAACCTCATCTGTGTAATATTTTATTACCACTATTTCTACTGTGGCACTATTTTAAGATAATTGAATTTGATCCAGTTACACATTTAATTCCTAATTATAAACATCCATTACTTGATCCTAGACTTAGAATTGCTTTTATAGAGAGTTTTTTATTACAAATAATAAATCCTATAGTACTTCCTAACCCTGTTTTTCCAAGGTTAATGAGTATTTTTTTATTTAGATATAGTCATATTCCTATATTTGTGCTTGGTGGTTTAATAGGATGGTTAAGTGGCCAATTATTATTTATTATATTAAGTTGGATATTACTATCTAGATTAGAATCAGATTCTCCTTCAATTTATCGTATTGTTAAGCGTATCATACATTGGGTATTTCCACCTATTATAATAGGTATATTATTGTCTTATATGGGTAGAGTTTCAATGATTCCATTTTATAAAAAGACTTATAAAGAAAAATATACTTTACCATATTATTTATGGCCTGATATATGCTTTAAACGAGATAGTATATCTAGTTCAACGCATTTCATGCTTAGTCCACATCAGTCTAAATTACGTAACCAAGCAAATGCACCTTTTAATACCTTAAATATACCATTGCATAAAAATCATTTTTCTCAATATTTTTTTGCACTTTGTATAAGTGATGGTAAACAACGATTATTACATAATTATCCAATTAGTATATCATTAATCCAAAATGATTTAAAAAAAATAGTAAATATATCTAAAGATACAAATTTTCTAGAAAAGGAATGGATAGAACAAAAAGAATATCGTTTATCTTATCTAAACAAGATTCTTTCTTTGAAGCTTAATAATTTAGAAGAAAAAAATAATTTTTTTCTAGAAAAGAGGATTAATTCTATAAGTCAAAATAATTTGAAATTACATAATCTATCACAATTAATTAGGAAAAAAAATAATAATGTAAATGAATTAAGTCAATCTATTAGAAAATATATTTCTTCAAATTTTGTTTTAAATAAACGAATACGTAAAAGTTATGATACTCGATTAGGAAATTCTTTAAGAAAGCAACCGAGAATCATGAAAGATGATTCATTTTGGTTCATTAATCAAAATGAAGATATGCAAACTTCCCCGATAAATAATAGAAATTATATAACACGTTGGAATTTAACAAGTAATCGTTTAAAACGATTAAAAAAAATAATTTCCAAACTTAGAATATATGATATGTATTATTATATATATAAAAAAATTCCTATTTGGAAAAGCAGAACAAAATCTTCATCTTTTTATTATGAATTTGAATTTTTTAAAAAAAATTTAACACGTAGAAGACGTAGAAAATTTTTTGTACGTAGTTTTGTTGTAGGGAGTACATTTGGTAGATCTAGGAATATTATTGGTATATTTTTTCAATTTTTTAAAAATAAACCTCATTCTTCTTTTTTTTTACGTGCTAAAGAAATTGAAATTAATCCTATAAATGAAGTCAATCAAAAAGAACGTATTAGTCAAACAGAATCTGAAAAATTTGATTTTTCTTCTTCTCACTCAATTAGAGGACCAGCATTAATTATACAGGCTTTCTTACGCAAATATATAAAATTACCATTTCTTATTTTACTTAAAAATTCAATTCGCTTAGTATTGATGCATTCTGTAGAATGGAATCAAGATTGGTCTGAATGGGCTAAAGAAAAATACGTGTATTGTTATTACAATGGTAATCATGTCCCTAATGATCAAATGCCACCTCATTGGTTAGGTGATGGATTACAAATTAAGATTTTAATGCCTTTTCATTTAAAACCTTGGTCTCCATCTTCTCGTGAGAAAAAACTTGATTTAGAACCTGTAACTTTGATGAAGTCTAAATCAAGTTATATAAATATATGGGGACAAGAGACTGATGTTCCATTTGGACAAGTTTACCAAATTCTTTTCTTTAAGCCTATTGTGAAAGGAGTAGTATTATTTTTTCGTTTTCACCTAGCGAGAATCTTAAGAAGTATAACTATGTTTTTTAAAAAAAAATATCTTTTATATAGTAGAATTTTTGGTAAAAAAATTGATATCGTTGATACTAATAATCATATAGAAAAAGTAAAAAAAAATATTGTCCATCAAATAATTGAAAAAGAAAAATCAAATTATATAAATGAATCAATTGTTTTTAAAGAAAATATATTAGACTTTGACAAAAGTTTACATTTAGATGAAAAATTAGATTTTAATACTACATTTAAAAATAATAAAATTCATGCTATTGCACATCATATACCAATTAATTTTTTAAAAGATGAAAATTTACATTTAGCTAATGAAAAAACTGATTTGTATAATTTGTTTATACAGAAAAATTACTATATTTCTTTTTCGAAAAAGTTACATGAAAAATGTTCTATATTTCCTAGTCATTTAATTTTTAAAGAAATATCTCAATATTTGATATACAAAAAATTGAAAATTACACTTATATATATTGAATTATATCAACAATGGATTTTCTATAAAAAGTTTATTTTGAAATTAATTTTAAATTTAATTCGATTAATTAAAACAAAAAAAATACAAGAAAAGCGGAATATTGTTAAAGTGTCTTTATATATAAAATCAGTAATTAGTAAATATTTTGTTCTATTAAAACGATATTTGGTAAATAAATTTGAGGATTTTATTTATATTAAAAATAAGAATGTTTATTCTCAATTTAAATTAAGAGATTATTTAAATGTTGAAAATAATCATGATTATTTATCTCATGCATATATTCTACATAAAATATGGCAAACCAATTTTATTAATAGATTATCCCTTTTAAAGATAAATACTGATTGGAAAGACGATATTTTATTAAATGAACATATAGAAATATTTGGAAAAAATTATGGTTTTTTTCAAAATACGCCAGAAGATTTAACTGTAGATCAATTTAGAGAATGGCTAAAATTGATTCGATATTATACTCCATCACCAGAAATTTGGGACAAGATTTCTCCTAATAAATGGAGAAATCTTGTTAATGAATTTTGGAGTAAAAATGATTCATTTATTCATAGTTATAAATATGATAAAAAATCTAAGTTCGATCAAAGAATCAATTATCTATCTTTTTATAAATTGCTTTTTGCAAAAAATAAAAAAATGTTAAAACGTTGGGAAATTGATTTGTTAATGAATAATTATACAGAATATTTAAGAGATCACAATGTAACTAATGTTCAAGCAGGATGGCATACTCAATCTCGCCAACAAAATCAAATTACTGGTTTTAATTTAATTAAAAATAATTTATTTAAAAATAGCTTTATCTCTAAATCATCTTTATTAACATGGGGATTGAGTAATACTAGAACTAATGGTTTAGCATTATCTTCTTCATTAATAAAATCTTTCCCTGGATCTAATGTGTCTAAAAAAAAAACTTTTACATTAAACAAACAACCTATATATCAAAAATATAAGAAAATTGGTTTAGGTGATCATGCAATTATAAATTTCAAAAAAAGAGTCTCATTTAGACCAATTGTTCAATATAGATGGAAATCTGAAAAAGAAAGGTTTGAAGTATTAAATACTATTGATTTAATTAGAAAAGCTAAATTAGATCTTAAAAATGCAATTAAAAATGCTATGCTTGCTAAAAAGCATAAATCAAAATCAACTTCTATTTTTGTTAATAAAATACAAGAAAGTACGTTACAATGGGAAGCACTTAACTTATCACCTTTTACTTTTCAAAGTATAAAAAAAAGACAAGCAAAAATTATTGATGATGAGATTTTAATGCACAAAATAATTACTTCTTTTCTAAAATTTAAACAAATATACTCTTTAAGTAAAGATTTTAGTTTGTTAAATTCTACTAAAATCTTTACTTTTTTGACTAATAAATCTTTATCTAATAAATCTTTTGTAATAACTGAAGATTTATTTCTTAGAAATACGTTAAGAGAATATAGAATATTATCTTGTTTTGATTTTTTCAAAAAAAATGAACTAAATAAATACCATGAAATTCCAAGTTTAAATAAGAGAAATATTGACTTTATTGATAATATAGATAAATCATATTATCAAACTACACAAACTTCTTATCAAGAAGTTTCTCATAGTATAATTCAAAGTTATCTTTGGCCTACTTTTCGACTTGAAGATATAGCTTGTATAAATAGATTTTGGATAAATACTGCGAATCAATCTCGATTTACTAGTTTCAGAATACGAATATATCCTAATATAACTACATAAAAGAAAATTAATAAACACATAAGTTTTTAATTTAAATTAAAAACTTATGTGTTTGTTGTTTATATATAAATTGATTATACTAAAATCGATTAATCTTAAATTAGATAGAAAACAATATATAATAATTTCTATATTGGAGACTAAAAAAAAAATAATAATATTTGATATATTATGTCTATTTCTATATAAATAGAGAAAATTATATATTGTCTATCTTTTTTGAATAAATATTAATTAAAATATCCAATAATGGATATTGAAAAATTTAAAAATCCATGTATATTTACCAATGTTTCCAACATATTATAGTTTTATTATTTAAAATAAATTTTATATGACTCAATATTTTTTATTAACAGAACCTACTTTTTTAAGTAAAAAAGTAGGTTCTACTGAAGAACAAATAGTTTCTTTAACTAAAAGAGTTTCTCAATTAAGTATTCATCTAAAGAACAACCAAAAAGATTATGCTTCTCAACGAGGTTTACGTAAAATTTTAGGTAAACGTAAACGTTTACTCATTTATTTATTAAAAGAAAATGCTGGAAGATATAATAATTTAATTAAACAATTAGGAATTCGAGGACCTCGTACAGAATCTATGTAATTTTAAACGGTTCACATATAATATATGTATTATGACTAATATATAATATATGTTTTTATACCTATATAATGTATTGTATAGAAAGTAGATTTCTATATTAGATTTAACTGAATTAGAAAATTATATGTGAATTCAAAATTATATGAATAAAAACTTCAATAAATTTTACAGGAGAGAAATGGATTTATGACTATGCTTAGTACTAAACCAGATTCTATGATAGTAAGTATGGGACCACACCATCCATCAATGCATGGTGTACTTAGACTTATAGTAACTTTAGATGGTGAAAATGTAGTAGATTGTGAACCTGTCTTAGGTTATTTGCACCGAGGAATGGAAAAAATTGCTGAAAATAGAAGTATACTACAATATCTTCCATATGTTACTAGATGGGATTATCTAGCAACTATGTTTACAGAAGCTGCTACAGTCAATGCACCTGAAAAGTTAGCGAATATACAAGTACCCAAAAGAGCGAGTTATATTCGAATGATTATGTTAGAATTAAGTCGTATAGCATCTCATTTATTGTGGCTTGGTCCCTTTATGGCTGATATAGGTGCACAAACCCCTTTTTTTTATATTTTAAGAGAAAGAGAAATGATTTATGATTTATTTGAAGCAGCAACTGGAATGAGAATGATGCACAATTATTTTCGTATAGGTGGAGTTGCTGTAGATTTACCTTATGGATGGGTAGATAAATGCTTAAGTTTTTGTGATTACTTTTTACCTAAAATAGATGAATATGAAAGATTAATTACAAATAACCCTATATTTTTAGCACGTGTAGAAAATGTAGGGTTTATTTCTAGAGAAGAAGCAATTAACTGGGGATTATCAGGTCCAATGCTACGCGGTTCAGGAGTTCAATGGGATTTACGCAAAGTAGATCATTATGAATGTTATCATGAGATAGATTGGCAAGTAGAATGGCAAACAGGAGGCGATTGTTTAGCTAGATATCTTGTACGTATAGGAGAAATGAGAGAATCTGTTAAAATCATTCAACAAGCCTTAAAATCAATTCCAGGAGGACCTTATGAGAATCTAGAAGCTCGACGTATGGGTCTTGTCAAAACAAGTAGTGCAAAATGGAATGATTTTGAATACCAATTTGTTAGTAAAAAACCGTCACCTACATTTAAATTACCAAGACAAGAACATTATATTAGAGTAGAGGCTCCTAAAGGAGAATTAGGAATCTTTTTAATTGGAGATGATAGCATTTTTCCATGGAGATGGAAAATTAGACCACCTGGATTTATTAATTTACAAATTTTACCTCAAATATTAAAAAATATGAAATTAGCAGATATAATGACCATATTAGGAAGTATCGATATTATCATGGGGGAGGTTGATCGTTAATATGTCATCATATACTATGGACCTTGATGAGAGAGCTGTAATGTGGCTTTTTGAGCTAGGAATTCCAAAAGAAGTATCTATTATTATTTGGATAGCTATTCCTATAATTACAGTATTAATAGGAGCAACTTTAGGTGTACTAGTGATTGTATGGCTTGAAAGAAAAATTTCTGCAGCTGTCCAACAACGTATTGGACCCGAATATGCAGGCCCTATAGGAGTAATACAAGCATTAGCAGATGGATTAAAACTTCTTTTAAAAGAAGATATTATTCCTGCTAGAGCAGATAAATTATTGTTTACTTTAGGTCCAGCTTTAGTATTAATTCCTGTACTACTTAGCTATTTTATTATACCTTTAGGACAAAATTTAATTTTAGCTGATATAGATTTAGGAATCTTTTTTTGGATTGCAGTATCAAGTATCGCACCCATTGGACTTATTATGTCAGGTTATGGATCTAATAATAAATATGCTTTTTTAGGAGGA
>Ga0316217_10006972_pt1 | contig 10952 bp, 11 predicted proteins | sample 1anoAmetaG_FD_203633 | JGI IMG/M metagenome (GOLD analysis project Ga0316217, IMG submission 203633) | Freshwater microbial communities from Trout Bog Lake, Wisconsin, USA - 1anoA | ecosystem: Environmental > Aquatic > Freshwater > Lake > Hypolimnion/Profundal zone | place: USA: Wisconsin... | reverse complement strand
AAGCCCTGCTCACCCGGACCTTCGCCCACATGGAGGGCGGGGGGTTCAAGGACGATGTGACCCTGGTGGTGGTGAAACGGGAATCATGACCGGGGGGACCTGGACGCATCACTCGACCCGTTTTTTTGATCACTTCCGGAGCACCTCCCCGAACAGCTTGCCCGTGCGGCGTCACGGCATATATATGGTTAATCATGAAGTGGACCGATCGTTTCCTCGCCCTGACCGGGACCCTGCTGAGCCTCGCCGGTCTGCTGGCCTGCGGTGGAGGAGGCGGCCAGCCGGCTCCCCCCGGCCTGGTCTATACCGATCCTCCGGCCGCCGGCTACCGGTTCGTGCGCAACGCCACGCTCTCCACCCCCACCCACCTGGTGCTGGACCTGGTGGGGCCGGGCGGCGACCGGGGCAGGGGGGTCGCCTTCGCCCTCACCCTGGCCCCGGGCCCGGTGGCCTGGGCCAAGGTGGCGCCCGGCGACCCGCAATACCTGCAGAACCTGTTGTTCGACCTCGGCGCCGGGCTGCCGCTGCTGAAGTCGGATCTCCAGGGCCAGGCCAGGCTCCTGGCCGACCTCTTCCAGAAGGGCCCGGGCAACGACAAGGCCCTGGCCGGCCCCATCTGCCGGGTCGCCCTGGACGCGGTGCCGCCCCTGGCGCCGGCCGCCGGGCTGGCGATCACGGTGGCCCAGTTCCAGTTCCTGCCCCCGGCCGGCAGCGTATTGACCGACGCCACCGCCCGCTGCGCGGTGGGCGCCCTGGCGGTGCGGTAGGCCGCCCACCGCGGCTACTCGGTGGAATGGCGGATGGCGGCGGCGTTCGGGGCGTTCCTGGAAATGTAATCCTTGGGATGCTTCGGCAGCGGATCACCGGGCTTGGCGACCAGGTGGACCCAGGTGTGGTCCTGCAGGATCACCGAAAAACCGCCCCTGCCGGAGACCGTCTGGATCACCTGGCCGTTCCTGATGAGGGGGATGACCTGGCTCCAGGAGGCGAAGGTGAACTGGGGCTTGGCCAGGGCCGGCTGAGCTGGCGCCGGGGCCGGCGCGGACGCCTGCGGGCCCTGGCAGGAAGCCAGCCCGAGGCCCAGCAGCCCGGCCAGGGCCAGGGGGAGCGCCCGCCGCCGCATCAGTCGACGATGAACAGCCTGGCGCCGCCGGCCGTCGAGGACCGGTGCGGTTCGGCGTTGTCGGCCACCTGGTAGCTGGTGCCCGGGGTCAGGACGAAGGTGCGCCCGTCCTGCAGCTCCGTGTGCAGCTCGCCTTCCAGGCAGAGCAGGATGTGGCCCTTGGCGCACCAGTGGTCGGCGCAGTAGCCCGGGGTGTAGTCCACCATCCGCACGCGGATCCCGCCGAAGCTGCAGGTGCGCCAGTAGGCCATGCCGGTGGTGCCCGGGTGCTCGGTGGCCGCGATCCGCGACCAGTCGGTGGTGCCGAAGGGGATGTCGTTCATTTGCATGGCAAGCTCCTGTCTAGTCGACGAAGATCTCGATCCGTTCCTTGCCCCCGCCGATGTTGTTGCGCTTGAGCCTGATCCTGCCCACTTCCGCCGTGCGCCGGAGGTGGGTTCCGCCGCAGGGCACCCGGGCGAAGCCCGGGACTTCCCAGTACCGGCGCTCCCTCGCTTCGTCCTCGAAGGCGCTGGTGATCGCCTGGTCGGCGTCGATGATGGCCTGGACCTCGGCGCCCAGCCCGGGCAGCCAGGGGGTGATGTTCTCCGGCCAGGCCAGGTCGATCCTGGCCTTGGTCTCGGCGATGTGGGCGCCGACCTTGCGCACCCCGGGCAGGGCCCGGTAGGCCGACTCCAGCACCAGTTCCGCCGCGAAGTGCAGCCGCATGAGCCGGTAGCGCCGGGGCCAGTCGATCTCCACCCGCACCGCCCGGCCCGGTTCGAGGCCGTGCCCTTCGGGCAGGGTGTAGAGAAGCTCAAGGCCTTCCTTGCGCGCCAGCAGGACGGGGTGGCCGGCGATGGTGCCGGAATCGCTCTCCTGGCCGCCGGACAGGGCGTAGAAGATCGTGGAGCGCAGCGCCACCTCCTGGCCCAGGGCCGCTTCGACGACGGTGTCGTGGGCGGTCTGGTAGGGATCTTCCCAGAACACCTTCCGGGTCATGGCGTCTCTCCTTGGATCGGGTGCGGCTGGCGGCACAGGGGTGCCCTCAGGTTACTATTGGGTGGGGGTGTCACCTTGAACGGCATTAAAACTTTCATCCTCATCATGGCCATGACCGCCCTCCTGGTGTTCATCGGCGATGCGCTCTACGGCCAGTCGGGGGTCATCCTGGCCCTGGGCCTCAGTATCCTCCTGAACGGGGCCAGCTACTTCTTTTCCGACCGGATCGTGCTCGCGGCCTACCGGGCGCAGCTGGTGAGCCCGGCCCAGGCGCCGGAACTGTGCGCGATCATCGCCAACCTCGCCCAGCGGGCCGGCCTGCCCATGCCCAGGGTGGCGATCGTTCCCGACGAGACGCCCAACGCCTTCGCCACCGGGCGGGACCCGGACCACGCGGTGGTGGCGGTCACCGAAGGGATCCTGGGCACCCTGTCCCGGCAGGAGCTGGAGGCGGTCCTGGCCCACGAACTGGGCCACGTGAAGCACCGGGACATCCTCATCGGCAGCCTCTGCGCGGTGCTGGCCCAGGCCATCATGCTGCTGTCGCGGCTGGCCTTCTTCATCCGCCCCCGGGACGACCGGGAAGGCGGCAACCCGTTCGCCGCCGTCCTGGTGATGATCCTCGGGCCGATCGCCGCCCTGCTCCTGCAGATGGCGGTGAGCCGGTCCCGGGAGTACGAGGCGGACGACTACTCGGCCCACCTCACCGGCCGGCCCGATCAGCTGGTGTCGGCCCTGAAGCGGATCGAGGGGCTCAACCAGGCGAGCCCCATGCGCGACGCGGAGCCGGCCACGGCGCACATGATGATCATCAATCCGCTCCGGGGCGGGGGCCTGTCCGCCCTGTTCTCCACCCATCCGCCCCTGGCCAGGCGCGTCGCCCGGCTCGAGGCCATGACCATCCGCATGCGTTAATCCGCCGGCGGCGCCTGCCGATAGAGAAGTGCATCCTGGCGGCCGGTCAGGGCGAGGGATTCGATGCGAGAAAAGATCGGAAAATTCGAGATCCTCCGCCTCCTCGGGCAGGGCGCCATGGGCAAGGTGTTCCTGGGCCGGGATCCGGGCCTGGAGCGCGAGGTGGCGGTGAAGACCATCCGCCTGGGCTCGGCCTTCGGCGCCGAGGCCACGGCCCGGTTCGAGCGCGAGGCCCGCGCCGCCGGCTCCCTGAACCATCCCAACGTGGTGACGGTGTTCGAGTTCGGCGAGGACCAGGGGCTCTACTACATGGCCATGGAACTGGTGGAGGGGGAGGACCTGGAGGCCCTGATCCGGTCCGGGCAGTGCCCCATGGCCGAGCTGATGGACCTGCTAGCCCAGGCCTGCGAAGGGCTGGCCTATGCCCACGAGCGGGGCATCGTCCACCGGGACATCAAGCCCTCCAACATCCTGGTGAGCCGGGCCGGGAAACGGCCGCTGGCCAAGCTGATGGACTTCGGGGTGGCCCTGGTGGGGCACTCCGACCTCACCCAGCAGGGCAACTGGATGGGCACGGTGAACTACATGGCCCCGGAGTACCTGGACTCGGGCAAGGCCGGGCCGGCTTCGGACATCTTCGCCATGGGGGTGATCCTCTACGAGATCCTCTCCGGCGGCCGGCGCCCCTTCACCGGCGAGACCGCCACTTCGGTGCTCACCGCCATTCTCCGGCAGCCGCCGGCGCCGTTCCGCCCGGAAGAGGCCCAGGGCCTTCCGCCGGGCATCCTGGAAGTGGTGGCGCGGGCCCTGGCCAAGCTGCCGCAGCAGCGGTTCGACAGCGCCGATGCCATGGCCGCGGCCATCCGCCGCTGCCTCCAGCCCCCCGAAGCCCCGGCCCGGCCGGCGTCCGCGTCCGGGGCGCCGGAAGGCCAGACCCTGACGGTGGCCAAGAACGGCAAGGGCCAGTGCATGAGCCTGAGGGTGGCGCTGCGCCAGGCCGGGCCGGGCGCCCGGATCCTGGTGATGCCCGGGATCTACCGGGAATCCCTGGTGCTCGACCGGCCGGTGGCGATCCTCGGCCAGGGCGGGCCCGGGGAGGTGGTCATCGAAAGCGCCAAGGGCCCCTGCCTGAGCCTCCAGGCGGCCGGAATCCGGCTGGCCGGCCTGCATCTGCAGGGACTGGACGGCGGCGCCGCTCCGGCCCTGCTGATCGCCCAGGGCGACGCCCTGGTGGAGGACTGCGAGGTCACCGCCCAGTCCGGTCCGGCCGTGCTGGCCGCCGGAGCCGGGGTCGAACCGCGGCTCCGGAACTGCACCCTGCGCAGCTCCGGGCCTGCCGGCGCGCTGCTCCAGCAGCATGCCGGACTCCGGCTGGAGGACTGCCTGATCGAGGGGGCCTGCCGGGCCGGCCTGCGGGTGGAGCCGGGCAGCCGTGCCGCGGCCGCCGGATGCCGGATCCAGAACAGCCTCGGGCTGGGGGTGGCGCTCGCCGCCGGAGCCCAGGCGGTGCTCACCGACTGCCAGGTCAGCGGCCAGGAGGCGGGGGGCGTCGAAGTGGAAGCCGACGCCCGGGCCGAGCTGACCCGCTGCCGGATCACCGGCAGCCGTTCCGTGGGGGTGCTGGTGCTGGAGCGGGGCCAGGCTGTCCTGGAGGACTGCGATCTGGGCGGGCACACCTGCTGCGGGGTGCATGCGGTGGCCGGGGCCATGGTCCAGCTGCACGGCTGCCGGGTGTCCGGCAACCCCGGCCTGGGCGCGTCAGTGCTGGGGGCCGGACTGCTGAGCATGGAGCTCTGCGAACTGAAGGGCAACGAGGAGCCGGCGGTGCTGGTCCAGCGCGGCGCCACGGTCCAGATGAAGGCCTGCAAGGTGTGCGACGGCAGTTCCTTCGGCGTGGTCTGCGCCAGCCAGGGGCGCGGGGTGCTGGAAGGCTGCGAGATCTACGGCAACGCCAAGACCGGCGCCAAGGTCGAACCGGGCGGCAGCCTGCTGCTGGTGCGCTGCGATCTCCGGGACGGCCGGGACACCGGCATCCTGCTGTTCGAGGACGCCGAGGTGACGCTGGAGGAGTGCGTGGTGCACCGCAACGCCCGGGGCGGCATCCTGCTGGCCAAGGACGCCTCGGACCCGATCCTCAGGGGCGGCGGCAACAAGATCCAGGACACCCTGCTGCGCTCCAGCGGGGACGGCGGGGTGGTGAAGGTGGCGCCGGTGAAGTGATTTTTGGTCTTGCCTGCTTCTCTTGTTTCGTTATATTTTCGCCATGTCGATCCTGGAACCGCACCTCAAGGCAAGGGGGCTTGGCCTGGGCGTGGGAGCGGACGCAGATTCTGTGGAACCACCCCTCCCGCCTCCCCGCCCTCTACCCTCAAGCTTTATTCTTCCAGAGGGTCTGGACCACCAGTCCTACATCAAGTCATTCCTTGATGAATTGGGGTCCCGGGAAGGCCAGCCGATCCATTTTGTCGACAGAGCTGGAAATCTCCTACGCCTGGATGGTGGGGTGTTTGAGGATCGGAGCGGCAACCCCAAATCCGGCAAAGGAGGCCACGGGACGTTTGTCCGGGTCGTGGCCAAGACCATAATGGACCCTGACGAGATATGGGAAACCGCGGGTTTGAGACCGCCGGGAAAAACGAAAAGGCAGCTCCCAGGCTAAAATACCTCGCTGAATGGATCATCGAGGGACGCAGGGAACCTGTTCTCGCCGTGTTCGAAAGGACCCAATACGGTTACGCGCTCGGGATCAGCGGCTACCAAGCATCCCGTCTCAGATACCTGGAGAAGCAGCGGGTCGGGACTTGCCTGTACCGGCGGTCCTAAACACGAAGGCCGGACGGTCCATCCATCCGGCCCACCTCCCGCGTCCTACGACAGCCGATGGACACTTCGCCGCGGGATAGGTCCAGGGAAAAGATGAGGTCATTCCCGCCCAATTGCAAGCCCATTCAGTTGGGCAGCATGGCGTCCAGGGTCTCGATCCACCGGGCCCCGCGGCCGGACGGGTAGGGCAGGAACCGGGTCGCGGTCTCCTGGGCCAGCAGCAGGGTGGGGTCCACCTCTTCGCAGAGGATGGCAGTGGGCAGGTCGCCCAGTTCGGCCATCTGGCGCTCGAGGATCCGCACCGCCGCCAGGGGTTCGGTGTCGCCCTCGCGGGCCAGGGCCAGGTCGGCCAGGATCAGCCCGGGCAGGGCGCGGCGCTGGCCGGGCTCGCACAGGGGCCGCAGCAGGTCCATGTGCTCCACGGTCTCCAGCCGGTGGTAGCCGTGCTGGCGGAGCAGGTCCTGGATGCCCTGGCGGACCGCGCCGGGGGCCATGACCAGGACGACCCGGGCGGTCCGGCGCTGGAGCCGGAGCAGGATGCCGGCTTCCTGGGCAGGCGGGGTCTCCGGCTCGGGGTCCGGGAGGACTTCCGCCTCCTCCTCGTCCCCGGCCTCGTCCCGGAGCCGGCCGGCGCGGCTGCGGGCCGGGGCGCCTTCGGGCCGGGCGGCCTGGCCGCCCCGGTACATCTTTTCCCGGAACGCGAGGCAGCGGGCCAGGGCCGCCTCATCCTCCCCGGACAGGCCGGCGAAGGTCAGCCCCAGCAGCAGCTCGGAGCCGCGCTCGGTGGCGTGGGCGCTGATCGCCCGGCCTTCCAGCAGGTGCAGCAGCGGCAGGTCCTGGACCCGGAACCGGGGGAAGCCCTTGCCCCGCTCGAACAGGGCCGAATTCACCGGGACCCGCACCCCGTCGTCCATCCGCAGCGCCCGGTCCACCCGCAGCGCCATCCCGCCCATGCTGATGTTCACCAGCGGGCCGGCCACGCCGATGCCCGGGATGGTGGCGTCCTGGGCGATGACGTAGGCGTTCTCCCGGGGCCGGAACGGGTAGCGCGGGTGCAGCCGCCGGTCCGCCTGGAACAGGCTGGACGGCAGCTGGAACCCGTACTGCAGGTAGCCGTCCCGGCCGATGAGGCTGATGCTGGCCTCGAAACGCAGGTCGTCCACCGCGAAGGTCATCCGGAACTGCGCGCCGGGCGGCATCTCGTGGGGCAGGGGGCGCACCAGCTTGAGGCTGAACTGCCCTTCCGGGAACTGCAGCCGCTGGACCCGGGCCGCGTAGGGGAGGGTGGAGGTGCCCTCCACCTTGATGAAGAATTCCGTCTCGGTTTCGAACAGCACCTGCAGGGCGTCCTGCATGACCTGGGGGTCCTCGATGGGAGCGCCCCGGCCATCCTTGCCTGCCTTGAGCCTGTTCATCGCGGCACTTAGACGTTGAAGAGGAAATGCATGACATCTCCGTCGCGGACCACGTATTCCTTGCCTTCGCTGCGCATCTTGCCGACTTCCTTGGCGCCGGCCTCGCCCTTGAAGTGGATGTAGTCCTCGTAGCCGATCACCTGGGCGCGGATGAAGCCCTTTTCAAAATCGGTGTGGATGACCCCGGCGGCCTGGGGCCCGGTGGCGCCGATGGGGATGGTCCAGGCCCGCACTTCCTTGGGGCCGGCGGTGAAGTAGGTCTGCAGGTTCAGCAGCTTGAAGGAGGCGTGGATGAGCCGGTCCAGCCCCGGCTCCACCAGTCCCGCCTCTTCCAGGAACAGCGGACGCTCCTCCGGGCTCAGTTCCTGGATTTCCGCCTCCAGCTTGGAGCAGATCGGGATGACCGGGCACTGCCGCTCGGCCGCGGCCTTGATCAGATGGGCGTAATGGGGGTTGGCGGCCGGATCGGGGATGTCGGCCTCGGCGATGTTGCCCACCAGCAGCATGGGCTTGAGGGTGAGGAAGCCGAACGACTTGATGGCGGCCAGCTCCTCCTTGTAGAGATTGGCCTTGGTGGCCCAGAGCCCCTGGTCTAGGGCGGCCGCGACCTTCTCCAGGATGGCGGCCAGATGGATGGACTCCTTGTTGCCGCTCTTGGCGGCCTTGCGGTGCCGGTCCAGGGCCTTCTCGGCCGCTTCCATGTCCTTGATGATGAGTTCCGTGTCGATGATGGACAGGTCGCGCTCGGGGTTGACCGCGCCTTCCACGTGGGTGACGTCGCCGTCCTCGAAGCAGCGCACCACCTGGACGATGGCGTCGGTTTCGCGGATGTTGGCCAGGAAGGCGTTGCCCAGGCCCTCACCCTTGCTGGCGCCCCGGACCAGGCCGGCGATGTCCACGAAGATCTGGGAAGCCGGCATGATCCGGGCGGGGTTGACGATGGCCGCCAGCGCCTCCAGGCGCGGATCCGGAACGTCCACCACGCCGGTGTTGGGCTCGATGGTGCAGAACGGGTAGTTGGCGGAGGCCGCCCCGGCCCGCGTCAGCGCATTGAAAAGCGTGGACTTCCCCACGTTGGGCAATCCCACGATGCCGCACTGTACCGCCATGCAAAACTCCTTGATCCAAATTGGCATTCTCTCAAACCGGCCAGCCGTCTGAAAGACAAGTGTAGACTACCGGATCGCTCAGCCGATTTCCGGCGGCAGTATTTTGATCGTGTACTGGGCGTAGACGGTGCCGCCGGGGCTGACCACGAAGATCCCCGGCTTGTCGGCGAACTCGCCTTCGAAGCTGTCGGGGCTGGCGTAGCCGCGCCAGGGCTCGATGCACAGGAAGCCGGCCGCGGGCCTGGACCAGAGGCCCAGCTGCTGGAAGCCGTCCCAGCTCACTTCCAGCACCGGCGCGCCGGCGGCGGAATAGCGCACTGCCCGGCTCTGGACCGGGCGGAAGATCAGGGCGTCCTGGTCGAACAGGTCCTCCCCCAGGTGCAGGAGGCGGCCTTCCAGGGGGCTGGGCCGGGCCGGGCCGGCCAGGAGCCCGGCGGAATCCAGGGCCGGCAGCAGGTCGCCTTCGGTCTTTTCGAACTCCAGCCAGTGGGCCTTCCGGGGGATCCCGGGCAGCAGCGGCCAGCGGAACGCGGGATGGGCGCCGAAGCTGGCGGGCAGGTCGCCGTCGCCCGGGTTGTGCAGCGCGTACTGGATCCTCAGTTCCGGGCCGTCGATGCTGAAGTCGAGCTCCAGCTGGAACGCGAAGGGGTACATCGCGCGGGTGGCGGCGTCGGCGCCGAGCCGGAACCGGCAGGAATGCCCGGTCAGGCGCACCAGGCGGAAATCCAGGTCCCGGGCGAAGCCGTGCCTGGGCATGGGGTAGGCCTGGCCCTGGTGCAGCAGCCGTCCGTCCTTGAGCGCTCCCACCACCGGGAACAGGACCGGCGCCTGGCGCCCCCAGACGGCCGGGTCGCCGTCCCAGAGCAGGTCCAGGCCGTCGCCGGTCTGGAGCCGGCAGAGTTCGGCGCCGTGGGGCTTCACCCAGGCCCGGAGGTGGTCGGAAGCGATTCGGTACTGGTCCAGCATGAGCATCCCCGGTCCTTGGGCGGCCGCGAGGCCCCGACGCTGATGTTAGGCTGCCGGCGGGCTCAGGAGCAACCGCAACCCAGGTTGTCCAGTATCGGTCCCAGCACTTTCCAGAAGGCCGCCATGTCCTCGGGCGTGCCCATGGCCACCCGCACGTGGTTGGGCAGGCCGCAGCCGTCGGCCGGGCATACCTGCACGCCCCGCCGCTGCAGGTCCCGGACCAGTTCCCGGGCCGGGAAGACGGTTTCCATGAGCATGAAGTTGCCGGCCTGGCCGGAAACCCGGCAGCGGTGCCGTTCGGCCTGGGCCAGGAACTCCGCCCGGGCCGCCTGGTTCCGGGCCCGGGAAGCGGCCTCGAACGCCGTTTCGCCGATCGCCGTCGCCGCAGCCGCCTGGGCCAGGACGTTGGTGTTGAAGGGGCTGCGCACCCGCTCCAGGAGCCCGGCCAGGTCCGGGTTGGCGATGCCGTAGCCGATGCGCAGCCCGGCCAGCCCGTGGATCTTGGAGAAGGTGTGCAGGACCAGTAGATTGGCCCGCTCCGGCAGCAGCTGGGCGGCGTCCGGATAGCTGGCCGGATCCTCGTATTCGGCGTAGGCCTGGTCCACCAGCAGCAGGACGTCCTCGCGCAGGGCGCGGGCCAGGTGGGCCAGGGCGCTGCGTTCCAGCAGGGCGCCGGTGGGGTTGTCGGGGTGGCCCAGGTAGACGATGCGGGTGTCCGGCTGCACCGCCGCGAGCAGGTGGCCCACCTCCACTTCCGTGTCGGTGGCGTGGCACTCGATGAACCGGCCGCCGGCGGCCCGGGTGGCCTGGCCGAACGCGGCGAAGCCGTGCCGCGCCGCCAGTCCGCTGCCCCCGTCCATGAGCATGGCCCGGGCGGCGATCCCGATGAGCTCGGTGCTGCCGTTGCCCAGGATGATCTGGCCGGGCTGGACCCCGCGCCGGAGGGCGATGGCGGCCCGCAGGGCCCCGCCGTCGGCGGGCGGGTAGCGGCGCAGGCCGTCCAGGGCGGGATCCGCCACCGCCTCGCGCAGCCGCGCCCGGACCGCCTCGGCCGGCCCCCAGGGGTTGCCGTTGTCGGCCAGCCGGACCGCGCCGTCCGGCGCCTCCGGCAGCGGAAGGCCGGTCCGGCTCTCGGGGAGCCGGCGCAGATGCTCGAACACGTGCGGCTGCATGGCGGGCCCGGGGTCGGCTGGGCGCTAGGAGGGACGTTCGGAGAGGACCTTGTCGATGATGCCGTATTCCATGGCTTCATCGGCGCTCATGAAGAAGTCCCGATCCATGTCCTTGCTGACCTTCTTGAGATTCTGGCCGGTGTGCTTGGCCAGGGCCGCGGCCAGGCTCTCCTTCAGGCGCTGGATCTCCTTGTAGGAGATCTCGATGTCCGAGGCCTGGCCCTGGGCGCCGCCGGAGGGCTGGTGGATCATGATCCGGGCGCTGGGCAGCGCGAAGCGCTTGCCCTTGGTGCCGGCCGCCAGGAGATGCGCGCCCATGCTCGCGGCCTGGCCGATGCAGTAGGTGACGATGTCGTTCTTCACGAACTGCATGGTGTCGTAGATGGCCAGGCCGGCGGTGACGCTGCCGCCGGGGCTGTTGATGTAGATCTGGATGTCCTTGTCCGGG